>CEUS01199760.1_pt1 | contig 12597 bp, 9 predicted proteins | sample 427031 | NCBI WGS metagenome assembly CEUS01 (sample SAMEA2622837, study PRJEB7988) | marine metagenome | biome: marine biome (ENVO:00000447); feature: marine epipelagic mixed layer (ENVO:xxxxxxxxx); material: "saline water (ENVO:00002010), including plankton (ENVO:xxxxxxxx)" | depth 140 m | reverse complement strand
GAAGTTCTAAAAGCAGACTTCCCCGACTTCGAGGAGAAAATCGAGGAATCAACAAAGCAACGCTTTAACCGGCAAGGTGCCTATCGCAATATGGACGAGAACACCGCCGTTTGCGTTGAAAGTTATCATTTACCCAGCGGCAAAAACGCAAAGGACGGGAAACGAGTCATCTCCATCAGCGGAGCAACCCTCTTGGTTGAGAGCTGGGATAAAGACTATTTCCCATTCTTGTTCTACCGCTGGAGTGAACCAGTTTGTGGCTTTTACGGTCAAGGACTTGCGGAACAGCTAACAGGGATCCAACTGAGAATTAACAAGCTAAACGCATTTATCCAAAAGGCCCAGGACCTGATCGCAGTACCGAGAGTGTTTGTTGATATTGCATCCAAAAATTTGAAGATGCAGCTCAACAACGAGATAGGGGCAATCATCCCTTATCGAGGGAAGCCACCCGTTTTTCATAGCGCCCAAGCAGTGTCCCCAGAGATTTACAACTACAAGGAATCTCTTTGGCGGCGTGGGTTTGAGGTTGCCGGTATCTCCCAGATGAGCGCAACGAGCAAGAAGCCCGCAGGGCTGGAGTCGGCAGTCGCGCTGAGGGAATACAACGATATTAACGCGCAACGGTTTGCGTATCAATCGCAAGAGTTTGAAAGGCTCGCACCGAAGGCTGCAGAGCGGTTTATCGATATTGCGAGAGACATCCAGAAGCGCGGCGGTGAATGCAAAAGCGTTTTCCATGCGAAAAAACTTGTCGAGAAAATTTGCTTCAAAGAAGCAGCCATTGACGATGGCACATACCGAATTCGCTTAGAGCCAGCATCAATTCTGAGCAGAACCCCTGCAGGGCGTTCCCAGCAGGTAGTCGAGTGGGCGCAAAGCGGGATCATCGATACCGATGAAGCAAGGCGGCTGCTGAACCACCCGGACCTTGAAAGAACGGCAGATCTTAACAACGCTGCGATTGAGGATATCGAAGCAACAATTGAAGATCTTCTCGATGGCAAATACGACCCGCCCGAACCGTACCAGCATTTAGAGATGGGTATGAAACGGGTCCAGCTAGCGTACCTGAAAGCGCGAAGAGATGGTGCACCCGAAGACATCCTTGAAAATATGCGGCGGTGGATCGAGAGTGCAGATTACGAGTTAAAGCTTGTAGCCCAACTTGCGCAGCAAGAGATGATGCAGGCGCAAATGATGATGCAGCCGCCGCAGGCGTCACCCCCGACAGCAGGCGGACCTGCACCAGGAGCAGGAGTCCCCCCTGCGGCGGCTCTATCACCCCAATCACAGCTTTTAAAACCAACCGGAATACCAACTTAAGGAAAACCCATGTCAGAGCAACATACAGAAGCTACAAGCCAAGAAAGCACACCAGAATCCCGAATCCAAGCGGCCATCGAAGCAGTAACGGCCACCGATCCCGCACCCGAGCCCGAGCAGGTAGAAGAAGAGATAGAAACCCAGGCAGAGCCTGCAAATGACGGCGAGGGTGACCCAGGAGATGACGACCAACCGATAACCCCAGGAGAAGAGAACGTTGCTGAGTCTACGAAGCTTGCATCGCTGGCCCGTCGAGAGCGACGTTCCCGTGAGCAAGCAAAAGAGCGTGAAGCACAACTCACGAAGAGAGAACAAGAGTTAGAGGACAGGCTGAAGAGGGCCGAAGAGCTTGAGAGTCGCCTCGGCGGTTTGAAGGACGGGTTTCGGCAGGATCCCATAAGCGCACTCAAAGAACTCGGCATTGAAGATGGATACGCCGATGTGGCCAGCGCTCTTTACGACGAAGAACTTGGCGAAGAAGCACCGCCAGAGCACAAATCCCAGCGAGAAATACGTGCACTAAGAGAGAGACTTGCTCACTTTGAGAAGTCTCAAAAAGAGCAGGAGACGAAGCGAGAAGAGGCAAGAAAGCAGGAGGAGGTACAAGCCTTCCAGCGTAAATTTGTCAACGAGCTAGAAACCCACATGAAGGCAGCTCCCAGTGGGCTTACCTATGCAAATGCGGTTTTCGAGCAAAACCCTGAAGATGCAATTCATGCAATGTACAACATTGCTTATTCTGTGGCGATGGAAGATCCGAACGCACCGCTTCCAACGACGCAGCAGTTAGCCGAAGCCTTAAACCAGAATTTAGAGACAACGCTCGCGCCAGTGATTGATGCGATCTTAGCAGCGCGAAACCAGACCACCGAAGATGAAACCAAAGTCAAAGAAGAGCCCGAAAGACAGACGAAAACACTGCGTAACGCGCAATCTAGGAGAACAAAAAAACAATCGCCAGCAGCTACAGAAGAGGAGCGCATGAAACGCGCACTCCAGGCGCTAGAAGCCGCTACTGGTTAAGGAGAATTAAAAAATGGCACAGAATGCTTTAGGACAAACTGAATTCGATGCGATGCTCAAGGAATTATATCCCGCGGGCGTCCCTGAAAACGTAGCCGCAAAGGCTCACCCCTTCATGAGTATGGTCAAGAAAGTTGACGACTTTGAAGGTGACAACCTCGTAGTACCCGTTTACTACGGCAACCCCGCCGGTCGAGCTTCGGACTTCGCAACCGCCCAAGCCAATGCGCGCAGTAGCTCTTCGGTTAAGTGGAATATCACCCAGGCGGCGGATTACGCTGTAATCTTGGTTGAAGCGATCACTCTTCGGTCGTCCCGATCTAATCGTGGCGCATTCGTAAATGCTCGCAAGACTGAAATCGACATGATGCTTTCGCAGCTTGGTAACTCCGCAGCACACGCATTGTATCGCTCAGGCCACGGTGCTCTTGGTATTACTGCGAGTGATCCTGGAACCGGAACGACCATTACCCTCACCGACGCAGACGACAGCCGTAACTTCTCGGTTGGCCAATACATCGTATTCGCTGATGGCGCTGATGGCTCGACCGCGAGAACCGGCCAGGCTCAACTTCGCGTAACCGCAGTGGATGAGGCGGCGGGAACCTTGACCGTTCACGCGGCTTGTTCCGCTGGCGGTACTGGCATTGATGCTGGTGACTACATCTTCACCGCTGGTGATAAGCTCGCCGACGGAACCCTCGGTCAACTAAAGATGATGGGCCTTGCCGGATGGCTCCCATTGACTACGCCTTCGGCTACTTTGTTTTTTGGTGTTAACCGAACCGCTCACCCAACTCGCTTGGCTGGACATCGCCTTAACGCAACCGGCAACAGCATCGAAGAGAATATCTTAACGCTTTCCGAAAGCATCGTTCGCTCCGGTGGACGACCAGACAAATGCTTCATCTCGCATGGCAACTTTAACAACTTAATTAAAGGTCTTGGAACCAAGGTTGAGTATAATGGCGCGGGTGGAAACGCGGATGTTGGTTTTGGTGGAGTTCAGATTCACACCTCGGCTGGTCCCGTAATGGTACACCCCGATCCGGACTGCCCTTCCAATCGTGGATATTGCCTGCAGATGAACACATGGCAATTACATCACTTGGATGCATTCCCACACATTGATACCCTTGATGGTAACAGTGCCCTTCGCCAGTCCACAGCGGACGGCATTGAAGTTCGTGCTCGTTACTGGGCTAACTTGGCGTGCATTGCTCCAGGATGGAACGGCGTTTTCGCTATCTAATAACTAAAGGAGGCAATTATGTCTAAAACAACTTTGTACGACGTGCGCTCCGATGGGAAAGCGTATGTTATCGTAGCTGGGAGATTTGAGGGTGCTGGTTCCAGTGCCCCTGAATACCCAATTGCCAACCCTCCTGGGTGGACAGTAGCTCGCGCAAGCGGAGGCACGTATACTCTAACCCTGACCGATCAATACGCAGCGTTTATTTGCTGTACCGTCTCTCTTGAGGCGGATACTGCAAACGACGTTGACGGTTGGACGGTTATAACGCAGAACTATACTGACGGAGCAAGTCCGACGCTTACTATTGAGGTGTCGGACGGCACAACAGCAACTGACCTTCCGGCGGACTGCTTTGTCAACTTTGTGTGCATTCTTCGGAATACCACGGTGGCTCAGTAGTGGCGAAAGCCAATGGAATGTTAGCTCTACTAATCGGGGGTGGTAAAAAACCCCCGGCTAGTTTGCTATCCAAGAAAAAGAAGAAGGAAACCCGAGGAACGTCGCGGGATGAGCTGAAGATTGCAGCGCGTGACTTTGCTAATGCAAAAGATGACGATGCAAGGGTAGATGCGCTCTTGGCGTTCCAGGATCTGTCCCGAGATTACGAAAGAGAAGATTAGGAGAGCGAGATGGCCCGTACTTTTACGCTTGCACAACTTAGAACCCGGGCAAGGGAGCGTGCGGATATGGTGAATTCTTCATTCATAACCGATAGCGAACTGAACGGGTACATCTCGGCATCCTATGCAGAGCTTTACGACATCCTGGTCCAATCCGGGCTGGTGTACTACACCCCAACTACGCAGACCATTACCGGAACTGGGTCGGAGACGTATGCGCTTGCCGCAGACTACTACGGCACCGTCCGGGTGGATCGTGTATCTGGGTCGAACTATTACCCGCTGGTTGAGTACATGATCACTGAGAGGACCAGCTACGAGAACGGTGGGAGTGGAGAGGCGAGAGCGTATTCACCGCAAGGATCCAACATGTCGCTGCTACCCGCACCAACGGGTGGATCATACCGGCATATCTATATCCCCGCACCTGCGAACCTGTCCTCTGACGCTGATACTGTGGATGGTGTCTCGGGCTGGGAGGAGTTTATTGTTGTGGACGCAGCACGGAAGATGCTGCAGAAGGAAGAGTCCTCCACCGTAGGGGTAGAGCGCGACCTTGCTAGACTGAAGGCACGCATCGAGGAGATGGCGCAAAATAGAGCATGGGCAACGCCCCGCCGGGTTGCGGATGTTCAACAGAACCATGTTGATGCGCGTGACTGGTGGTGGACGGTGGGCGCATCGTGAAGCATGTGGCCAAAAGGGCGCTGGTCGAGACGCAGGATACTGCGGGCGAAGCCTCTGGCTCAGGTGTCGCGGACACGCTTAACCCTCTCGTAGATCGGTTTAACGAAGTAGTGGATGTTCCGATCCTACAGGGAAGACTGCTTGAAAACGTTGAGATACAGAAAGAAGTAACCACTAAGATCAAGCATGGTCTTGAACGGAAGTTGAGGGGCTGGATTGTAGTCAAGAATGGGAGCACAATAAGCCTGCATGACGAGCAAGCAGACAACGACAGAGAAGACCAGGAGCTTTGGCTTTTCTTAAACACAGGCGGTACAGGCGAAACGTTTAAGATAAGTTTGTGGGTGTTTTAAGGAGTGTAACAATGCCAGGAGTATCAATAACAAGTCCGTTGCCCGAAGTAGGGGTCACAGCAGGTCCGGCGTGGGCCAGCCAACTCTTGACGTGGTGTCAGGAGGTAGAAGCCGACATGGAAGCGGCTATTGTCCCAGGCGAGATTACCGTTAACGCAGACTTCGAGTTCAGTGGCTACAAGGCTACAGAGCTAAGGGGGTCCAAGTACGAGAGCCAGAGTACCGTATCAACGGGTGTAGGAAACCAAAACATGGTTGAGGTTGTCCTGGGGGAACTTTACTTCGTGGACGGGAATGGCAGCTCCGTCAAGCTCACCAGCAATGGCGCGTTAAACCTCGCAACTACGGGTGGGATTACAGGTAACTATACGGCCACATCCGCGGAGGTGTCCTACTCCTCGGCAGATACAAGGTATACGTTTCTTGACCACAACGCGACAGCTAGGCCAGCAGGTCTTGACTGCGGCGACATCCTCCTTCGCGAGAAAGCCGCATCAGCGAACGCTATCACTGTAAAGTCCCCGGCAAGTCTTGGGGCAAACTATACGCTCCAACTCCCCCCATCAGGGGCGACGGGCACAAAGATCCTCACCGGGGTTGCGGTGGGCTCCACGATTTCACTTGCGTTCTCCGAAGATTTGAACCTGGCCACCGTTGTGACAACGGGCGTGGGTACGTTCGGATCCGGCGCTAAGTTCAAGTCTGGCGGGACCGGCTCAACAACTCTTGATTACTTCCACCAGGCTGGAGTCACATCGACCACGCTTGGGTGGACGCCTGTGATTGTACTGATCGGCGGTTCGGGCACCGTGTCATACACGAAACGGTATGCATGGATCCAGGTGGTGGGCGACTGGGCTCATGTGTTTGCTACAATCCGGTGGACGACAAACACGACGGAGGCGTGCTCGCTAAAAGTGACAGGGCTTCCGTTCAAAGCAATGGGTGACAGCTACACATCAGCCCCTGCATCGACGACCGGGTACTTTACTGCTATCGGCCAGGTGGCAGAGTGGCCACAGGCAACGGGCACGGCGGGTCAAGTGAGAAACTCGGCAGATAGCGGAACGGCAGTCGTGAGTCAGACCATATTCTGCGCGATGTTTGACGAGGATGATGAGATATTCTTTTTTGACACTACAACGAACTACGATAACACGGATAACAACTACCCAAGCTACCTATCAGCAGGGGTTCCCGGAACTGGCACCCTTGCTCCCAACAAGGATGCTGCGACAACGCTGACATCTGGTAGGACATACACTATTACGCTCCAGATGAGCTATAGGATCTCTGCGTAATGGCAACGATGCGCTGGCAGAATGTCGCGGTCCCAATCGCGCAAGGTGTGGACACCAAGACCGACTCGAAAGCATTGCCGCCTACAAAGTTGGCGAACCTGGAGAACGGTGTGTTCACCAAGGGTGGAACCATCATCAAGCGTAACGGGTATACCAAGCTCTCGGACAGGATCTTAACCACCCCGGAGACGGGTACAGTCCGCTCGCCAACGAAGATTGGGAGTGCTAGGGGTATCCACGCGAACGGCGAGGAGCTGATAATGCTGGACGGGAACGACTTGTTCAGCTACACCCCGACAGAAGACCGGTGGGTCCATCGTGGCAGATTTAAGTCGCCAAATATAACGACAGAGACAATTGCAGACCGCGATAGCAAGCAGGTGCTGGGTGATTGTGCAACGGTTGGGGACATCACTGCCTACGCCTGGGAGGAAGACGACTCGGGCGTCTACGTAACAATTATTAACGACAGCACGGGAACGGTGTACCTTGGCCCCGAAAAGTACGGCACATGGACTCGCCCCCGCGTGGTGGCTGTTGGGCAGCACATTCACATCTACGCCTACGCTGGCGGAACACTGTACCGCGTACTCCTCAACCCATACGGTGTGGAAGGCGGCTTAACAACATCAACCGTGGTTACAGATCTTGACGGATCTCTCTGCCTGTACGATCTGGAGGTGGCAGATGACTACGTATACATTGCGTACCATACAAGCCACGGCTCCAACAAAATAAAGGTGGTCCAGCAGGACGAGTTCGGCGTTACGTTTAATTCGCAGGACTACGCGGAAGCCAACGACCTTAAATGCATCGCAATCACAAAGGATCCGCAGACTGGCACGCTCTGCATCCCATATCACAACGCAACAACTGGGATGCGCGCATTGCTGGTTGATCCGCAATTGCAGCAAACGAGCAACCTCCAGATTGACGGCACGGGTGACGCAATCCCCGCATCAACCGGCATACCTCATGTGACTGCAAAGTTTAAGGACGGCTCCCAAGAGAGTGACGTAGCCTACGCGCTCAAGCTAGACCGCTCATCCAGCCAGTATGCCCAATTCAAGCTCGACGACAGGTTCTCTGTGTTTGATATTGCCGGTGACATGACCGTAGAGTTCTGGGTTAGCTTCCAGGCATTACCAACGGCGACCAACTATGCGTCCATCGTAACCAGGGATGACGAAACCGCAGGCAATCACGGGTGGTTCCTCCAATATTACGGAGGGGATGGCGGCTCAACTCCCGCAGGATTACAATTCCAGTATGTGACAGCGGCAGGCGACCAACTGGCATCTTCTGGTGCGTGGGCCCCAACATTGAACACTTGGTACCATGTGGCAGTAACTAGGTTTGCGTCATTAGGTCGCGTCCAGTTCTTTATTGATGGGGTGAGCCTCACTCTTGTAACGGGCCTCTCTACAGCAGCCCAAGAGGACAACGGGTCCACATTGCGGGTTGGCAGACGAAGCGATACGAATCCACTCCACGGAGACCTCACGATCTCGGAGTTGCGGATCTGGAATGATGCGAGGGTTATCGGAGAGGTTGATGCCAATAAGGGGACGGAGCTGGCAGCACCATACGATGCGAACCTGGTCGGGTACTGGAGGTTTAACAACGACTATGTGGACCAAATATCAGGGAACAACCTCACCCCTTCTGGTAGCCCGGTATTTCTAAGCAAGGCAGAGGCGGACGGACCAAACATCACATACCTGGAGACAGAACAGACCAACGACAACTTCCCGTGTCTTGTGTTTTACGAGTGTCGGTCGGCTGCGGTGAGCACTGCCTTTGTCAAGAAAGCAACCATTACCACTCGGGGTACGGTGACGGCAGGTGCGCTATGGAAGAGACACTGCGGTCTAGCGTCTCACGCATGGATAGATGGAGAGGATGTCCACGTCAATGTCCTACACCAAACAACTCTTCAGACCATGTACTTCACGTATATGGATGATGCGACACTGATAGCCAAGATGCTTTCGGGCTTCGCGAGAGATCTTGACGCAGGAGATGTTCACGGACTCCCCGGTGTTCAGGATCTTGGGAACGGCGTGTACCAGTGGCTGGGTGGGTTCAAGAAACGGCTCGACACAAATGCGTTAGCAGTAGGCGCTAGTACCGCCACGGCGAACCCTGTTTTTGTTACCCCTGGGCTCAAGCGGTTTCGGATGGATTACCAATCTAACGATACCCACGACATGGTGAGTATTGGCAGGACCTCCTACTTTAACGGTGGGATGCTATGGCAGTTTGATGGACACCGGGTAGTTGAGGTTGGGTTCCATGTTTTTCCAGAAGGCTATTCGGCAACGGCGATAAGCGGTTCGGGGCTACCTGCTGGTGACTATTGGTACAAAGTGTATGCGGTTTACACGAACGCCAACGGGCAGGTGGAGCGTTCAGCACAAGCAGCACCCGTCAAGTTAACAACGTCGGGCGGCAATCTTAAAGGCAGCGTCACGATCCCGACTCTGGCCCACACCCGGAAGATGTCTTCGTCAGGGATTGGCGCGGAGATACACTTCGAGGTGTACCGGACAACCATAAACCCAAGCTCCTCCACTCCGTTTTTTAAGGTGTCCAGCGATGATCCCACCGCAACGGGCGACAATGGGTATGTCTGGAACACCCAGGCAACGGACACGGTATCATTTCTTGACGTGATGACGGATACAGATCTTGTCAAACAGGAGGTAGACTACGCATTTTCTGGGGAACTGGACAACACAGCACCCCCCGCACCTTCGGTCATCGCAGAAGGCAAAGACAGGGTATGGCTGGCAGGGTTCGAGGATACGTCGGAGATCCAGTACTCCAAACTCCGATATGCGGGTAAAGCTCTAACCTTTAACGACGGGTTGAAGATAACAATACCCGGAGAAGGCGGGGCGATTGTAGGGCTACGTGTCCTGAACAATAACCTCATAGTATTTAAGCGGCGTGCAATCTACATTGTTCCTGGCGATGGCCCCGGTAATACGGGCGTTGGTCGATTTGGGGCAGCACAGATTATCACTGGCGATGTTGGCTGTAAGTCGGCCCGGAGCATCGTGGACTCTCCGATTGGACTCCTGTTTCAGTCGGACAAGGGGATCTATATTTTAACCAAGCAGTACGGGGTTAAATATATAGGTGCCCCGGTGGAGGCATATAACGCCCAGACGATCACGGATGCCGTTCTTTCGACCACGCGAAGCCACATAGTCTTCATGACATCCGCGGGGCGAGCACTCTTGTATGATTACCTCTTTGGGCAGTGGTCCACGTTTACGAACCACGAAGGCAACGCGGCTTGTATGTGGCAAGACACTCTTTGCTACGCGAGGAATGATGGACGGGTCTACCGGGAAACCACCACTGACTTTACTGACGCCGGGGCTCCGGTGAAACTTAGGATCGAAACCGCATGGATAAAACTGCGGCAACTGCAAGGGTTCATGCGTGTCCGCCGAGCACTTGTTCTGGGAGAGTTCAGGTCGAGGCACAGGCTTGCGATGGATGTCGCATACGACTACGAGGAGCTACGCAGAAGGTTGGTATTTGATGCGACGGGCAATGTTGCACAAACAACGTTTGGCGATCCTACGTCGGACGGTGATGCGGGCACAGAGGAAGACTTCGGATACGGCGACCCCTTTGGGAGCGGAACAACATCGAGTGGTATGGAGTCCGCCGTCTACCAGTTTAGAGCACACCTGCCCGTACAGAAGTGCCAAGCAGTCAAGTTTTACTTCGAGGACATCGCGTCCATCGGGGAGGCTCTCGCGGAGAGTTACGAGATTACGGAGTTAATGTTGGAAGTTGGAACCAAACGCGGCACGTTCAAAGTCGCAGATTCAAGGAGTTTGTAAAATGGCGTGGCCGTTGGTAGCAGTTGGAGGAATAGCGTTAGGGTCTGCCCTTCTCGCAGCATATGGCGGCGAGCGTAGCGAAGGCCAGTATGCAGGGATTGATCGGAGAGACTTCGAGATGGAGGGGCAAAGGGATCGAGCAGGACGACTGCTTGATGTCTACGGCCAGCGAGCCGCCCAGATGGGAGAAATTGGAGGTTTTGCCGAGCAGCAGAAGACCATCGATGAGCTAAGGATGGCAGCCAAGGAAGGTGACCCCTACGCGAGAGCCATGCTGCAACAACAAGCCTACCAGACGGAGGCTCAGGCTCTTGGGGCGGCAGCTGGGCGCGGTGACGACGCACTTGCCTACAGAACAGCCATCCAAGCGGGGGCTGGGGCCAAGATCGGGGCTGCGCACTCTGCTGGAATGGCGGATGTCCGGGCCAGGCAGGGTGCTCTAGGGGCACTGGTTCGTGCCGGTGGCCAACTAACCGCTGGTCAACTGCAACATGGCCAAGCGAATCTGAGGGCGCAGATGCTCCAACGTCAGCTAGGCTTATCAGCACTCCAGCAAGAGAGTATGAACGCATACAGGCAGGCAGGGCTGCTCGGTGAGTACCAAAGGCAACGTACAGCCAGAGCGGCTGGCGAAATGGCAAAACCCACCTGGGGCGAACGGTTCATGGGAGGATTTAGTGCTGGGATGGGCGCATATGGAATGATGGGTGGTGGAGGTGGAGCGAAGCCCGCAGCTGCCCCGGCAGAAGGCCCCCCGCTAGATTTAGATTTTGAACCACTGCCAGAAGTAGGATCAAGCCTCCCTAAATGGGGCGACACAGGATACAACCCTTACGGGAACCCCTATCAATAGGAAGGCAGATTGATGGCACCGAACACACCATTTCTTAGGGATCCAGAAACCGGAGAAATTGTCACGGATGAGCGCGGGTCACCTATACTCCGCTCAACGGGTAAGCCGATCCATCGAGGGTATGGCGGCGGTATGAATATATGGGATCGCGGCATGACCAAAGAGGAGATGGCGAATCCGTACGGAGAGAAGGATCTTGTCACCGCAGAGGAGCCCGAAGGTCCAACGTTCGAGGAATTCGTGGCAGCAAACCCGATTGATACCGGAGGTACCTTCGAGGGGGAACCGGGAGGGTTAGGTCTCGGCGTTGAAGGCGTAGGACCAGTGGCGGGTGGGTTTCAGCCCACTGAGCCCACAATGCCCAAACTGCAGCTTAGGCCCGTAAAGCCGCTCAAGGAAACCCAGGAAGAGGCTAGACGCGCAGTGCGTGCACAGATGTCGCCAGCCGACAGGGCGATGTATGATTTTCGAGTCGGTAGTCGTCAGACCGAGGATAATATCAGGAAGTCTGCAGAAGCGCAGAAGTCAGCGATAGATCAGCAAGCAGAGATTGCGGTCGATAAGAGCGACGAGATAAGCGCCGCAATGGGTGTGGCGGACGAAGAGGCTAAACACCGTATGCGGCGCGCAGAGGCGATGGAAAAAGCCGCAGCGCAGTCTGCAACAAAGAACCTCAACGATCTTAAAAAGCGAACCGAAGATTACAAGAACATGCGGGTCGATGACGATCTTTGGAGCCGACAAGGAGCCGGTCGGTCTACCGCTATGCTCCTTGGGGCGATAGGTGGAGGGTGGCTCGAAGTAATGTCGGGCGGCAGGATTAAGAATAAGATGCTTGATATTATCAAGGACGCCGTCAACCGGGACATCGCACTACAGGAGAGAGAGATTGCGAGAGCTGGCACAGCGATAGGGCTCCAGCAAAGCATCTACGCCTTGGAGGCAGAGAATTGGGACACAAGGATCGAACGGGAGCACGCCGGAAGGATCCGTATATACGATGCACTTAAACGCCAGATCGACACAATCGGGGTGAAGTGGGCAGGACCAGAGGCACAGGCTAATGCCGAGATGCTAAAGGCAGGGATCGACGGAGAGCAAGCAAAGGACATCCACAAACTGTATGCCGAGCGGCTCGGTGCTGAGATGGGCAAGTTAAAGCTCGACGAACAGATACGGATACGAAAAGAACAGACACGAATGCGAAAGCAGGCGGCATGGCACCAGTACAAAATGCGGAAGCTGAAAAGAGCGGAGATGGAAACCAGACGTCCATACGTCCTTATTGGCAGAGGGGCCACCAGCGGAAAATTCGC
>CEUS01262865.1_pt1 | contig 12604 bp, 11 predicted proteins | sample 427031 | NCBI WGS metagenome assembly CEUS01 (sample SAMEA2622837, study PRJEB7988) | marine metagenome | biome: marine biome (ENVO:00000447); feature: marine epipelagic mixed layer (ENVO:xxxxxxxxx); material: "saline water (ENVO:00002010), including plankton (ENVO:xxxxxxxx)" | depth 140 m | reverse complement strand
GATGATTAGAGATAAGAGTTAAATTGTATTTGTCAAAAAAGAATATTAAAAGAAAGGCGTGCTTCGCGGGGCTCGCCCAGTTGAGAGGCGTTGAGCCAAAAGAATTCGTCTGACAGGTTACGAATGTTGAGGCGCAGATTAAATACCATATCCGATGCTTGCCACTGGTATCCCGCAAAGAGGCGATAAGTTTTATACGACACAGCATGGATGTCTCGAATACGATTCGGTTGATTGCTACTAATCCAATTTTTGTCGCTTGCATAATTTAAACCACCGCCTAGGGAGAAGCCCGAAAGAAATCCTTCGGGGAATTCATATTTGGTAAACGCGCCGTACTGCTGTTGCGAGATATCGGGTATGGGGCGGGAAGTATCCGCATGGGGCTCCGCAGTTCTAGGACTGATTTGGAGTGTATCCGTATAAGAAGCCGCGACCAGAATTTGCCAGTTGGTCATGGGAGTGAGGAGCAAGTCCATCTCGTAGCCCTCAGCTTGTTCATCGCTTAAAACTCTTTGCCAGCTTCCATACCGGTCAGGCGTTCCCACGTTAGAAATTCTATTATTCCGTTTAGCGTCGAAGTAGGCAACGGTAGCACTGATTTTATTGTCGAACAGGCTTAGCTTGAGCCCAGCTTCCGAGCTTTCACCTTCGAGTGGAGGTCGTGGCTGAGCGCTTGCCGGATCTTGGAATTGTTCTCGCCAAAAGCCGAACTGCGGAAGAGTGGATTCGCTGTGGGAGCCGTAAAGGCCGAGGAACGAAAACGGTTGAAATAGAAAGGCAAACTGGGGACTGTCCGATTCTTGCGTTTGCTCAGAGTCAATGACAGTGTTCTCCGTAAATAAGAAACGGTCGTTTATTACTGTAGAAATGTTCTGGTGGAATTTATCGTGCCGAACGCCATATACTAAACGAATACGATCATCCCACATAGTGGAGTTCATGTTGATCCAATAGGCTTCACCCTTAAACGTGATATCCTCCATAATTCGCTCTTGCCACTCCAGTTGAAAGGCCCGGGCCTCGTCTTCAAAGACGGGCCGAATGAATTCTCTACCGCCTGGAAGGGATATGGTTTCAATGAGTGGGTCACCATTTTCGTCCAGGACAGGGAATTGACGAAGAACATCGGCATTCTCCACCCCGACAATGTTGCGCCAGTGTACGTTTTGCCAATCTAGCAGGTTGTTTAATTTGACTCCGTTGGTTTCAAATTGCATCGCGTCCTGGCCTTCCCAGTCGGTGGATAAGCCCAACATTAGGGAGTTATCTAAAAATCCTAATTTAAAATCACCCGTGAGGGTGAACTGAACGGCGTGATTTTCTATATTTTCAATATCGTTGCGACCCGATTGGGATACCGCTCCCGAAAATGGATCCCATGGTCCTCCACTGCGAAGGTGAGTTAAAAGCAATTCTTCTACCGGGGGCGCAAATCCGACCTTTGGATCCTGAAGGCCTCCCTTTAAATTCTCATCGATAGAATCAATATCATCGAGCTCCAGGGAATTATACAGCCAGGCCAAATTCATATTCCAGCCCGGTAAAATTTCCCGGCGGTATTCGGCGGTGAATAGATCACTAGTCAGCTCCCTGAAATCATAGCGATTGTTAAAAGTGAATTCCGGCACTGCGTAAAAGACTTCGTAAATGAGCTGATCGGCCTCCTGGGTTTGCAGTTCAGGAGGTGTGAACCACTCTACTCCATCGAGATAAGTCCCTCCAAATCTTTCTTCGATGAGATTTTGAGCGTCCTGCATCTCCGATCCAGGCGTGCCGCCGTTGGGAATGAGTTTAAAATTGCTGTGTTCAAATTCGAATATCAGCGTTTCAGTCTCGGACAGTTTCCAGTTGAAGGATAGATCATACAATTGCCGATCCTCTGCCGTTCGGAGTTTGGGACCCTCACTCTCCTGAAAGCCCCCAACAAACCGGTAACCAATGTTATTATCCTTACCTGTGACATCCTGATAGTCGACAATGGCTCGATAAGAATCTCTGGCCTCAATTCCAACGCCCACATCCACCGATCCACGCTTAACAAACAGCGGTCGTTTCGTGATATAGTTTACTTGTCCCCCGGGTCCTGTGATTCCGTAGAGAGTAGAAGCGGGGCCCTTTATCACTTCTGTTCGGTCCACATTTATTGCCCAAACAGGTTGCCGGTAGCGGAAAAAGTTCCGATAGGGGGCGCCAACCTGAAAACCTCGTATCGCGATAGCGTTATCACCTCTATCATCTGTGCCAGCCCCGTGTATTCGGGTTACACTGCTGGTAAATTCCAGCATTTCACCCTGTGTATAACTGTCGGTGTCCTGAATGAATTCAGAGGTGATTACATGCAGTGACCGTGGTAAGTCCTTGATGGCCATTCTCGTCCTTGTTCCCGAAATAGAAAGACTAGCACTGTAACCCTCACTGATTTCATCGGCGATAGTAAATGGATCTAATGCATAGATATCATCATCCTGATCAGCGTCATCCTGACCAACGAGAACCAACCTTGAACACACTATCAGGGCGGTGATTCTTAGAAAGAGAAAGAAGAACTTCGAGTTGCTATTATATAGATTCATAATTCTAAAAATAATTAGAGTTATTTGCTGTAAAAACTTTTAAACTAAAATTCGTGCCACAACCTTCCGGCGAAGTATTTTCTATCTTAGTTGATTGATTTAAGGGGGCAGGCTTTATTACTCTTAATTTGCGCATATACGAAGTAATGTAAGTGACCATGTATATATAAAAAATTTCGGGTAAAAAGTAAATCCCTATTTTGCTCGTTTAAATGGATTTAGATTGCGTTCATAAAATTGGATTTTCAAACCACACTACACCAACCTGCGTTCTTCGGTTGTTGTTATCCCGGATGTAATACTCTTCGCAGTTCCCGACAATATCCAGATCACCGTCGCGATCCACATCCACAAAGCGCATGTGATCCCACTTTTCACCGTTCCAAGCTTGAGGACTAAAAAACCCGTCGGACCATTTTATGACACGCGTAATCCAGTTATCGACTCCCGGTTCGTCACCTTCGTACTGCATCCAAAAGACAGAGGCTTTTCCCAGGGGAGTGTAACCGTAGTTGTGAATAGTCATTCCCACGATGTCCAACTTTCCATCGTGGTCGATATCAACAAGCTTTATGGGTCGCGTGACCCAACGGGTAATTTCGGGTTTTATAATCTTATGAGTTTTCCAATTGTTCGGGTCAATCTGCTGAAGATAGAAAACTATGTTATCGGACTGTGCGACCAAATCCACTTTTCCGTCATTATTCAGGTCTCCAACACCGAGCTGATTTTTGGCAAAAAACTGCTTACTCCTCATTATAACTCTCTTTTTCCAAGGCTGCCCAATCTTACCGGATGACGGTCCAGGATTCTCGTACCAGAATACACCTTCTTCTGTTTCCGTTGTATCCCAATCGGCATTCCCAACCGCAATATCGGAATCTCCATCGGCATCAATATCAACAAACACAAACCCATGACCACTTTCCAAATCAGGATCTATTGAATACCGTTTCCATTTATTCAAGTTTCGGCGATCCTTTATTTCGGCTGGAGCTTCAAACCAAATCAAGCCTGTATATCCACCCTCGGTTCTCATGCGGCCACCTGCTACGATGTCCATTCCGCCATCTGCGTTTACATCGAACGATTCGAGAAATAGGTATTGGCCTTGATCGATAGATTCGGGAAGAGGTCCCCCTCCTTTCCACGCCTCCGGATCCATAACACGCCCCTTGTCAGGACCCCATATGATTGATAAGTTTGAAATCTCCCCAGTCTCCTCTCCATTGGCATAGGCAACATCAAGATTTCCATCGGAATCGTAATCGCCAAAGTCGGCATACTCGACATTGCTACCGTTTGCTATGATTACCTTCTTCCATTCAGAGTAAACCGCCTCGGGATCGCCGGGATGAAAAACAATGGAAACGACATCCGGACCTTCGTGAATGACAACATAATCATCGAAGCCATCGCCATTCACATCACCAGGGCCCAGTGAGTTATGATTCCAGTACTGCCTGTCGATGTGATGCATAAGCCAAGGCTGGCCTACGTAAGAATCTCCAACTCCTGCGCTAAGAACTGAATAGCTGAAAGTCAAAATTGCTGAAAAAGTGATTTGGAAATTACAGTAATGCATTCGTTAAATTAAAAGGATAAAGATCCCAGGAAATGAATTGGGGGGCACTCTACCAGAACCCAAGTACCATCCAGTATTTTGCCGCCGCATATGGCCTTAAATTTCATAGCCTGACTCTATGAATATAATCAAGGTCAATCTTTTTTTAGTGACAATAATAATCTGATACCATTCTGAAAACATTCATCCGTTTACTACATACGTTTCAAAAAACTGAATGGCACTTGGATCAAATGGAAATAAACACACTGTAGGAGATGTTTTACAGTGTCATGCCGAATCCTTGCGCGAAGGCCAATCTACCGAGCACTGCGACATCTCAACAAGTGGAACGATTTTCGAGCGCAGCGACACCAACATAACAACGGAATCAGTAATAATTTAGATTCTAAAGGCTTGAGAATTTGTTCTGTTTTTTGTAAAAAGAATCATACGTGATTTAGCATAAAGGTAAGACCATAGTAGTATAGCCGTGTACCTTCAAAGCAATTAAACTAGTGAAAACTCTCCCCGACTGGGTAAAACATCTTGTTTGTAAGTTTTTCGAATCTGGCACCGACTTTATCCAGGTGGATTCCTGACTGTTTGAGATTAAATATCTTCGTTGACAGTGAATTGCCCGCGGGATGTCCTGAAACGTGTTTCGCTGTACCCTACATACTACCTTGAACAAGTTGATGTCGATTGCTTCTGGCCTGAAACTAACTGGTTCGTTGAGAAAACTCGGGCTTCCTTTACTGGGTGCTGTCGGACTTCTGGCAAGCATTTCACCCGTTTCAGGAGCAAATGGGCAAGGTGCCGAGGCTTCAGGACTGCACTGGATCGACTGGGTGATGATCTGCGTTTACGCTTCAGTCGTGATCTGGATTGGCTACATCTCGTCGAAACGTAAGGGGACGACGTCGGATTACTTCATCGGTGGAAAAGGAATGGGATCGGCGGTCATTGGTATCTCCATGTTCGTCACGCTCTACAGCACGATCTCATATCTTAATGGACCGGGCGAAATGGTACGGTACGGCTGGGGCAAGCTCATAGGCGACATTATTGCTGCTCCATTCGGCTATTTATTTGTGATCTTTGTGCTCATTCCTATATTGACGCGTAAGCGGGTCATCAGCGCCTACCAGCTTTTGGAAGATCAACTTGGTCCGCATGTGCGCACACTGGGGGCAGTCATATTCATTTTCATGCGTATGGTTTGGATGGCCGTCCTCATCCACTTCGGCTCAGTGGCTATTGTGGTTATTCTGAATCTCGACCCAGGCGCTGCACCTGTCGTCAAAATCGTAACCGGATTTATTGCCATCACTTACACCACCATGGGAGGCCTGCGTGCCGTCATGATCACAGACACGCTTCAATTTATCATCCTTTTTACGGGCGTAATTGCCACCATCCTCATCGTAACTCTGCACTTCAAGGGCTTTTCTTGGGTACCGAATGAACGCCTGCCCCACTGGGAGGACCAGCCCTTGTTCAGTTGGGATCTGACCGTTCGCGTGACTATCATCGGAGCCATCATCCAGTCCTTTTTCTTTGATATCATGTCGCCCGGGTCCGACCAGACACAGATCCAGCGTTTTATGGCTACCAAGGACATCAAACAGGCGCGGCGAGCCTTCCTTATACGCATGATTGGATTGATATCGACAACAGTTCTCCTCGGAGTGATGGGATTAGCCCTCGTATCCTTCTACTCGGTCAATTCCACCCTCCTTCCTGAAGGTAAAACCTTCCTCAACTACGGGGACCAAATCTTTCCTTATTTTATCGCTCACGAATTGCCAGTCGGAGTTTCTGGCCTGGTAGTGGCCGCGCTGTTTGCTGCGGCAATGTCGAGTGTCGATTCCGGGGTCAATTCCATCACGGCTGTATTTATGACCGACTTCCTCGACCGCTACCATCGCCCACCTGAGAACGAGGAGGCACACAAGAGAATCGCCAAGCGCCTGGCCTTTACCGTCGGCATCATTGTTATTGGTGTGAGCATGTTAGTGCCCTGGGTGCCTGGAAATTTCGTAGAGGTTACGGCGCGCACGATCCAGGTTTTCATTCCTATACTATTCGGCATCTTCTGCATGGCCTTTTTCGTTCGCTGGTCCACGCCTTTTGGAGTCATCGCAGGAACCTGCTACGGTGTCGCCACTGGAATTATCGTACCTTATTGGGAAGTTTTAACAGGCCAGGAGGGCCTGAGTTTCATTCTTTATGTCCCCATCATCTTTTTCGCACAATTCATCCCTTCCTGTATCTTGAGCTGGATACCTACCAGGGGAAAATCGCCCGGTGTGCTATTCGGCATGGCCGCAATTGTCCTGTTGCCGCTTGCGCTCATTATAGTTTGGGTCGCGTCTATTTAGTGAAAGGGGTCAAATTGATCAGATACCTACTGGCTGACTTTTCACTACACTGCTCCTTATTGCATCAACCACAGCGTTGGTAACGGACGAAGTCGTTGCTGTGGCGGCTCGACTCGGAAAAGATTGTGGCCAACTTGGTTGACAGCGAAATATCTTTGAACGATTAAAAGTGGATAGCAATGCTCACCACACAACAATTGGAACTTTTCCGGACTCGTGGTTATTTGTTGGTTGAAGGCGTGTTGGATCCGGAATCGGATCTCGATCCGGTTATTGCGGAGTACGAGATCCTGCTCGATCGCTTGGTACGTCAACTCTACGATGAAGAAAAGATATCAAGCCTGCATGAAGGCCTGGATTTCCTCAGCAGATTGACGGAGATATACCACGAAACTGGGGAGACATTTACCCAGTATTTTGACATATCGCTACCAATGACGAATGTCCGGCCTGACACGCCGTTCTGGACCGGGCCCTCAATATTCAAGCTTATAAGGAATCCCGCGTTGGTCGAACTGGTGGAGAGTGTCCTGGGCCCCGAAATCGCTTCCAATCCGATACAACATACTCGGATAAAACCGCCTTCACGGTTAATTGGCCAAGACATGCAGGAAGGTGGTCTTGTCGGCAAAACACCGTGGCATCAAGACGCGGCCGTCATGCCCCCTGATGCGGACACCGAATTTTTGACCATCTGGGTGCCAGTCAACGATGCTTCCAAGGAGGCAGGGTGTTTGCAATTTCTGCCAGACCTGGTCGGCGGCGGGCTGATTCCTCACGGTTTCGGCAAAGTAGATGGAGTGGAGATTCCCGCCGACACCATCGAGGGTGTCGAGCCGGTCGCCGTTCCGGCCAAAGGCGGCGATATTTTACTGATTCACCGGTATTGTCCGCACGCGTCATTGACCAATGTCAGCGGCCAGGTACGGTTCAGCCTTGATTTGCGCTATCATCCGAGCCATCAGACCTCCGGTCGTGAGATGTTTCCCAGTTTCATTGTTCGCAGTAAATCTGATCCCGGCCAGGAACTTACCGACGCCACAGCCTGGACGAAAATGTGGGAGGAAGCGCGAAGCTGGCTAGCCACATCGCCGGATGCGCCGCGTGAGACATATCCGTGGCTTAACTGAAGACAATGCGGTTGAGAACCTTTTTCCACAAAACATTTACGTTGATAATATCTGTATCCAGTAATTTAATCGCCGCATGCCAGTAAACGACCGCTTGTTAAATCCGAAGATTGAGCCCTTCAAAAGGGCCAAACCCGAATGGTCCCTAGTTAAGCATAGTTTGGACGAATCTGGCATCCGCTTTCCTTCAAGGGATCAAAGCTTGTTTCGAGCCGAAGGCGACACGCGAAGCCATCAGTTGACTTCGCAGGCTTCGTCAAGATTGCAAGGAATGACCTCGACATAGGCATTGTTTCGAAAAATTATGGGTTATTTTATTAAGCGAGCGCCATTCCCCTTTGAACCCGATGAAAAAGACAGGAGGTTCGATGCGAATGGCGATTGATTCAAACCGACTTGGGGACCTCGAATCCTTGGCTAACAAATTGGGTCAATCCTGGTTGGAAAATTCCCTGATTGAAGGTCCTAATGCTTCGGAGATACCAACGAGCAGGGAAGAGGCTTATTTCGTCCAGGACCGCATGAGCTCTGTAATCGGACAAGACATTACGGGCTGGAAAGTGGGCGCCACCAGCGCGAAAATGCGTGAGCTGGACGGTCACGACGATGTAATTCCAGGGCGAATATTTTCATCGGTAACTTTCTTTGGACCTGTACATGAGTTGCCTTTTGACCGCTTCCCGAACGCTCGTGCAGAAACGGAATTCGCTTTCAAGTTAACGGAGGACATCGCGCAGGGAGACCGGCAGTGGTCGGCGTCGGATTTGGAGGATAAAGTAAATATGCATCCGGCAATTGAGATTATTGGAAACCGTCATCAGCTTGGCGAAGCCACGAAATCTCAAAGATCCCTGATGACGGTTGCCGACAACGGTGGAGGGTTAGGCTTCGTGTTTGGATCTGCCTTCGCTGACTGGAAGGACCTGGACTTCCGAAACCACCCGATCTGTCTGCAGGTGGACGATCAACCGGCGGCAGAAAACTTTCTAGGTGACCTGCGATGTGAACCCTTGGAAGCTTTGGCTGACACAATCAATCACCTTTCCTCCAGGGGAATCTCTTTGAAAGCAGGAGACTTCGTCTCAACCGGGGCTGCAACCGTACCGCAACCTTTTGGCAGGGGTTCCCGTGTTAATGCAGATTTCGGTGTCATTGGTAAAATTCAACTCTCTTTCGTCTAAACCTGCCCGCATGAGAATCAAATGCAGAAAAAAAATGTAGACGTTGCTATTATCGGAGCAGGTGGCATGGGTGCTCTTTTCGGAGCCATTCTTTTTGAGAATGGGCTTGAGGTCGTGCTCATCGATAACAACGAGAAGCATGTTGAAGCCATTAATACAGAGGGCTTGAAGATAGACGATTATGATGGTGTTCATACGATAGAGATTCCTGCGACTTCATGCTACTCAGATCTGGAATCCGCGGATCTTATCTTCTTCCAATGCAAGTCATACGGAACGCGTGATGCTGCCAGATCGGCCCGGTGTTTTTGCCGAAAAGACAGTGCCTGCATCAGCTTCCAGAACGGGCTGGGTAACGAAGAGATCATTGCTGAAGAGTTAGGGTCCGAGAAGGTGCTCGGAGGGCTGACGACGATGGCGGGCATGCTGCTGGAGCCGGGAAGGATTCGTGACTTTTCACGCTCAGCTTCGCATCCGGATGGCGTGCCGTCCTATATCGGAGAGATGGACGGGGGACTTTCGGAGCGAGTTACCAGAATTGCTGAAAAGCTCACTAGAGCCGGCCTGCAAACGCATGCCTCAGATAATATTCGTCTGGAAATTTGGAAAAAACTGATGGGGAACATCGCTACCGGGGCTATATCGGGTTTAACCAATTTTACTATAGCGACATTGTTAGGTGTTCCTGAACTAAAAGACGTTAGCCTCCAGGCCATCGATGAGGCACTCGAGGTTGCCGGGGCGTGTGGTATCGTGCTGGATCGTGAGGCCGTCCTGAAGGGTTTGGAAATGATCTCCATCCCGGGAGGAACGGGGGACAACAAAACTTCCATGTGCGTTGACCTTCTAAACCAAAGACCAACGGAATTGGAATTCATCTACGGCAAGGTCATCAGGTTTGGAGAAGAAAAAGGAATCCAAACCCCAACGCTGAAGACCCTCCATGCCTTGTTCAAAGTCGCGGAATCGAAATATTTAGGAAATGTAGGATGAAACCCTTCACCAACAAGACTGCTTTTGTTTCTGGCGGATCTAAAGGAATTGGATACGCCTGTGCCTTGCGTCTTGCCGAGGGTGGGGCCAAGGTGTTCCTAGCTGCTTCCAACGAGGATAGACTCAAGAGTGCTTCCGAACAAATCAGCTCGCAAACGGGTGGCGAAACCAGATTTCACGCCGCCGATCTTCGACAGTTGGAAGGTTGTACTGAAGCTGTTGCAGCCATGATAGAAGGCTTCGGCGGATGTGACATTCTGGTCAATTCCGCTGGCGCAACAAAGGGAGGCATCTTCCCCGACCAGCCCGACGAAGAGATGGTGGATGGTTTTGCATTGAAGTTTCATTCGGCAGTGAGACTTTCCCGATTGCTTTGGCCAGAACTGAAAAAGGCAAAAGGCTGCGTGGTCAACATCGTGGGCGGATTCGCTCGCACACCTATGAGTGACTTCATGGTGGGCGGGGTCGTAAATGCCGCTCTGGCCAATTTTTCCAAGGCCCTGGCTAATCAGGGATTGAAAGACGATGTCAATGTGAACTGGGTTCACCCGGGATTAACGGAAACGGAGCGGCTTCAATCCATCTTCGAGCTTCGTGCCAAACAACAAAACCGGACGGTAGATGAGATCCGTGAAGAAACGGTAACCGCTGAAGGTCTACGAAGGCTGGGCAGACCCAAGGATGTCTCCGAATTGGTCGCTTATCTCTGCAGTCCTCAAGCTCGTCATGTTCACGGTACTGGTATCGCCGTGGATGGAGGTGGGAGTAAGGGATACTATTGAGCACTGAATTTCTGAGTGCGGAAGAGGCGGTTGCCTCAGTACCGGACGGAGCAACCATTGGGCTCATCGGCGGTGGTAGCGGTCTGGTAGAGGCTACGCTACTTCACGAGCACATGGAGAAACGTTTCCTAGACACAGGCAAACCGGAAAACCTGACTTGCATTCATGCCCTCGGCATTGGGGATGGAGAAACCCGTGGCATGAACCGATTTGCCCACGAGGGTATGGTGCGCCGGGTGATTGGGGGCCATTGGGTATGGTCCCCACGCATGCAGCAACTTGCGAGAGAGAACAAGATCGAGGCCTACGTGCTACCCGGTGGAGTCGTCATGCAGCTGATGCGCGAGGTTGCCGCCAAGCGACCAGGCTTAATAACCCACGTGGGACTGGGAACCTTTGTGGATCCGCGGCTCGACGGGGGACGGATGAATGCGACTGCAAAGGAACCCCTCGTCGACCATATTACTATCGACGGCAAGGATTACCTGCGTTATTTACCTATACCGATTGATGTCGCCTTACTCAAAGGGTCCTGTGCGGATGGAGATGGCAATATTAGCCTCGATGAGGAACCGGCCAATGTAGATATTTACGCGATGGCCGCAGCCGCGCACAACTCGGGGGGAAAGGTAATTGTACAGGTCCGGCACAAGGTTCCTGTAGATTCGCTGCCTGCCAGAACAGTTCGGATTCCTTCGGCCATAGTTGATGTCGTGGTGGTCGATCCTGAACAACGACAGAGTTATGATCTGGTTTACGATCCTTCTATTTCAGGAGAGCAAAGGGACGATTCTTTCCAACCAAGTCCGCCGGAGTTTTCCATTCGTCTGGTCATTGCGAGAAGAGCCTATAAAGAATTGTCGGATGGTGCCGTCATCAACTTTGGTTTCGGCATACCCGATCATGTCGCGACGATCATTGACGCTGAGGGCGATCGTAATCGTTATTATCAGACGATTGAACACGGAACTTACGGAGGAAGCCTTCTCACCGGATCTATGTTTGGCTACGCAAGGAATCCGAGCTGCATGATCGACGGACCCTCGCAGTTTGATTTCTATTCGGGAGGAGGATTGGATATTGCGTTTCTCGGTTTCGGACAGATCGATCGTGCGGGAAATGTAAATGTTTCCAAACTGGCCGGGACCACCGTTGGCCCTGGCGGCTTTATCGATATCGCGCAGAATGCTCGCAAGGTCGTCTTCTGCGGAACCTTCGATGCCAAGGGAGCGAAGTACGAAACCGGTCACGGCCGATTGGAAATCCTACAGCCTGGCAAAGTGCGCAAGCTCGTGGAGGCAGTCGATCAGATTACTTTTTCCGGTAAGCAGGCGCTTCTACAGAACCAGGAAATTGTCTATGCAACAGAAAGAGCGGTGTTCAGATTGACGCAGGAGGGGTTGTTGCTAACCGAAGTTGCGCCTGGCGTCGACGTGCAGAAGCATATCCTCGACCAAATGGATTTTGCACCAATTATGGCCCAACCACCCACGGTGATGGACACCGAGATCTTTCGAGACGTGAATCATGGATAGAGATAGAGTAAGACTGGCTCTGATCGGCGCGGGAGTTATCGGCCAGCGCCATCTGAAATCGATTGCCGTGGTTGAAAGAGCGGAGTTGGTGGCCATTGTCGACACCAATCCTGCAGTTGAGCAAATAGCTGCTGAATCAAGTGTACCTTTTTTTAGGGCGACAGGCGCGATGCTGAAGGAAGTCAAGCCAGAGGGGGTGTTTGTATGCTCTCCTACCGACCTTCACTTGCAACCGGTTCTTGAATCTTTGCGATCGGGGGCTCATGTGCTGGTAGAGAAACCCATTACCGCCACGTTGGATGAGGCGGAAGAAATTATCGAATTATCCGAAAAGACTTCTCGGCATGTCCTTGTTGGTCATCACCGCCGCTATTACGAGAACGTCAACGAAACCAAAAAGCTGATACAGAATGGTGCTTTGGGAAAATTATTGGGACTATCCGGTCTATGGACTGACAA
>CEUS01281724.1_pt1 | contig 12613 bp, 7 predicted proteins | sample 427031 | NCBI WGS metagenome assembly CEUS01 (sample SAMEA2622837, study PRJEB7988) | marine metagenome | biome: marine biome (ENVO:00000447); feature: marine epipelagic mixed layer (ENVO:xxxxxxxxx); material: "saline water (ENVO:00002010), including plankton (ENVO:xxxxxxxx)" | depth 140 m | reverse complement strand
TCTATCATGTTTGATATAAAAATTATGGCTATGACGTTCATTAAGGGCATGATCCATAAAAACGCCTATTGATTTTTCAAATCTGTTCGATCAAGATCAGGCATGTCTTAAATTTTTTTGTACTTCCAGCTGATATTAATTAATTCTGAAGCTCGCCTTGGGTTTTGGATACACCAAAAAAAAGAAAGATTAACTACAAAATAAGCAATAATGGTGCATGATACTGGCAAACATTTAGTAGTATTTTACTGTGCATGTTCTCTATGTTTCTTATAACAACTTATCTAACTGTCTTAAAATGATTCCATTTAGCTCTGCCAATAAAATATAATGGATTTACGGCAATATCTGAACCCCAGGATTTTATTCAAGGCCGTTTTCGCAGGATATTTCCTGCTAGGCATGCATTATTTTCAGTATAACACAGGCGGTTATGGTTTATATTTACCTTACAATGTAGTAGGCTGGATGTTTATTGGGACACTGATAGGAATCGGATTCTGGCAGATTAGCAGAAGTGGGATAATTGTGTCTAGTAAAACGATGATATTAGCTTGGATCGGGGTTCTTTTCTTTATGATACCCTTAATCTATTCTATAAACGAAATCTCTTATCGCACCATACCCCGCATATTATTTCTCCTGGGTGGACTCGCTGTTTATAGTGCCTTAGTGCAATTCAAATTTTCTAATACAGAAAAAATTACTTTTCTGTATTTCATCCTAGGAGCCGTAACGATTGAATCGTTCTTAGGCTTGATCCAGTATTATGGACTTGGTTCAGAAAATCATTTTCTATTGATGAAAAAAACTCGGCCATATGGAATTTTTCAACAGGTAAACATAGTAACATCTTTCATGGCCACAGGGATTGGTATTAGTTTATACCTAGTTGGGAAGGACCCAGGATTGGTTATTTCTATATGGCGAAGATGGCTGGTTTACCTTGTTCCACTTACTGCAACCATAATTATCATTTCTATCAAATCTAAAGCAGGCTATGTTGGACTTTTTGTCGTTTTGTTACTTCAGTTACCATTTGTAAAGATTGGTCTAGGGTTTTATCGAAACTGGTTTATTATGTTATTTTTAGGGTTCGTCATTGGCGGGTTATCTCCAGTTGTACACCGTTCAATTCAATCTGCTGATAAGTCATCCCAGCAGGTAGATGGTCTTTATACAAGGAGTTTGACTGATCAAATTAACTCGGTAAATCGTCGTATTTTATTATTTGTAACGACATTTAATATTTGGAAAGACAATCCCATTACCGGAGTGGGATATGGAAGATTTCCTAAGGTGTATAGGGAATACAGTGCATCTCGTCGCACTAGGGAGCCTGGATTTGATTATGACGGAGCAACGTTTGTTCTTCATCCTCATAATGAAATTTTGCTATGGTTATCTGAAGGTGGCATTGCACCTCTAGTGGGTTTGTTGATCTTTGCAGGAGCTTATTTGATCATGGTTTTTCGGGTACATTGGAATGAAGCTTTACCCAACCTGGCATTGGTGATGCCCATCCTAATGCATACGCAGTTTGAATATCCATTTGATCTTTCACTGGCACACTGGATTACCTTTTTATTCTTGGTGTATCTACTAGATATTCTTGATACAAAGAAATATCGGAATGAGTTCTTTAAAATTATGATTCTCCCTGCTATTTTGATTCCACTCTTTCTCTATTATAATATGGGTAAAACATTGCGCAACAATAGTATTCTCACCCAGTTTAAATATACGGGATGGAAGGATTATGGTTTACTATTGCAGATCAAAGATCCTGGATTACTTAAGGTAAAATATGATGATTTTATTCTTAAGGCATTGCTCTATCTTGGCTTGGAAACAAAAAATAAGGAAACCCTGAAATTATTTTTAGAGAAGGGAGAAGAATTTCTAATGTATACCCCTCAATTACATGTTTATGAAGCCATGGAAATTGCACTTATGTCTATGGGTCGGGAAGATGAAGCAGCGGAAATTGTGGAAAGAGCTCGTTATCTATTCCCATATACTTATAAAGGATTTCATGAGTACCAGCTACCTCCATCGAATAAGACAAAATTATACCAATACAAAGAAAATTGAAATAATTAAAGATTTTAATACATAATGGGACGTGGTATGGGTTTAGACTTATTTGTATTTTTCCAGTAGATGTGGTCAGTGTTTAAAATGCCCTCGCCCGATTTCTCCCTGCTCGATGCAACTGAAATAGTTCAAGGCTATTACGGATTTCCCTGCACAGCAGAAGACTTGTACAGCGAGCGAGACCGGAATTTTTATATTAAGTCAGAAAATGGTCGTGAATATATACTGAAAATCTCTAATCCGGCAGAAGATCAATCAGCATTGCAGATGCAGATTGACTGCAGCGGATATATTATTAACAAAGATTCCAATCTGAACATACCTTTAACAATTAAGTCCACCACTGGAAAAAATATTATTATCATGGATAAGGATGGCTTTACTTATTATGCGAGGATGGTAACATATATACCGGGCATTTTCCTGAAAGACTATAACAAAAGTGATGTTGTGCTTTCTTCTCTTGGGGCCTTCATGGCTCGGATAAGTCGGGCCATGAAGGGCTTTGAGCATCCTGTTGCCAACAGAATATTCCCTTGGAACCTATCTCAGCATGATTTTATTAAGCATTTTAACCAGGAACTGAAAACAGAAGAAGAGATGGAAATAGTCCAATTTTTTCTACATCAGGCCCAAGCTTATCAGATGGATAATGAAAAAGAGATATCTTGGGCGGTGATCCACAACGACGGTAATGACCATAATATCCTAGTAAATGAACAGGGTGAAGCCACCGGTATTATTGATTTTGGAGATATGGGTTATTCCTATCAGGTTGCAGAACCAGCAGTAGCCATGGCTTATGTAGCCCTAGATACCAGCGATCCATTTAATAGCATGGGGCAGGTCTTGAAAGGTTATCATGAATCTTTTCAGCTTTCCGAAAAGGAGTTAAAGTTTTCTATCTACCTGGTGTGTTTAAGGTTATCCGTTTCTGTAACAATGTCTGCTTATAGGAAAAAATTATTTCCTCAGAACGAATATATCACGTTATCCGAAGCGTCGGCTTTGGAATTTTTAAGATACATGCGAGACCAAAACTTGGTCCAATGGTCAAAAGAGCTTTATGACTTGGCACGCTAAAGATAATATTCTGGGTTTGCGTCGTAGTTTCTTGGCTCCGTCGCTTTCTATTTCTTACAAAGACCCTTTGCACATTGTACAAGGCAGAGGACAGTATCTTTATGATGGTCAGGGTAGGGAGTACCTGGACGGGGTAAATAATATTCAGCACGTAGGACATTGTCACCCAGCGGTAGTGAAAGCGGCCCAAGAGCAATATGAAAAGTTGAATACTAACACCCGCTACCTTGATGAAACTATTGTTAAATATGCTCAGGAATTAACATCTCAGCTTCCCTCAGATCTGGAGATATGTTATTTTACGAACTCTGGTAGCGAATCCAACGACCTAGCCTTGCGCCTAGCCCGCCACTATACAAACAGTAAGGAAACTATTGTATTTGGTAGTGCCTATCATGGCCACACCGAGGCCTTGATAGAAATTAGTCCCTATAAATTTAATGGCCCCGGCGGCAACGGCGCTCCGGATTTTGTACACACTATTCCCAGGCCCGACCCATTTAGGGGTAGGTACCGTGGGCCTGATTCAGCACGCGGTTATTTATCTGAACTTAAAAAAATTATCCATCAATTGAAAAAAAATGGACAACGTATTGGTGCGATGGTAGCGGAGCCCGTTATGGGCTGCGGTGGTCAGATTATTTTACCAAAAGGTTTTTTAAAAGAAGCCATTGAGCGGGTTCGTCATGCCGGGGGGCTTTACATTGCTGATGAGGTACAGATTGGATTTGGGCGCATGGGTTCCCATTTCTGGGGCATTGAGACCGAAAAGGTGGTGCCGGATATTATCACCATTGGGAAATCCATGGGCAATGGCCACCCGCTCTCTGCGGTGATTACGACCCGGAAAATTGCCGATCGATTTCACAATGGGATGGAATATTTTAATTCATTTGGGGGAAATCCTGTTTCCTGTGCTGTAGGGCGTGCTGTGTTGGAAGTGATCCAAGGAGAAAATCTGCAGAAGCAGGCCTTGGATGTTGGAAACCATTTGAGTAATCTGCTTGCGAAACTTAAGGAAAGGCATTATCTGATTGGGGATGTACGCGGCCGGGGCCTCTTTCTAGGTGTAGAACTTAACCGGGACTTGACAACCTTGGAGCCGGCCGCAGCAGAAGCAGAACAGGTGATCAATAAAATGAAGGAGAAGGGTATCCTGCTCAGCACCGATGGGCCGGACCATAATGTAATCAAGATTAAGCCACCACTTGTTTTCAATAAAGAAAATGCCCATTTTCTTTCTGAAACATTGGACCATATACTCACCCACATAGCATAAAAATTGAAGGGATGAAAAAATCGGTTATCATCACTGCCACATTTATTTTATTTGTGGTAGCCATGATTTTCATGGAGAATCAAAAAAAGAAAATATTTAGCTTGGAATGGGAAAACCAGAACATTTTCCACATCAACCGCGAGCCGCCTCGGTCTCATTTTTTTCCTTTTGAAACAGAGCAATTGGCCCGTGAAGGGGACTGGGAGAAATCAACTTATTTTGAATCCCTGAATGGATCTTGGAAATTCCATTTTTCCCCCAACCCTAAAAAGATTATCTCAGGTTTCGAGCAGCCAGATTTCCCAGTGGATACTTGGCAGGAAATACAGGTACCAGGTCACTGGGAGTTACAGGGTTGGTCCGAGCCCATTTATTTAGATGAGGAATATCCTTTTACCCCCGATCCGCCTTTTGTACCCCATGAGTACAATACAGTGGGTAGCTATGTTCGGTATTTTGAAATCAATACTAAATGGCTGGATAGGGATATTTTTATCCGTTTCGGTGGTGTACGCTCTGCATTTTACCTGTGGATCAATGGGGCCTTGGTGGGCTACAGCCAAGGTTCCAAGACACCGGCAGAATTTGATATCACCAGGCACGTAACTCAGGGCAAGAATAAAGTTGCGGTCCAGGTTTACCGTTTTTCTGATGGTTCCTATCTGGAAGGCCAAGATACTTGGCGGGTTAGCGGTTTGGAACGGGATGTCTTTATATATGCACAACCTAAGGTACGTATCGCCGATTATTTTGTACGGTCAGGATTGGATGACAACTTCCGCAGCGGCACCTTGGATCTGGATGTGGATCTTCTAAACCGGGAAAGGTATACTGGGAAATACCGGGTACAGGTTAGACTTAAAAAAGATCAGAGAACTCTTTTGGATATGAAGAAAGAGATAGCAATTGATTCTGCAAAAACTATTCATTTTAAAGCTAACATAAGCCGAGTAAAACCCTGGTCTGCGGAAACCCCAAACCTCTACAGTCTGGAACTCACCCTTACCAGTCCCCAAGGGGACATGCTGGAAAGTTTCAGCCAGCAGGTGGGCTTCAGACAAGTGGTAATCATGGATGGAAACCTATTAGTAAATGGGCAGGCAATCCAGTTCCGCGGGGTGAACCGTCATGAGTGGGACCCAGTGCGGGGTAGGTCTATCACAAGAGAATCCATGATCCGGGATATAAAGCTGATGAAGGAAAATAATATTAATGCAGTGCGCGCTTCCCACTACCCCAATCAGGAACAGTGGTATGAGCTTTGCAATCAGTATGGGCTCTATGTAATTGATGAAGCAAATATTGAAGCCCATGGTATGCGTTTCCACCCAGATAATTATGGGTTTATTGCCAATGATTCATCTTGGAGTGAACAATGGCTAGATAGGGGCCGGCGAATGGTAGAACGGGATAAAAACCAGCCCTGCATCATCCTATGGTCCATGGGCAATGAGGCCGGAGATGGAACCAATTTTGAAATACTTTATCATTGGATTAAATCCAGGGATGGATCTCGTCCTGTGGTTTATGAGCCTGCAGGAACGAATAACCACACCGATGTGGTTTTCCCCATGTATAAGGATATTGATTTCATTTCTGAATACGCAGAAGGCAACCATCAGCGTCCCCTGATTTTATGTGAATATGCTCACGCTATGGGCAACAGTGTTGGTAATCTGAAAGATTATTGGGATACTTTTGAAAACTACAAAATACTACAGGGAGGTTTTATCTGGGACTGGGTGGACCAGGTAATTTTACGTAAGGATTCTTCCGGTCGGGAATTCTGGGCCTATGGCGGTGATTTCGGCTCAGAATTTACTGAGCACGATTCTAATTTTTGCGCAAATGGTTTGGTGGCAGCTGATCGGACCCTAAACCCTCATATGGCAGAAGTAAAAAAAGTATACCAACCGGTATCTTTTACTATGGAAAAAACTCAGGAAACGGATGGAATCAGCAGGGTAAAAATTACCAATCGCTATGATTTTTTAGATCTGAAGCACTTGGATTTCACTTGGATAATAGAAGCGGACGGTAGTCAAGTCATGAGTGGACGACTGGGTCAGTTGGACTTAGTCCCAGGGGAAAGTGAATTATTTTCGTTCAACCACGGTATAATCCAGGCCCGTGTTGGAAGCGTATATTTCCTTTCTCTTAGAGCTAGGACACGGAAGAATTCCCCTATGCTACCTAAAGGACACTTGGTGTCTTGGGAGCAGTTTCAACTACCCATCAATAAAAAAGCAGTATCTTTGAAGCCTGAAGATCTTCCTGGTGTAACACTGGAGGAGTCTGAACATCAATTTGAAATTATTGGAAAAAACTTTACTGTTTATTTTCAACGTAAGAGCGGGCACTTGGCACAGTTTGAATATGAAAGTGTGAATCTACTTCAGGAAGGATTACAGCCCAACTTCTGGCGTGCCCCACTAGATAATGATCTAGGCAATGGCATGCCTGCCCGGACTATAGTCTGGCAATCAGCAGGGCGGGAATTGGATGTTTTAAGTTGTAATGTATTAAGCAAGAACAATACTGTTGATGTGGTAACCACCATGATTCATGATATAACCGGTACCATCTTAGAAACTCGTTACACCGTATATGGTAACGGCGTGGTGGCAGTAGACCATAGCATAAAAAAGATTAATAAAAATCTCCCGGAATTGCCCCGTTTTGGAATGAAAATGACCCTGCCTGGTGATTTTACCAGTTTGGAATGGTTTGGGCGGGGTCCCCATGAATCGTACTGGGACCGTAAAACTTCTGCTGCTGTAGATCGCTATTCCGGTACAGTTTTTGAACAAACTTTTCCCTATGTCCGGCCTCAGGAAACAGGCAATAAAACAGATGTGTACTGGATGATCTTGTCCAATGGGAAGTATGGTTTGATGGTAAAAGGTCAGCCTACCTTTGATGGTAGTGTACACCAGTATCCTTATGACGATCTGGATTATGTGCCTAATGGTCAGCGTCATGGGAAACTGGATATTGTTAGCAAAAATCAGGTAGACTGGCTGATTGATTACAGGCAGATGGGGGTGGGTGGTGATAACAGCTGGGGAGCTCGGCCCCATAAGCAATATACACTTACTCCTGAGAAATATAGTTATCGTTTTCTATTGATCCCATTTTTGGCAGAAGAAAACATTATCAAGGTTGCCAAAATATCGGTTAATTAAAAGTCGACAGCTATGAAGACAATGTCCATTTTCTCCTTTATCTTGGCCACGGGTGCTGTTGCTTTGGCCACAGTGTATATTGTAGGCAAAATGAAAAAATCCCAGGATGCCACTATAGAATATTTCACTGGTGGCCGGGCTCTGACTTGGCCAGTGGTGGCAGGATCTCTATTGTTGACCAATCTTTCCACGGAACAGTTAGTGGGGCTGAATGGCGCTGTATTTGGCGATAAAGCATTGGTGGGTATCGCCTGGGAAGCTTTAGCTGCATTTGCCATGATTGCCACCGCTCTATTATTTTTGCCTACCTACCTGGCTAGCGGATTTACCACCACACCTGCTTTCTTGGAAAAACGATTTGACAAAATGACCCGCTCCTTGGTTTCCGGACTTTTTCTTTTTGGTTATGTTACAGTTCTGCTGCCTGTAGTGCTTTACACCGGATCTTTGGCCCTGAAGGGTATGTTTGACCTCAATCTACCCTTATGGATGATTGTAGTTGCAATTGGTGTGATGGGCAGTTCATATGCAATTATAGGTGGCCTCAAATCTGTGGCCGTGAGTGATACTATCAACGGTATTGGCCTTTTGGTTGGTGGCTTGGCCATTCCTTTTCTGGGACTGGTTTCTTTAGGTGACGGTTCATTCCTAGAAGGATTGGTGGCTTTAGGCCGGGATAATCCTCAGTACCTGTCCGTTATTACCCAGGTGAATGTAGATGAAAAGGTTGTGTCAGTCCCTTGGCCAACCCTCATTAGCGGCATGATGTTTATTCAGATTTTTTACTGGTCCACGAACCAGGTTATTGTGCAGAGGGCTATAGCAGCCCGGAGTCTTGCAGAAGGGCAGAAAGGTGTGCTTTTTGCTTCTGTGATGAAACTGGTGGGTCCCATCCTACTCTGTTTACCAGGTATTATAGCACTGCATATGACGGATCTTGATATTGAAAAACAGGACCAGGTATATGGAGCCATGGTTCGATATCTACTCCCGGAGTGGTCCCTGGGTCTGTTTTCTGCTGTACTGGTTGGGTCAATCTTAAGTTCTTTTAACAGTGCCTTGAACAGCGCTTCCACCTTGTTTTCTCTGCAGTTTTATAAGGGTTATATTCACAGAGAAGCTTCAAATGAAGAAATAGTAAAAACAGGAAAACATTTCGGTATTGGGCTGGCTCTCGCTTCTATGTTTATTGCCCCGCAACTTGCCCAGATGCAGTCCATTTTTGAATATCTGCAGATGGTGAATGGACTCTACAGTGTCCCCATCATTGGCATTTTTTTGTTGGGGATTACCACCAAACATGTTCCCGCGCTGGCCGCTAAGGCAGGTATGGTAATAGGCATGATCTTTTATTCTTTTTTTACCTTTATCAATATCAAGGATGTACCCACCTTTTTGGCCAATGGCGATGGGGAATTACACTGGCTCCACGGTTATTTTATCAGTTTTGTTGCCGCAGTTGCTGTGATGTTGATCATCGGTCAGCTAAAACCTAAGACAGTAGATGAAATTGTTTTCAGTGATCAGAGGAATCCAGCACCTGTGGATATGACACCTTGGGTTCACGCCAAGAGTGCTTCTCTCGCTATTGTAGGCATAACGATCTTTATTTATCTCTTTTTGACTTGGGTTGCAGGTTAGGCTTCAACAAAAGTTTTCCCTGGTAGTAGAACAATTTATATGCCCATGAAACTTCATCATTTGAAAAATTGGAACCCGCCTGAGAACTGGTTAGAAGTTGATGCTCTGGATGTTCATACCGAGGGCGAGCCGTTACGGATTATATTGAAAGGCTATCCTGAACTGGAAGGCCAGACATTATTGGAGAAAAGAGCTAATGCTCAAACACAACATGATAGCCTGCGACGAGCCCTTTTGTGGGAACCCCGTGGACATGAAAACATGTATGGCGCTATCATTGTTTCACCTGATACAAATGGTGCAGATTTTGGAGTCATATTTATACACAATCAAGGCTATTCTACAGGGTGCGGTCATGCAGTAATTGCTTTGACTAAGGTGTTTGTAGAAACAGGATTAATCGATAAAAAAGAGCCAATTACAGAAGTCAAAATGGATGTACCATCGGGCTTTATCCGCGCTTATGCTAATGTGGAGAATGAAAAAATTACAGGTGTTGGTTTTCAAAATGTCCCATCCTTTGTTCAACTCCTAGATGAAGAACTGAATGTACCGGAGCTGGGAAGGATCCGTTATGACTTAGCCTTTGGAGGCGCTTTTTATGCTTTTGTTGATGTGGATCAGGTGGATTTGGAATGTAGGCCAGAATTCTACAGCCAGTTGATCGAAGTGGGGATGAAAATCAAACAGGAAATCATGGCTGCAGTGGAAATAAAGCATCCAACTGAACCTGACATGGATTTTCTATATGGTACCATCTTTACTGGTCCGGCTATGAAAAAGGATAACCACAGCCGCAATGTATGTATCTTTGCCAATGGACAAGTAGACCGAAGTCCCACGGGAACCGGGGTCAGTGCCCGTGCTGCCATTCACCATGCGAGAGGTCAGCTTGAAATTGGAGAAAGTATCAAAATTGAGAGTATTATTGGTTCTACCTTTACCGTTAAACTGATAGCGACCACAAAATTTGGATCTTATGATGCTGTCATTCCGCAAGTCATTGGCAATGCGTTCATCACCGGATATAACCGATTCTGGATAAATCCTGATGATCCGCATAAGGGTGGATTCTTGTTAAAATAACTAGATAATTATGTATAAGAAAACGAATAGAAGAGACTTTTTAAAAACCGCTGTTATCGGAAATGTTGCTGCATTAATGTCCGGAGAGTTGTTTTCAGCGCCTATAGTCAATCAGAAGATTCGTCTGGGGTTTATTGGCACAGGGTTACGCGGGCAATGGGTATTGTCCATGGTCGCGAAATATCCTGAAGTGAAAATCCCTGCTATTTGCGATATTGATGAGAGTATGGCTGCGTCGGCTCTGAAGATTCTTAAAGATGCGGGTAAAACGGAGCCTCGGGTCTATAAGAATGGAGATGAAGATTTTCGTCATATGGTTGCCAATGAAGACCTCGATGGAGTCTATATAGCTACGCCTTGGGAATGGCATCATCCTATGGCTATTGCAGCCATGAAAAATGGTAAACATGTGGGTACGGAAGTTCCGGCGGCACTCACTGTCAAAGATTGCTGGGATTTGGTAAAAACTTCTGAAAATACTGGCTTCCATTGCATGATCATGGAAAATGTCTGTTACCGAAGGGATGTTATGGCCGTTTTGAATATGGTTCGCCAAGGCTTATTCGGCGAGTTATTGCATTGTCAGGGTGGCTACCAGCATGATCTCCGTAATGTGAAATTCAATGATGGAAACCAGCCCTATGGTGGAGGTGTGGAGTTTGGCGTTAAAGGGTATTCAGAATCAAAATGGCGTACCCAGCATTCCGTGGACCGTAATGGAGATCTTTATCCTACCCATGGTTTAGGTCCCATCAATACCATGCTTAATATCAATCGAGGAAATCGTATGGTGCACCTCACATCCACGGCTACCCAAAGCAGGGGCTTGCACAATTATATCAAAAAGAAGGGTGGAGCAGACCATCCTAATGCGAAGGTGAATTTTAAACTGGGTGATATTGTGACGACTGTAATAAAATGTGCCAATGGTCAGACTATTGTTTTAAGTCACGATACAAATTCTCCCCGGCCATACAGCCTGAATTTCCGGGTCCAGGGCACCAAGGGTCTCTGGATGGTGGATAATCAGTCTATTTATCTAGAGGGGCGAAGTCCTCATGAGCACCGCTGGGAATCGGATGAAATGTATCTGAAACAGTACGACCATCCACTCTGGAAGCGTTTCCAAGATCAGGCAGCAGGTTCAGGCCATGGGGGTATGGATTTTTTTATTGTACGGGCCTTTGTGGAATCTCTAAAGCGCAGTATCTCTCCGCCTCTTGATGTTTACGATGCAGCGAGTATGAGTGTTGTTTCTCCCCTGTCTGAAAAATCCATTCGCCTGGGCAGTACAGCAGTGAAAATTCCCGATTTTACCTGGGGACGCTGGCAGACAAATAAGCCTATTTTTGGTCTGGACGATGATCTATAGGTTGCTTTAAGTATTGCTTTTACATGAGTAATTAATTAAGAAGCATCTCCAACTAGAAATGTCTTGCTGTTTGAGATGATGTTTTTCTACCAGTTCACCCTTGGCGGAATTGTTTTTGGGGTAGGCCTATATTTTGCCCACCAGCAGGGTTATATGAACCTGACCAGAATTGGAATGCGAAACTTGTTGATGATCTTGATCCCGCTTTTCTTTTATCTTGTTCTTCAGGGTTACCTGCAGTTTGGGGAATTTTCATCCGTTGCCCCTGCCGTATTTCACGGTATTACGGATCGCCAGCCTATCTTGGGAACTCCAGTGGACTACGGGATTATGGTATTTTATTTTATTATGATCCTGGCCATTGGGACATATTTTGGTAAACGTCAGAAAACAGTTAAGGATTTTTTCTTTGGAGGACAGCGGTTTTCCTGGTGGTTGATCACCTTTAGCTTAATCGCCACAACTGTGGGTTCATACAGTTTTGTAAAATACAGCCGGGTGGCTTACACCTATGGGTTCGGTAGTAGTCAGACCTATTTGAACGATTGGATTTGGTTGCCGCTTTTACTCTTTGGCTGGCTACCAATTCTGTATTTTTCGAGGGTGATATCTATCCCGGAGTACTTCGAAAGGCGATTTGACCGGGGGGTTCGGAAATGGGTAACCGTATTTATCCTGATATACCTAGTAGGGTATGTAGGCGTCAACCTCTTTACAATGGGCAAGGTCCTGAATATTCTCCTGGGCTGGCCCATCCTAAAAGCGGCCATACTTGTGGCCTCCATTTCAGCTATATATGTCACCGCCGGCGGACAGACCAGCGTAATCATGACCGATTTATTCCAAGGTCTTATGCTGCTGGTAACCGGG
>CEUS01274031.1_pt1 | contig 12619 bp, 15 predicted proteins | sample 427031 | NCBI WGS metagenome assembly CEUS01 (sample SAMEA2622837, study PRJEB7988) | marine metagenome | biome: marine biome (ENVO:00000447); feature: marine epipelagic mixed layer (ENVO:xxxxxxxxx); material: "saline water (ENVO:00002010), including plankton (ENVO:xxxxxxxx)" | depth 140 m | reverse complement strand
AATACGGGCCTGGAATCTGAGAGTGACGTCATCTTGTCCTTTAGGCTTTCGGCCAGCTAACTGGTTCTCCGCAGTTTTAGGCGGTGAATCGGGTTCAGAAGTGGCCTGAGTTGAAATCGTTGATGGCCTGTTCGATTTCCTGACGGGTGTTCATCACAAATGGCCCATATCGGGCAACGGGCTCATTCAATGGTCGCGCTGCGACCAGCAAAAAACGGGCAACGTTGTCACCGGCGCTCACCTCGACAGTCCGCCCCTGGTCCAGAACTGCAAGTTGTCCGGTACTGATCTGCCGTTCCCTAGAGTCCGTATCCCGGATGACAACCGGACCGTTGATGACAAAAACAAACGCAGCGTGCGCAGCCGGCAGGGTCTCGCTAAACCGCTGTCCCGGTGGTACCTCAGCGTCAAGGTACAGAGGATCGGTGTTGATGCCCTGCACCCGCCCCTGTGTGCCCTCCCGGGTTAAGCCTGCGATGACCCTGATGCGGGTGCCGTCGACGCGGGTTTCCACCGGGATGTCTTTGGCCGGATGCTCGTGATACCTCGGGCGGCACATCTTTTCCCGGCCGGGCAGGTTGACCCACAGCTGAAAGCCGGCGAGTCGGCCGTGCTCCTGTTCAGGCATTTCGGAATGGACGATGCCCCGGCCTGCCGTCATCCATTGGATGCCGCCGCTCTCGATGACTCCGCTGTGCCCGGCACTGTCTTCGTGTCTTACGGTGCCGGCGAGGAGATAAGTTACGGTTTCAAACCCGCGGTGCGGATGGGACGGAAAGCCTGCGATGTAATCGTCCGGGTTGTCTGATTCAAAAAAATCCAGCAGCAGGAAAGGATCGAGTTGATCCAGCTCCTGTGAGCCGATATAACGTCGTAGGCGTACACCGGCACCATCCGAGGTGGCCTGCCCGCTGGTGACCGCAAAGACGCGACGCCGATCCGAGTCTCCACCTACTCTCTCTGTTTCATGAGACATCTTAGTCTGGGTTTTGGCTGATCTATTGAATACAAACGGAATTGGCGGTGATCTCGGGATGCAGCGATGCCTTGGAAGCCCGCGCCTCGCAACCCGTGGCGCGGTTATAAGGGGAGCCGTAAAGATTCACAAGCCAGAAAATCCTATTTCGCAATGAGACAGGATTGGTTAACCTCCGTCTCTCCAAAGTCCGGATGGCGGGTGATAAAGCTCTCCCGGTCTTGTCCCGGATTTTGTTTGCAGTGGCATGGGAGTGTAACGTGTTGAGTTCCGAAAAGGTTTGCTGTCCGAATTATCTCCTGCAGAAGGTGAGAAACCTCAAGCCCGTGAAGACAGCAGTGGTCGGCACGGGTGCGCCGGTGGTGCTTGAGAGTGTCCGGGATGCGGTCGAAGCCGGCATCATCGAGCCGGTTCTGATCGGTGATCCGGATGTCATATGGGCCTACGGTGAACAAATCAGCTGGAGCCTTAATGGCTGTGAAATCATTCCGGCCGCTGACGAGGCGGCTGCTGGCACGGCCGGTGCGCAACTTGCCCGTAGTGGTGAGGTCGAAATGGTACTCAAAGGCCACATCCATACCGACGCGTTCATGCGTCCGTTGATCAGCCGCAAAACCGGTCCCGGAAGCCGCCGCCGCCTGTCCCACGTGTTCCATATGACGGTAGCGGACAGTGATTCGGTTCTGTTGCTGACCGATTGCGCAGTGAATGTCGCCCCTGATGTTAAAGCACGGGCTTCCATCATCCAAAATGCAGTGGAATTAGCCCATGACCTCGGCAATCCCAGGCCAAAAGTCGCCCTCTTGGCAGCATCCGAGGAAATTAGTCAGGCGATGCCCGTCACCCTTGAGTGCCGGGAGATCATGACCATGTGTGCAGACCTGGATTTGGAAGCTGACATCCATGGGCCGCTCGCCTTTGACAACATCGTGTCACCCGAAGCTGCTCGCTTGAAAGGAATCAGCAGCCCCGTTGCTGGTTGCGCTGACATTGTTCTGGTCCCGACCATTGAGGCGGGGAATGCACTTTTCAAGATGATGGTCTATTTTCTGGGTGCCTGCGCTGCCGGCATTGTGCTCGGTGCCAGTGTGCCTATTCTGCTCACCAGCCGCGCCGATCCTGCAGCGGCACGACTGGCCAGCACCGCCATCGGTGCGATCGTGGCGAGGACCGGTGAACACAAGACCTAGCGGTTGCGATAGCTTTGCCGCGATCAGTTTTGTTTGGACTGACTGTCGAGCAGGTTGTATTCCGGAATCGTCAGTGATGACGTGTTCCAGTTTTTCGATGCGAATGCCCAGAATTCGTCGGTGGTCTGAAGCGTCCATTCCGGTGTAGGCTGGCTGAGAAATTCCCAGGCTGCCAAAAGTGAAGGCAGTGGCTCGTCGGCAGAGACGGGACGGTCTTTGTCCTGTTTGCTGAGTTTTCTGCCCTGATCATCCAGCACGATCGGCAGGTGTCCATAGGCGGGCCGTTCGTACCCCAGCAGAGTCTGAAGGTGAATCTGGCGTGGCGTTGAGTAGAGCAGGTCTGCACCCCGAACCACATGCGTGATTCTATCCAGATGGTCATCCACCACGACGGCAAGTTGATAGGCGGCAAAACCGTCAGAACGATGTATGACATAGTCGCCGACATCAAACGCGAGGTTCTGGTCCACGGGACCGGCAAACCGATCACTGAACGTGATCCTGGCCTGGTCGGTTATCAGTCTTATCGACAGGCTCCTGTCACCCGGTGGCGGCACTCTTCTGCAGGTTCCGGGATAGATCGGACCCTGTGGACCGGTTCTGCTGGACAAGAGGATGTCCTTGCGGCTGCAGTTGCAGTAAAACGCTAGACCGTCCGCTACCAGTTGGCCGACAATGTCCGAATAGATGGATTTGCGCCGTGTCTGGTAGACAGGTTCGCCGTGCCAACTGAATCCAAATCCCTCGAGCTGGCGCAGAATGGCTTCAGCCGTGCCCGAAACTGTCCTCGTTTCGTCGATGTCGTCGATCCGGACCCGCCAGATGCCACCGTGATGCAGTGCATCTGCATAGCTCCCTACCGCGGCCACCAGGGAACCGAAATGCAGCAGGCCAGTCGGAGAGGGCGCGAAGCGACCGGCGTAAGGGACGTCCTCAGAAGGGACCGCAGTCTCAGCCACGTGGTTTCAATCGATCTGCTCCTGCCACCACGATTGCTTTTCCAAAGCACGGCGCAAGGGGGTATCTACCCGGCTTGGCGCCATCCGGATGTAACGGTGGGCTTCTGACAGGGATTCGTCTTCCAGTTTCTTTAGATGAGCGACTGCCGCGGGGACGGAAAATGGCTCGCCCGTGGCTGTTTCAAAATTTCGCTCCCCATCGGTCCAGACGGCACCGTCAAAAACAGAGTGCTCTAACCAGTCCCGGACGGCATCGAGCGTTGTGTCGGAGCGAGACCGCTGGTTGCCTGTCTGTGCATCCAGATAACCGATTTTGCTGATCGCGGCGCGTTCTCTTGCAGCCAGATCAGAAATCGCAAGTGTCAATGAATCACGCCGGCTGCGAATCACGCAGGTAGGACAGTCTTGTCCGTCGACGTGATCAATGACCAGGGCCAGGGCTTGTTTGCGTTTGGCTGAAATCAGGGAAAACTCTAGAGGCAGAATAGGCCCTGAGTAAAGATCCCACTCGCCCGTTACCCACGGTCCCAAATCATCCAAGTCCCAGATCAGGGAACCATATCCGATGACAGCGTACTGAGGCATATTGATAAGGTCGCGATCATGTTCGCACGGCGTTCTCCCAATGATACGCCAGAGACCAACCGGGGTCCTGAACCGATACGGCCTCCATAACCCTTACGGGACCCGTCGTGTCCCTATTCACGGGTCGTTGACCTGGGGGCGATACAATAGGGCGAATTAATGAGAACAACGCCATGCATAATGTATTTTCAATCCATTTCGCCGATCTGCCGGATGAACTGCCGCTTTTCCCGCTGACCGGCGCGGTACTTCTGCCGAACGGCCAACTGCCTCTGAATATATTCGAGCCACGCTATCTCAATATGGTGCTCGACTCACTGGCCAGTTCGAGGTTGATCGGTATGATACAGCCCCTGCCAGACGCAAATAGTGATCCTCCGGATATACACGTGACCGGCTGTGCCGGACGTGTTGTCAGTTTCAATGAAACCCGTGACAACCGATTACTGATCGTTCTCGGCGGTGTCTGTCGGTTCGACATTATCAAAGAGCTGGATGTCCGGCGCGGGTATCGCCGGTCGGTGGTGAACTGGGACCGCTTTTCACATGATCTGGATCAGGAAACTGAAACGGATCTGGAGAAGGAGAGCCTACTGGATTCGGTCAGGCGCTACCTTGAACAACGCAATCTCGGTGTAGAGTGGGAGACCCTCAAGAACCTCGAAATTCCCGAACTGGTCGACACCCTGGGCTGCAGCCTGCCTTTCTCGCCGCGTGAGAAACAAGGTTTAGTGGAGGCGTTGATCCTCGGTGACCGTTATGAGTTGGTCAGTGCCTTGTGTGATTTTGGAACGACCTCAGCGACGGGCACAGATTCAAGGCCTCACTGAGGCGGTTCCATCATCTTCGTTGTGCAATCTGTATTCTGTCGTTCCTGATGTCTACAGAGTAGGTCTCAAGGTCAATTTCCGCGGGCTCATCGAGCGCCCGGCCGTCCCGTAGACAGAAACGACTGCCGTGTAGCGGACAACGGATGGTTTCTCCGTCGAGGGCACCGAGGGACAAAGAGGCATCTTCATGGGTACAGGTGTCCGCCACCGCAAAGTACTGTCCTTCGACATTGGCCACCAGAATTCGCGTAGAGAAGGCTGTGATTCGCCGCATTGTGCCTGGCGGCAGACCGGCACGTTCCCCTGCGTCATGCCAGATCGTGTCGTCCATGGATACCCTGATCGCTTCCGGGTTCAATCGGTATGTAAGGGTCCGGGCCGAAGACCCGTCTCGGCGGCCAGATTCTGGGGCTCTGAGTCCGGCCGGTACCAGCCCAGTGTTTCATGCAGCCTGACAACATCGCCGATGATCAGCAGTGTTGGGGGCTCAATGTTTTCACCGGCCACCCGGGACGGCAGGCTGCCCAGCGTCCCGGTGATGACTTTCTGGTTGCGAGTGGTTCCCTGCTGGATTAGCGCAGCCGGTCTGTCAGCACTCGAGCCATGTTCGACCAGGGCCCGACAGACCGACTCGAGACCGGTGAGGCTCATGTAGACAACAACAGTCTGTCTGGGTCGGGAAAGCATGTGCCAGTCAAGGTCTATGACGTCGTTCTTGAGATGGCCTGTCACGAACGTGCATGACTGCGCATAGTCCCGATGGGTCAGCGGGATACCGGTGTAGGACGCACAACCCGAAGCAGCGGTAATTCCGGGAATCACCTGGAATGGAATGTTTTCTCTAACCAGATCTTCAATCTCCTCACCACCCCGGCCGAAGATGAAAGGATCACCTCCTTTGAGGCGCAGCACCCGTTGGCCTTGTTTTGCCAGGTCGACGAGCAAGCGGTTGATGTCCTGTTGCGGTACCCGGTGATTGGCCCGGGCTTTGCCCACATAGATACGTTCAGCGTCTCTCCGGACGAGATCAACGATCTCCGGCGTCACCAGCCGGTCGTACAGAACGACATCAGCCTGCTGCATGAGGCGCAAGGCGCGAAACGTTAGAAGATCAGGGTCGCCTGGACCGGCTCCAACCAGATAGACCTCTCCCTGCCGGAGGTCGTTGCCCTGTGGGTTTTCAAGCAGTGCAGCGAGCGCCTTGCGGGCTTCTTTATCCCTGCCCGCAAAGACCAGTTCAGCAACGGGTCCCTGAAGAACCTGCTCCCAGAATGCCCGCCGTACAACCGGCGATTCATAAGCGGATCTTGCACTGGTCCGAAAAGCGTTTGCGAGTCTGGCGAGGCGGCCATAAGCGCCTGGGATCATCGTTTCGAGCCGGCTCTTCAGGAGCCGGGAGAGGATCGGTGCAGCACCGCCGGTACCCACCGCAATGAGTACCGGAGAGCGGTCGACAATAGAGGGTACGATGAAACTGCATAACTCGGGCTGATCAACCACGTTGACAGGGACACCCTTACGGGCAGCAGTGGTAGAAACCTGTCGATTGATTTCCTGATCGTCAGTTGCGGCAATCACAATCCGCATCCCTTCAACCTGTTCCGGTACAAACTTTTCTTCAATCAGCGTCAGTGCCTTTGCCGTTGCCAGTTCCCGAATTCCGTTGTTGGCTACTTCTGCGACCACAGTGATCCTGGCGCCGGTCTTCAAAAGCGTCCCAATTTTCCGATAAGCGACGTCCCCACCGCCGATCACCAGACAGGGTTTGTCTCGAAGGTGCAGAAAAACAGGCAAATAGTCCATCAGAGCTCCTGTGCATCCACTACGAGGGCAGTGCTTCCGGATCAAAGCCGGCTCTTTTAAACAGGGCCTTCGCTTTACCGGCATCTTTGTCCGTACCTCTTCCCTGCTGATACATCTGGGCGAGTGCCACCATCGCGCCTTCAAGACCAAGGTCTGCGGCCTGCTCGAAGCACGCCAGCGCCTTACCTTCATCCTGCACCGTACAGTCACCATCTAGGTACATTTGTCCCAGCCCGTGCAGTGCCAGCCCGTAACCCTGGTCGGCTGCGCTCGACATCCAATGGTATGCAAGCTGTTCATTTCGGACCTGCCCCAGTCCGATCTGGCACATGATCCCCAGCCGGTACTGGGCCGACGCGTCCCCTGCTTCTGCGTAGGGTTTCAACAGTGACCAAGCCTGGCTGAACTGCTTGGCTTCAAAGGCAGCGATACCGCTACCGAGAGAGATTTGAAATTCATCCCGCATTGGACTGAATATAAGTTGGGTTTTCGCCTTTTTCACTACCTATTTGGGTATGGAGAGTAGAACGAAGCGGATTTAGACTGTTGCGTTGGACAACTTGCTTTCTAGAACACAGCAATGACAGAGGCTTCAGTCGGACACGAAATGCGATCCTATTTGCAGCGAATCGCGACAGGTCCTGAACTCAGCAAGGATCTGACTGAAGATGAGACACACCTGGCAGTATCCGCAATTCTGTCCGGTACCGTGGACGAGGTGCAGACGGCCGTCTTCCTGATTGCAATGCGGATGAAACGGGAGACCGACGCAGAGAACAGGGGTGGGCTTCGTGCGCTGCTGGATCATTCGAATCAGATCACGGCTGGTGTAAATGACGTCGTACACATCGCAGATCCTTATGACGGCTTCACCCGTGGGTTGCCTGCGGCGCCATTTCTGCCACCAATTCTGGCCGCTTGTGGTTCCCCGGTGGTAAGCAGTGGTGCGGAGTCTGTGGGGCCCAAATACGGGGCTACCCATCGGCAGGTGCTCAGAGCGGCTGGCGTCAATGTGGACCTTTCACCGGCATCGGCTGCCCGGCAGATCGAGGATCCACTCTGTGGATGGGCTTACGTGGATCAGCGCCACACCTGCCCGGCCCTACACGCGCTGGTGGAACTGCGCACTAAAATCGTCAAACGGCCCATGTTAACCACGCTGGAGGTATTACTCGCACCTGTGCTGGGAAAGAATGCCACTCATCTTGTGACCGGTTATGTCCACAAGCCGTATCCACCGATCTACAGTATGCTGGCGCGCCGGGCCGGCTATACCTCCGCCGCGATCATACGAGGAGTCGAGGGCGGTGTGATCGCTTCGCTCAACCAGGCTTCGCGGTTGGTGCGTTTCTGCAACGCGGGTGAAGACGAAGCACTTCGGATTGATCCCTCGGAGATTGGTCTTCAATCACCAAGCCGGGCCGTGCCGCTTCCGAACGATCTGTCGGGGGCAGAAGCGAATGGAGAGGACATCGGACCCCGCTTCGATGCCGGAGCCTCGGCCCACGCCGCAGCCGCAGCCGGTCGGGAGGCTCTTCAGGGCCGACCCGGGCCGATGTATGACAGTCTGGTGTACGGTGGGGCAGTCATTCTCAGTCATCTCGGCCAGGTTTCTTCTCTGCAGGAAGGCGCGGCGGTGTCCAGGCAGGCACTGGAGCGGGGTGAGGCTCTGCGGCGGTTGGATGCTGCTTAAAGGTAAGCCATTCCGGGTGTTTTCGGGCCGCCGCCTGGGCCTGATGCGTATCAGTTTTATTATATTAATCTTATACTTAAAATAAGATATACTTATTTATGTAGACCGCCGCAGACTCGCACGATGGGGTGTTTTGCAGAGGACCGTTAGTGCATATCACTATCCGTCAGTTACAGGTTTTCGAAGCCGTGGCCCGGCACGCAAGTTACACCCGTGCTGCGGAGGGGATGCATCTGACACAGCCGGCTGTGTCTATGCAGATCAAGCAGCTTGAGGGGTCTGTAGGCCTGCCCCTTTTTGAGCAGATCGGTAAGCGAATATTCTTGACGCAGGCCGGTGAAGTGATGCTGCGGCACGCCAGAACCATCATCAGGCACCTGGCCACTGCAACGGAGGAGATGGATGATCTGAAAGGGGTCGATTCTGGACGGCTGAGAATTTCCGTGGCTTCGACCGTCAACTATTTTGCCACGCGCCTTCTGGCAAGATTCGCCCGTCAGCATCCGGCAGTGAAAATTACATTGGATGTGACCAATCGTGAGACTCTGCTGCAGAATCTGGAGCAAAATCTGCCAGATGTGGTGTTAATGGGAGCGCCGCCTAAAGGCCTAGACCTTCAGGCAGACGCCTTCATGGACAATCCGCTGATCATGATTTCGCCGCCCGATCACCGGTTTGCAAAGCGGCGGGCGATTTCTTTGGAGGATCTTGATAACGAGACGTTCGTGGTCCGGGAGTCGGGATCCGGCACTCGAATAGCAATGGAACGATTTTTCGGCCGCAAAAAATTTGTACCTTACGCAACCATCGAGATGACTGACAATGAAGCGATTAAACAAAGCGTAGAGGCAGGCCTCGGTCTGGCCATCGTGTCGATCCATACGGTCGAGCTGGAGCTTGGAGCCAAGCGCTTGATTAAGCTCAAAGTCAAGGGAATGCCTATTATGCGGCGCTGGTACGTCGGGCACCGGCGGGGTAAGCGTTTGTCTCCGACGGCGCAGGCCTTCAGGCAGTTTGTGATTGAAGAAGGGGCTCGGCAGGGCATCAGCTAAGTCATTCACCGGAACTTGTACGATTACCGAGCGGTTGAGCCCGCCTCACATGAAAAGTATCGTCTTGCATGGCTGACAGAAGACTTCAAGTTTTCACCACGGTTGCGGAGTTGCTGAGTTTTACCAAGGCAGCGGAGGCTCTGCACATGACTCAGCCCGCCGTGACATTTCAGATCCGGCAGTTGGAGGAGTATTTCAATACACGGTTGTTTGATCGGACCCACAACCGTATCACTCTGACTGCGGCTGGCAGGCTGGTGAAGTCTTATGGCGACAGGATCATTTCCGAGTATCGTGAGATGGATAACGAAATTCGGAAACTGACCGGTGACGTATTAGGCCCTCTAGTCATCGGTGCGAGCACAACGATCGGTGAATACGTGATCCCCGGGGTGCTGGGTGAATATCAGCAAAGATTCCCTCAGGTTACCCTGAGGCTTCACGTCGCCAATACCATGGGTGTGATCCACATGGTAGAGAGCAACGAGATCGACATCGGCATAGTGGAAGGACCGGTAAGCAACAAGAACCTGGTTACGGAAGTGTGCTGGACTGATGAACTAGTGCTGGTGACGACCCCCGAGCATCCGCTGGCCGATGATTCTGCCGTTGAGCCCGATAAGATTATGGACTATCCATTCATTAGCCGGGAAGAAGGCTCAGGAACGCGTGAGGTGATCAGCGATTATCTTCAGGACCATCAGTTAACGTTTTCGGCGCTTAATCTTGCCATGGAGTTTGGGAGCCCGGAGTCGATCAAGAGCGCGGTTGCCGCTGGGCTCGGAATTTCTGTGCTCTCTGAGGCCACCCTGGACAAGGAACTCAGCCTGAACCTGCTGGCCAAGACCAGCCTGGACCCTGCGCTGACCCGGCCGTTTTCCATTGTCTATCAGCGTCAGAAATTTCGACTGCGGGCGATGGAAGAGTTCCTGCTGTTCATCCAGGAACATTGTGAAGGAGCCGGTTCCGGCAACTGATCTCGATCGACAGCAACAGCCGGGCGCCGTACTGAAAAGCCCGACAGTCTCTGGCGGCGCGGGTCGCGGGTACCATCAATCGGATTTTCTTCGGTTAGCGGCGATCAGGAGCCTGATCATCGGACTTTGTCATTGTCTACCGCGACGGATCGTGAAACAATCGTCGCTAACGGTTAGTAGCGGGAAAACCTACGATTATGCGAGGCTTAGGACATCGGTCTTTAGACAGCGACGGCTATCGCCCTAATGTAGGAATCATCCTGTGTAATGGTGAGGGCCAGGTCCTGTGGGCCCGGCGCCGAAGACATGACGGTTGGCAGTTTCCGCAGGGTGGTGTTGAGAAAGGTGAATCGATCCTTGATGCCGTTTACCGCGAACTCTATGAAGAGGTTGGTTTGCGCCCAACCCAGGTACAGGTCATCGGATGTACGCAGCGATGGCTGCGATACGACGTACCTCGAACCTATGTTCGATCAAGCAGCCTATCCTTTCGGGGCCAGAAGCAAATGTGGTACCTGTTGCGCATGCTAGCCGATGACACCGAGGTCCGTCTCGACCACAGCGAGCAGCCGGAATTCGACGAGTGGCGATGGGTCGATTACTGGTTGCCCCTCGAACAGATCGTGCCGTTTAAGCGCAAGGTCTACCGACGGGCTCTGACTGAACTGGAACCGATGCTTGTACAGTCCAGCAGGAGAGTCTGATACACGATCAGGTCAATAAACCCAGATGATGTTTTCAGTCTGGACTGACGATAATGATTGACACGAGTCTGCCGCCTTTAAATCCAAAGTAAATCCCTTGACTCGGATAACTAAGTGTGTCGGTAGAACTAGCCTGTTGGCCCAGACCTCGGTAGAGCAACGCGACCTGGTGTAAAGGCATCCCAAAGTGGGCGCCACGCTGGGTCCGGTAGGATGACCCGGGCCCGCCGACCACAGCAATTTTCAAAACTGTCGTGGTGCCTGAAATGATGATCCGGGTATTGGATTCCGCCTGGTAGGTGAGTTGCTGTTGCGGGATATCGCCTCCCAACTCCCTGACGGCTATGAGGTTGTCCCATGTCTTCAAGATTGCACTGAGGTTGTCCCCAATTTTCACGCGTTTCAGTCCGATGCCGGGCTGCAGAAAGATATCCTGCGCTAGGTATCTGCGCAGAAGTTGTTCCGAGGGACTGTTCCCACCGGTCGGCTGGGAATGAAGGCCGAGCAGAATTCCACCACTGATGGCTACCAATATCAACACAGGCTGAAATAGTCGTACCATTGTGTCAGTATAGACCGGGATGATCGAAGTCGTGACCGCGGATATTACGACGCTGGATGTAGCGGCAGTCGTGAATGCTGCGAATTCGACTCTTCTCGGTGGAAGCGGTGTGGACGGGGCGATTCACCATGCGGCGGGACCTGAACTGCGCACGCACTGCAAAACGCTGGGTGGTTGTCCGGTGGGCGAGGTCCGGATGACGCCGGGTTTCGGGTTGCGTGCGTCGTGGATCATTCACACTGTTGGCCCGGTCTGGCAGGGCGGCTCGCAGGGAGAGGCTGATCTGCTGCGGGCCTGTTACACGAATGCTTGCGATCTGGCAGTTGCCAAAAGCCTGGAATCGATCGCATTTCCGGGCATCAGTACGGGCGTTTACGGTTACCCGGTTGAACAGGCTGCAGTCCTCGCTCTTGAGACAATGCAGTTGTACACCGCCCGGATACCTCGAATTGTGGCCTGCTGTTTCAGTGGTCACGACGCTGAGATATACGAACAGCTGCTTTCGGGTTCAACGGTCTGAGCACCGACCCTGGGATTGGATTAGTTTCTGCGAATCCTGGTGAGCAACGCACTGGTGGAGCGCGGATAGCGGATCGGTATCGAATGGATCTGGCCACCATACCCTTCAACCAGCCCGGCGCCCACGATCTGGTCGACCGGCCAGTCGCCACCTTTGACGAGATGCTCTGGCCGAGCCCGGTGTATGAGGTCGATCGGAGTCTGCGCATCAAAGCCGATCACCAAATCAACAAAACCCAACGCGGCGAGTAATGCCATGCGGTCGTGGAGTGGGTTGATTGGCCGGTTAGCGCCTTTATCCAGTTTAGCGATGGAAACATCGCTGTTTACGGCCACCAAAAGGGTTTTACCGAGCGCCGCAGCTTCTTCCAGATAGGCGACATGCCCCCGGTGCAGGATGTCAAAGCATCCATTAGTGAACACAAGCGGTCTGTATCTGCGCTCGAGTCGTTGAGACAATTGCTCGTCGTCCGACAGAATCTTGTCAGCCGTAGTCAACGATTCAGCCGTAGTCAACGATAAAGACGGCTTTGTAGCCGAAATCTGACGGTCTGCTAGATATACTCGAAGACCTTGATGACACGGACCACGCCCGGAACCGTTCGCACAATATCGACCGCTGCAGCGGCTTCGGCTGTGGTCACCAGCCCCATCAAGTAGACATTGGCCCGCTCGGTGACCACCTTGAGCTTTGTTGCATCCAGCGTGCCCGATGCTGCTATCGCAGTCTTGACACGTGCGGTAAGCCAGCTGTCGTTGGCCCGGCTCG
>CEUS01106887.1_pt1 | contig 12628 bp, 9 predicted proteins | sample 427031 | NCBI WGS metagenome assembly CEUS01 (sample SAMEA2622837, study PRJEB7988) | marine metagenome | biome: marine biome (ENVO:00000447); feature: marine epipelagic mixed layer (ENVO:xxxxxxxxx); material: "saline water (ENVO:00002010), including plankton (ENVO:xxxxxxxx)" | depth 140 m | reverse complement strand
GAGGTAAAAATTGCAGTTGAAGAGATTCATGATGCAATTGAAATGTTGCAGAAAATTAGAGGCTAAATTTTTAAATTAGTATGAACAATATACGTATTGGAAAATTCTTCATCACTGACATGTATTTTATGTAATGAATTAGTTCCTGCAAAAGAACATACACATAATTGTAAAGATGAAATATCTGTTCAGATTGTTAAGGCTAATCTTCCAAAAGAATTACCAGAACATTTGAAAAATATTATCAATAATTCAGAAAATGCATTTTCCATTAGAACAGAACTATTTACAACGAAGAAATGTTTTACTTGTAATGAGAACGAGATAAAATCTGTCAAAAGACTTTGGAAAATATGTTCAGACCCTTCTGACGGAATTTCGGGAGTATATGAAGAACCCAGAGAGAAATGTGTCCCATGCATAAATAAAGAAAGAAAGAAGGCAATGATTTCACGTAAAAGAGAAACATCAAGCATTAAGGCCACCAAACAAGTAGATCGAAAAACTGAAGACAAATACTTTCAACACGGAGCACATGGAAGACAGTGTGAGTATTGTGCAAAATTCTTTGATTTGACAACAGATGATTTTCTAGCACATCAAGAATTTTGTAAATCAAATCAACAATGATAGATGTTAAAAAATTAAAGGCTAAGATGAACTGTCGGGTGGCATTTCTTTAGGTGAATAACCTAATCTTTCAGCACTTTTATAGTGATTTCTAATAATGTCTGCAAAATCATCACCAATAATTTTTAATGATTCATCTAACATTTCTATTCTTGCCCTATCAGTTGTAATGTTTTCAATTAATTTTTCAATGAATTCTTTTGGAGGAAGTGAACCAAGTTTGTGACAATTACAAGGCTGACATGCTAAGGAATAATTCCATATATTATCTTCAGCTATGTAATCAAAAGGAATTACATGTTCAAGATGTGTTTGATCTTCAGTTAGTTCTGTATTACAATAAAAACAATTTGTGTGACATTCTCTGAGTTCTTTTTTTGCTTTGTTTGAATATGTAGTATTTCTTTTGATCTCTGAGCCTTCAAGTTTTGGAATAATTAACGGAACATCACGATTAAATTGTTCTAGAAAACGTGTCCATTCAAGTATTACAAGTGAATAAAGTAAAACGTATCTTTTTTTTACAAATTTGATAAATGCAGGATTAAGATTTATGCCAAATGCAAGATCTGTTTTTTTTCTATTTGGATTGGTCCAATCTGATTTTACTTTATATTCAAAAAAGAGAGTGTTTTCCTCATCATTAATTTTTTGAAATCTCCATGCAACATCATTAAAACATTTTTTAGTTATTCTGTCAATACAATTTTGAATTTTTGATTCTTCATGCTGTACATAGTAAGAATAATTTTTTGGATACCATGATTCGGTGAATTGATTTTCAATTATATCCACAATTTCAAGTTTTTTTACTCCACCTTGTCTTGTGTATCGTGGCGAGTGTGCAAGTTTAGTCTTACATATTTGAGGCCAAAAAAAATCTAGAAAATATTTGGCCATAGTAGAAAATTCAATATGTTCCTCAACTGAATCATTATTGCAGTATTCAAGCAAGAATCTAGCAAATGCAAATTTGTATGTACTTGATTTCTTTCCATGAGCAACCATAGAAAGAAATTTTTGTTCAAATTCTTCTTCAGTTAAACTTGGAAAAGTCAATCTAATCACAGTTAAACAGATTCCAATGCTTTCAGAATAGAACCATATTTTCTTCGTAGTGTATCTAATCTTTCTTTGGCAACAACTGTAAAATCAAAAGTTCGTAAGGGACCAGGAAAATTTTCTTCATATTCAAGAAGTTTGTTTAAATCAATACCATCTAGGTCAATTTGTCTTACATTATCAGGTGTTGCATACATAATTAATTGCCAAGTTTCACCTGATTTTGGTTCAATATTCATAGTTTGATGATCAGTTTTTTCTCCCCAGATCATTTTTGCAATGTCAGAATTATCTTCTGTTCCATCAAGAATCATCATTGTTACATATTTTTTTTCTCTAAAAAATAACAATATATCATCTTTTTTTAATTTGGACCATTTTCTACGATTACTATTTTGAATTCTATCAATTGCACCCCACATTCTTACATTAGCAAATTTTTTCATTTCAGATTTTGAAAAATTAGATGTAGAGACGTCGTTCATTATACTGTTTTGATAGTGTTCAAATGCTGCATCACTAGAAACTGAAAATAAAACTAATTTAGAATCTATATCTATTCGTCTAATTCTTTCAGAACGTGCACCTGGAACATCTACAATGTATTTTCCATCACTTAATTTTACAAACCAATCATACAATGTTTGTGTATTTTCAGTCAATTCCCAACGTCTTGGAATTGGATCATCTTTACAATTTTCCTGAACCCATTCTCTTACACGTCCCCAATATGCTTCAGGATTGATAAATTCTTCAATTTTTTTTATGAATGGATGAGAGAAAAATTGCACTTTTAATTTTGCAACAAATTCATCTTCTGATAGACCTAATTGTTCAAGATTGTAAATTCCTAAATCATGAATTATACATGCTTTAGTTTCTTCTTCATCAGATGCATCTAATCCAGAACTCATGTTTGCATATCCCTTGATTAGATCATCTACACTTCGAGTCATCGGTAGTGAGGATTTGAAGAAGTGTTCTTCTTTTGCAGTAATGATGAGATCTGGATGTTTTTCGATTTCTGGCGTAATCTCCTTCTTTTCTTCAATTAATTTGAGATGTCTTTGATATTCTTCTTCATCGATAAATGTGGCATTTGCCTTGATTTTTTCAAGAAATAATCTATCTTGAATAGATAATTTATCTACTAATACACCACATTCTTCATTTCCACCTTCTAATCCACCATGAGAAATATTTCCAGATGCAACTATTGCACTATCTAAACCAACAGAGTATACTTTGAGATGAATGTCATTGTGAACATATAATGTGTAATTGTGTTCTTTACAAAATGGATACAAATCTAATTCAGATGAGCCTGATAAAAGATCGTTTGTATGCCATGTTGTAACAATTGTAATGTTATCTAATCCGTCTACCAATTTAGCTAAAACTTTACTCTTGATATATGGAACATACAAAAAAATTTGTTTAGATTTCTCTGCTTCCAATAAATAATTTCTAATCTTTTCAAATAATGGTGATTGTAGTAATTTGTCAGTCATTCTAACCAACTATCTTCCATTAATTCATGTGCTAAATCTATACCAGGAAGTTGATCAGCTATTGTATACAAATCAAATTCTTCAGTTCCTCCCATCTTAGGTCCACGCATTCCTCTACCAATCATTTGTTGATTAAGAACTATTGATTTGGTTGGTCTTCCAATCACTACAACTTCAATTTTTGGTTCATCAAAACCAGTAGTGAATACATTAGCGTTACAAATTATGTCGATATCACCATTCTTGAATTTTTTAATACAATCTCTACGATATTCATGAGGAGTACTTCCATCAATGTGAACCGCATTTTTTTCATTTAAAAGCATCATTGAACACATTAATTTTGATTGGTAAACATTTGTACCAAAATACAGTACACGTTTTTTTGTTTTAAGAATTTCAAGTAATTGAATAGTAATCATCTTGTTTCTATCATTATTTTCTGCAATTAATTTGAGAAAATTATCTGGTAAATCTCTAGCCTTACTTGCTATTTTCCAAAGATTTTGCGGAATAGAGCCAACTAAGTTTGCTGAATCAAATTTTTTTTGATTTACATGTGACAAATATCCTTTTTTTTGAAGAAATGATATTGCTGAATCAAAACTACCTTCGTCTGTTTCAATTGGGATTAATTTATCATTGAAAAACTCTCTTAGTTCATCATTTTCTTTTGTTTTAACACCACGTACAGGAGTTGCAGTTAATCCAATGACTTTGGCACCTTTATCATTAAATCCTTGAATTAATGGTTTGTAGGTCTCAGCTATTGCATTGTGTGCTTCATCACAAATCACCAAATTTGGGTTCAAAAAATCAGGATTCTCATCTAGGAAATTATTCAGGGTTGGATAATTTGCCATAATTATAGAATTTTGTTCAAACGTGGTTGGTTTATGACCTCCATACAGTCTGTAAATTTTGGCATCTTTACGTCCCAAATGTGGAAAGACATTTTGGAAACTTTCAATTGCTTGTTCAAGTAGTTCTTCTTTTTCTGCTAGCCAAATAATTTGTCTTGGTTCCTCTTTTTCTATACCTCTATTAAGAAAATGTGATGCAATTTCCATTGCTACTCTAGTTTTTCCAGAACCGGTTGGCATTTGAATAATGAATTTCATCATTCTTTTTTCAACTAATTCATCTGCTTTGTAGAAAACTCTACTTTGGTAAGAAAAGAGTTGTCTAAATGGAGTTGTTGAATTTAATGATAAAGAAATTTCTCCTGTTTCAGGATTTTCTTTTGCAACAGGTACATCTTCTTCATCAGCTCTTTTTTCCTTAACCAAAGGAATTAGACTTTCATCATAACCAAAATGATGAACAAAATTTCTAGTTTCAAAATTATTTGACCAAGGAAGTTTACTTGCTTTTTTACATAAAGAAGAAATTTCAAGTTCAGATAGAGAAATAGTTGGATCAGGAACATCATTTGGGAGCACCATATTAAAAAATTTAGTTAAATGAGAAACTGGTTGAGCTCTTCGTAACAATTTTTCTCTAAATTCAGGTTTTTTATATTCTGAAATATTTAAAATATGATGAAGAGTTCCCAAAATTTTACTGTTATATCGAATTGGTTTTTTTGCAAAAGCTTCTCCACCACTTTCATATGATATTTGTGTATTAATTACATCAATTGCATCAAGGAGTTTTCCTTTTTCAATTTTTTCTAAGGTTATGACTAATTCAGCCTTTGTCAAATTTGAATTTAACATTGTTAATCATTAGATGATTTTTTAGATTCAGCATTATCATATAATTTTCTTAGAGCTTTACTTTGATGATAAATCAAATTTTCATGAGTTTCATCCTCAAATTGGTCTAATTTACCCAAAGTATTTTTTGAAATTATATATGCAATAATGATGTTATCAATATCGATTTTAAGATTTGATGCAATATCGATGAGGGTGGTTTTTACTGGATCTTTAGAATCTCCACTTAGGTCATTAATTTTTTTAATTTTTGAATAGACATTTTGGAAGAATTTATGATTCATATTCATCCAAACGACTGTTTTATTTCCCATAGGCTCAACTTCAATGTATTCATCTGTAGATTTTACATCAACATGACGTTCTTGAAGTAAAATTGGAGGAGATTCAGGATCTTCAATTCGTTTAAGAATAGCTCTTTGTTCTTCTTCGCGAAGTTTTTTCTTTTTTAACTCCTCTTCTATTCGTTGTCTTTCTTCGTCAGATATCGGTTTTGGCGGTTTTGGAGGACGTGGTTGAGTAGGATCACTAGGTCTAGGACCAGGGCTAGGATCACTAATTGTTGTGGATTTAGATTTGTTCCAAACTTCTTGAACCTTTGCTACCTTGTTTTTTCGTGTAGGATTAATTTCATCTTGTAATTCACTACGTAACTCAGGTAATGGACGTGCACCAACTTTGATATTTTTTACACTAAATTGATGATCAAGTACTGGATCAAAATCAATTTCACAGCTCCACCATCTATCTATGTCTTTAAACAGTGGTTCCCAAAACTGAACTTTTCCATAAAAAACTTCACGGTGATGTCTTAAAATTGAAATTCCTTCATTTTCTTTTAGATGTCTAGCATTATTATCTCGAGAACCTCCTTCACCCTGAGCCTTCCTCCATTCTTCAGGAGTAAATGACATTCTAATTTTTATTTTTCCTGTTTTTGTACCATCATTTGGTTTATCTATGTCACTAACTTCAAAGTCAATTTCCCATTCATCAATTATTTCGGCTTGTGCATCACTTGGTCTATTTTTGTTAGGGATTACATAGAGAGGATCAAATGCATAAAGTTCTTGGGAACCATCAGCTTCTGTAGATTCACCAATTACATCCATAGTGAAATTGATTTTATTAGGATTGTCAATGACTTTTTTATTTTCAATGACTTTTTCGCCGATAAATTTTCTATAAGTTCTAGAAAGCCAGTGTTTTAAATCTCCAGTTTTAAAAGATGAACTAATTCTGTCAATGTCAGACCAAACTACTAATGTTCCATGATCACCAACTAGATTTTTATATTTTTCAGGTAATGATTCTTCTTTAACATATGTAACAAGGGGCGATCCTTCACTATCGACATTTTTCAGATCTAGTTCAATGTATAACCAACTACCTTGATGTTCTCGAGAATAGACTTGAATTTTATTACAAATGGAAATTGCACCATTTGTCATTCCAACTCCAAAACGTCCAATTCCTTTACGATCATTTTCTCTTGTAGTTTCTCCTAGAACAAGACATTTTTGTAGAGTGTTTTCATTCATACCTTCTCCATCATCACCAAATGCAATTTCAACAGGACGTGGTTTTACCTTGCCTGCAATTTTTTCAAAGGTTATTCTCATCCTCATATTTTTACATTTAGCTTGAATCGAATTATCAGCCAACTCGGCTATTGCAGATTCAACATCAAAGTCATTATTTCTAAAAGCACGTAATGCTTTACCATGAATTGGAGGAATTCCTTCTAGAGTCATGAGATCTGAATTACCAGGATCATATTTTTAACTATTTTCCTCATACCATCGATATTGAATTATCCAACTAAATCCGAGCTAAAAATTGGAGATTTTGTCCAAATTGAAATTTATCAAAGAGGAGAAACAAAAAATGAATCTGGAAGAATTTCTGAATTTTTAACAAAAGTTGATTCCCATCCTCGTGGAATCAAGGTTAGATTACATAATTCTATCGAAGGGCGAGTTACAAAAAAAATGAATGGGCAAATTTTAAGGGATTCGGATAATACAGGTGATTTTTACGAAGGTGCTAATCAAACAAGTGCTAGACGAGATCAAATAGAGCATACAAATGTTACAGAAGAAGAACCAACAATCGAATTCAAAGAAACTTTTTCACTGGATACTAAAGAACTGAAATTTAGAAAAGAAGGGAAATTTGCAGAAGCAGATGGAAGAAAAGCGCAAGGAAAAACATTACTAAAAGAAATTCAAAAAGAAGTATCGATAGCTTGTGCTGCATTTGCAAATACAAATAGCGGTATTTTAGAAATTGGTAAAACAGATGATGGTAAAATTAGTGAATATTTTGAAATTGAGAAAAAGAAATATAAAAATTGGGATGAATATACTAGAACCGTAATTCAATCAATAGAGAAATTTACTAATGATTCAACTTTTGCATTATCGATTAAAATTTTAAATTCTTCAGGTCAACAAGATGCACTAAGATTAAAGATTCCAAGAAGTAAATATCCAATTTTCATAAATGATGGAAATGTAAAAGAAGAGTTCTATGTAAGAAGTAATGCTGCGGCTCAGTCACAAAAAATTATAAAAATGGCAGAACAAATGAGATATTGTAAAGAACATTTTCCAGAGTGGAAACCATAAAGAAATTATTTCTAAATTTTAAAATCACAACTACTCTTCAAGTTACATGCATTACATTTTGCCTTACTATTATGATGTTCAGGTTCAATATTTTGTACAGATATTTTTGTAAATTTTTCTAATGATGAATGTAAATACTGTAGTGCAAAGGGATCTTGTATCTCAGAAAATATTTTGTATGGTTCTCTGGTTTCTCTATCACAAATTCTAATCTGCCATTTTTTTTGTTTATGAGGCATTTCAAAGAAATCCTCAGGACCATTTGGTTTTGAAGATGAATAACTTGAATTCAGATATGCTAAAACCTGCAATAATTGTCCAGAATAAGGTTGTTTTTTGTTATCGTAAATTTCAGGTCGTGCCACAAACTTGTCATCTTGTACAACAAGTGTTCCATCTATTCTCATAATTTTGTCTGTTCTTCCAGATAATGAGAGTAGAACCTTATCTTTTGAAAAATTAAATGGGACAATTAGAGTTGTGTGTATGTTTTCCCTTGCAAATTCTATATTTTTTTTCTCATCTTTGAGTTCTTGTTCAGTAATTGGTTCAAATTCAACATGTTCTTGTTCGTATTTTTCTTCAGCATCATGAGCTGCACTACCCATCAATAACGACTGCGATGGTTTTGGTCGAACTCCCTCAATAGATAATGGAATTTTATACTCACAATATCCTATAGAGTCTGTAAAATCAGTTACCGCTGCAGATACAAGAGTAATGTTGCCGTCATCTCTAATTCTTATCATTGATTAGAGATTAATTAATTGGAAAAAATTTAAGAATTGCTTCAAGATCAAAGATCATGGATTTTTGTGATATCTGTAATAACAGATTAGACAGAAAAACAGGCAGATGTTTTACATGTGAAACAAATGAAATTAGAAAGAGTTTTCCTCCAAAAAAATCAAATTTTCAAAAGAAAAGTGAAGGGAAGACCTGTAATAGATGTGGTCAATCGGGTTTAAAATGGAATAAAAATTATCACAAGACTACTGGAAAATGGTTTTTACAAGATCATAAAAATAGAGAAGGGGAATGGTGTGTTAGAAACGATTCAACAAAAGAATCGTCAGATAATAGTGAACCAATAACAATTCAACTCGAAGAACCTAAACCAGTTCCAATTTCAGAAAATGTTTTGTTTAATGTTGATAAAATTCCAGAAGGAGACAGAATAATTGAAGCAATAGTTGATGGCCATAAAGAAGGAGATCATGCAATTATTCACTATGAACATCTAACTGCACCAAACCCACCAACCATTCCTGTAGAGAAACTAACAGATGTGCTAGATGAAACAATCATTGATGGATTAAAAAAATATGGATTTTCAGGTGTGCTAGAATTTCAAAATGAATCAGTAAGAACGATTCTTTCAGGCGAAGATACTATAATTTCAGCACCAACTGGTTCTGGAAAGACAGAAGCATTTACAATTCCAATTTTACAGAAAATTTTAAAGAAATCATTTCCAGGAGTTATAGCGCTTTTTGTATATCCATTAAATGCATTAATTGATGATCAAGTTTCAAAAATTAAAAAATTAATTCAAGATTGTAATTTAGAAAATAAAATTGGCGTATATTCAATTCATGGTGGTCAAGATTCTAGATATCACGATACAATAATTTCAGAATCACAGAAAAAATCCATCATCCTTGCAACAAATTTTGATTATCTAAACTGGCATCTAATCATACAAGATAAAAAATGGAACCAACTATTCAAGCATGCCAAAATTCTAGTATTAGATGAAGCACATTCTTACAGTAGCTTTCATGGTTCAAATGTCTATCATGTCATAAAACGAATGAAAAAATACATGAAAGATCTACAATATGTAGGCTCATCTGCTACATTAGATAACTCAAAAGAATTTTTTTCAAATATGTTTGATTTAGATGAAAATAATGTAGCATACATCAAAAGTAAACATAGAAGAAAACAAGATATGCATAAATTTTTCATAATGCCTAGAAAATTTGGGCAGAGTACAATTATTCACAAGATAACGTCACTTTGTTTTAAAAATGGAAAAAAACAGCTCGTATTTGGAAATTCACACAGTGATGTAGAATTTCTTGCAACAAACTTGGAGGATTCAAATCGAGGAATGCGAATTGAGGTTCATAGAGGAGGCCTAAATCCTAAAGATAAAAGAAAGTTTGAAGTAATGATGAAACATGGAGAATTAGATGTTTTATCTTGTACTCCTACGCTTGAATTAGGAATAGATATCGGTCAAGTAGACGTTGCAACATCTGCATTCAAAAATGAATTTGATTCCTTCATACAAAGAATTGGGCGTGCTGGTAGACGTGGTCAGAGATCTTACGCATTTTGTGTATTTGATCCTGAAGATGCTAGTTGTCACTATTATTCAAGAAAGATTGGTGAATACATAAATCAAAAACATCATGTGAATATTAGCAAAGATAATCCAATAATTTCAGAAAAGCATGTTAAAGCAAGTTATACTGAAACGCTTGCTGCAAATAAATGGAATAAATCAGAATTTTTTCAATTTGCTAACTCGATGAATATCAGAGGAGCTTCAGGAGATGTGAAGATTATGTTAGATGGAAAAGAAATGGGAAAAAGAAATTTACCGACTGGATATTATGAATTGCATCAACATGCACTTTATCATTATAATCGACAAGTGTATCAAGTTAATTCATTAACAAAAACACCAGGAGGCGGTATCGCAATTGTTACTAGATCAAATGAAAGAACCAAAAAAACTCGTCCTTTATTATTACAAACACTAAAAAAAGTTGAAGAAAGTAATAGAAAAACAATAGAATTTGGTTTTGAAGAAAGCAGTATTATCTATGGAATTATTGAACTTGAAAAAATAATTGCCGGTTATTACAAAGGCGATTATAACAAACCAATAGAAGAAATGGATTTGTTTAAAGGCGAAGATATTCCAAACTGGAATAATTTTGTGTGGTATTCAAAACATCTTGCGGTAGGAATTAAACTTCCAAAAGTCTTTGTTGAATCATCTGAGACTAGTGAGAATGTGAAAGATATTGATTCAGGAATTCATACTGTCATTCATGTTTTAACTACCGCAGCAAAAATTGTAACAAAGTCAGAACCTTCAGATATTGATGCTATTTATGAAAATGGTATGATTTACTTGTATGATAATACTGCAGATGGTGCAAATGGATGTAGTCAAATAATTTTTGATGATATTGATAAAATTTTAGATATTTCTAGGAATTTACTATCAGAATGTAATTGTCATTTTAAAAAAGATGACAGTTGGGATGGATGTCAGAAATGTACCTTTACTACTAGTTTCTGCCAAACAAAAAATAAAAATCTCTCAAAGAAAACTGCAATGGGTTTCTTTGGTTTAGAAGTTTAATTTGATAGATCATAAATGCCATGTTTGTTTACAGTATGTACATTTGAGTGCCATTTTTTGTGATATTCATCGTGTTGTGTATGGATTGGAATGAGGGTTTTGGCATTTGCTCCATCAATTACGTGTTTTATCTGGGTGCCATCCCCATGACCAGATACATGTACCTGATGCCAGTCACGTTCTTTTGTTATAACACCAAAGTGCTCAAACCAGTTTCTAATTTGTTCTTCTTTTAGCTCCATCTCTAAATCAAAGGGTTCTGTAAGGGAACGAATGTATGAAGAACCAGGGTTTGGTTTTACATCAATTAAATTTTGTAAATTAAAGTCACTGCAATAGAAGATTAACTCTTTTTGATGTGTTTTAACATCTCTATAATCAATTGCATTTGGATATGTTAGAAATTCTCTTTGCCACCAAGAATAATCCATTTCTAGTTGACGTTCACTAAATTTTGATAAATCCTTATCTAGTAAACTCCAAGTGCCACGAGGAATGAAAATTTTGATGTGTTTATCAGTAGGGCCGGGATATAACTTACTGAAATGTGCAGAACTAGAAAATAATTTCAAAAGATAAGCCTGTTTTACATCAATAACTAGAAATCGTCCCGATGCTTTTGCTGCTAAATAAAATGACATCAAACGATCTAAATCTCTAATTGGATAACCTACTATGACTAGTTGTTCAGTTTCATTAATTATTTTTGTAGAGATTGATTCAATATCATATTCAGTAATTGATTGATCCTTTTCAACTCTAGTTCCTTCACATAAAATAAGATCAAGAGATGATTCTCCACATCTTTCAACAAATTTTTCAGTATCATCTTTTCGTCTTCCATGAAATCGTAAATCACCGGTATTAGCAATGGAGCCAGATGATGTGTGTAAAATGAATGCATCAACTCCAGGTATGGAATGATCTACAGGCATTGGTTCTACATAAATTGAATCAATAGAAAATTCCTTTCCTTCTTCGAAAACCTGAATATTTCTTGGGATTTTGACTTTATCTCCAATTGCTCTACTAATTTCACCATTTCTATTTTTATAAATTTGAAATTTTTCTTTCATTGTTAGATATTGATCAGTTCCGGTCTCATCATAATTTTGCATAATAAGTTTAGATGCTTCAGAACAGTAAATTGGAATTTCAGGTCTTAGTAAAGAGATGTACTTGCAATGATCAACATGTGCATGTGTTAGTAAAACTGCATCAATTGTTGTTTTTTCATCACCACCTAACTCCATGTGTCTTGTATAATCAGTACGATACATTCCTGGAATGTTAGGTAATATTCCTAATTCGAAAAGATCAGCTAAACTGTTTGATGTCCGAGCATTCATGAATTGTGAGAAAAACTTGCCTTCATCACCAAAACTCATGCCAAAATCCATCAAAATTGTGGTTCCCTTATCTTCTACCAGAAACTTGTTTCCACCAATGTCATTTACACCACCATGAAATGTTATACTAGTCAATAGGATATGATGTTATTTTGCAAGTAAAAAAAGTTGGATCATACTTTGCATACTATTATTATAGAATTTCTCATAATCAAAATAATGTTCTTTGAAAGATTTATCTTTAAAAGATGAAATTCAGAATATGGATCCATATAGATTCCATGATAGAGAGTCTGTTGAAGAGTTAAAATATGAATTAGAAGATGATGATTTAAAATCCGGA
>CEUS01072402.1_pt1 | contig 12628 bp, 10 predicted proteins | sample 427031 | NCBI WGS metagenome assembly CEUS01 (sample SAMEA2622837, study PRJEB7988) | marine metagenome | biome: marine biome (ENVO:00000447); feature: marine epipelagic mixed layer (ENVO:xxxxxxxxx); material: "saline water (ENVO:00002010), including plankton (ENVO:xxxxxxxx)" | depth 140 m | reverse complement strand
GATGTAGTTATAATATTGGATTCTATAACTCGACTTGCCCGGGCCTATAATACAATTGAAAATAGCTCTGGTCGTACTCTGTCAGGTGGGCTTGATGCCAATTCTCTTGAAAAACCTAAACGTTTCATAGGAAGTGCTAGGAAGATTGATCCTAAGCAGGGTGGGGGATCTCTAACGATTGTAGCTACTGCTTTAGTAGATACTGGGTCACGCATGGATCAGGTTATTTTTGAAGAATTCAAGGGGACTGGGAATAGTGAATTGGTATTAGATCGTGATTTGGCTGATAAAAGGCTTTATCCTGCAATAGATTTGAATGGTTCTGCAACACGAAAGGAAGAACTCCTTCTGGATCCTGATACCTTGTCTGTTTCTCGGGCAATGCGCAGGCAATTGGCTGACTCGGCGCCGGCTGAAGCTATGACAGAGCTACTAGGGGTTATGAGGAAGACTCGTACTAACCAAGGTTTAGTAGCATTGGCGAATCAGAAAATTTAAGCCGCTAATTTTCTTAATAATCTATTATCTTCTTTAAGTTATCCAGGCTCTCGTAAAGTTGTTCCCCCTGGGATTCCCCCATAGTAATTGCTACGTATCCCATCAGTGGATTGTTTCCAAAATCACCTGATTCATTCCAGGTCACGGTGCTTCCGATTTTTGATGGCTTGATATTAAAATCACCGATAATCTCAGATTTTTTCTCCACAACAACTCGATAACTTAGGGTGTTTTCGGGATGACTCTCTATGATGGTTATGGATCCAGATCCGTATTGATCGTTGTCCCATGTGCGAAAAGCTCCGGGCCCATAAGATGGGTCGCTAGTTGTGGACTGAATTTCACTCCATTGAGTCCATTCGTCCCATCGATCCAGGTCAGCAATCAGAGGGAATATTGCCTGGGGAGGTGCAGGTATTTCTATAGATGCTTCCGTATGCCAGGTTCCAGGCAGCCAGATCCCTATCAATATGAAAGTTAGTAGTAGGATTGTGATAAGCCCAAATATCTTGGCAAAGCTTTTGATCATATTATGAGGGCCAGGTTCCTTTGATTGATCTATGTCTCATTTCAGACAAAACTTCTAAGTTTTTCTACAGCTTCTTCCAACGTTTCAACTTTTTTGCAGAAGGCGAAACGAACCATTGAATTGCCTAGCTCAGGGTTATGGTAAAAACTTGATCCTGGAACTACTGCCACGCCCGCATCTCTTGCCAGGATTCGTGAGAAGGTGTCATCATCTTTTTCGCTCAAGTTCGAAAAATCTGCCAGTATGTAGTATGCTCCCTGTGGTTTACTGCATTTAAATCCTGTTTCAATAAGGCCGTTATATAGCGCTTCACGTCTAATGCGGTAGTCTTTGATCATCGATTCGTAGTAATCACTCCCCAGCTCCCTAAGTCCTATTGCACATGCTTCTTGAAGAGGAGCAGGGGCGCCTACAGTTAAGAAGTCGTGAACCTTCCTTATAGCGTTGGTTAAGGAGGGGGGTGCTATAATAGTCCCAATCCGCCAGCCTGTGATGCTGAATGTTTTTGAAAAACCACTAATTGTTATTGTTCGGTCCCGCATTCCATCGATAGTAGCTATAGGTATATGCTCACCTTCATAGTATATGTGTTCGTAAATCTCATCAGTTATGGCTAATAGATTGTGACTACGACAAATATCAGCTATTGATTCAAGTTCTGACCTATCGAATACGCGCCCTGTGGGATTGTTCGGAGTGTTTATTACTATTGCCCGAGTACGATCTGTGATAAGTGATGCCAGATGGTCATGGTCAATTCGAAATTCGGGGGCCTCTAATGTGAGAAAGATAGGGATTGCTCCTGATAGTATGACGTCCGGGCCATAGTTCTCATAAAAAGGCTGAATAACTATTACTTCGTCTCCCGGATTGATTGCTGCAAGCATACTTGAAACCATAGCTTCGGTGGCGCCACAGGTGACTGTGATTTCTTGGTTGCCGTCCAAAATGATGCCATACCAGTCTTCGTACTTTTTTACCAGGGCTTCCCTGATGCTGTCTGAGCCCCATGTGATCGCATACTGATTGATGTCATCCCGTATCGCCTCACATGCTGCATCTTTCAAGATTTGTGGTGCTGGGAAATCTGGAAACCCTTGAGATAGATTGATAGCGTTGTGTTCTTTTGCCACACGGGTCATCTCACGTATTACCGATTCTGTAAATCCGTGTGTCCGCTTGGCTGTAAGTGATGTATTCATTGGTTTTTTGATATCTAGTTCGGTGTTGACTCTTATTTAGGGCGTATGTATTTGAACACTCTTGGAGAACAGATGGAAGTGTAGAAATTTGAATACATCTAAATTAGACTGGTTTGGATGAGGACTTGCATGCCTTATTATTGAAACGACTAATTGTTGGTCCAGTGAAAATATTTACGTAATAGATAATCGTTATGGGATTATGATCTATTTCAGATTTCTAACGGAACAATCCTAATCATGCTGCGCCTCTTATTGCTCTGGGTGTCCGGTAACGCTTTTCTGTCCCGGAATCTTCCACGTTTCCGTTTTGTGCGAAGTGCTGTCAGGCGTTTCTTGCCTGGAGAGACCACTGAGGCGGCTCTTTCGGAGGCTGTCCGACTCAAGGGATCACGAATAGGGTCCATACTTGCATTGCTAGGTGAAGATGTAGTGGATCCACAAGAAGCCTTGAAGATTGTGGATCATTACTGTGAATTGCTTAAAGAGATTGATCGCCAGAACCTCAACTTGGAAATCTCGGTAAAGCTGACCCAACTCGGTGCAGATTTAGGAAAAGATTTTGTCTCCACGAATCTTGAATCCATACTTTTATTGGCAGAAAAATTGGATCTTTTCGTCTGGATTGACATGGAGGACAGCAGCTATGTCGATGTCACTCTGGATATATATAAATCAGCGCGACTTCAACATAAGAATACGGGTCTTTGTGTTCAGGCTTATTTATATAGGGCGGCCGATGATCTGGAAGGTCTCTTGCCTTTTAATCCCGCCATTCGCTTAGTAAAAGGTGCTTATGCCGAACCTAAGGAATTAGCGTTTCCGCGTAAGAGTGATGTAGATAGAAATTATGTAAAACTTTCACTGCGTCTCCTTGATGTAGTCGCTGAAGGTAATGCCAGGGCTGCATTTGCTACACACGATGAAGCTATACTCGTGAAAATCAGGCAAGAAGCAAAAGCTAGGGGTATTTCTCCTAATGAGGTGGAGTTCCAAATGCTATATGGGATCAATAGAGCAGAACAGGAGCGACTTGCTGCTGAAGGTCACAATATGCAGGTTGTGATCAGTTATGGACCAGCTTGGTTCTCTTGGTATATGAGGCGCCTGGCTGAGAGGCCCGCTAACCTTTGGTTTGTAATCCGTAAGATGATATGGGATTAACTAAGTAGATTGTGTGGTGGCAAAAAGATCTGGGAGCATTTCTAGGTCTACATTGCCCCCGCTGATTATGGCTACCACAGGTCCTTTCTTAATATCTATCTTTTTTTTGAGGAGGGCGGCTATTGTTGCTACGCCTGCAGGTTCTGCAAGAGTTTTGGTGTGATCTAGAACAAATCTCATCGCTTGTCGGATCTCATCATCACTTACAAGCACAACGTCCTCTACGTGGTTCTGGACAATTTTAAAATTAAGCTCTCCGGCCATCGGAGCACCTAGGCCGTCGGCCACTGTGTCGATGGCATTTAGATGTATGGCCCTCCCTTTATCCAGGCTCTGTCGCATAGCTGATGCCCCGTAGGGTTCTACTCCAAAAACTCGTGCAGAAGGGGCCAGGTTTGCGATAGCCAGTGCGATCCCTGAGATAAGTCCACCACCACCGATGGGCACTATAACGTTCTCTACATTGGGTATTTCCTCGATTATTTCAATGCCAATAGTGCCTTGTCCGGCTATGGTTATGGGGTCATCGAAAGGATGAATAAAATTAAGTTTGTTTTTTTTTGCCAATTCCAGTGACAAATCAAAAGCATCAAAGACTGTGTCCTTTAGGATTACCTCAGCCCCGTATTTTTTGCTGGCTCTTATTTTTGACTCCGAAGCATGGGCAGGCATAACGACGGTGGCGCAAGTTCCTGCTCTATTTGCTGCCCAGGCTACCGCTTGAGCATGATTTCCTGCTGATGTTGTGATAACACCACGTTTTCGAGTGTTGTCATCGAGGCTCACGATGGAATTTAATGCACCCCTTACCTTGAATGATCCTGTCTTTTGTAAGTTCTCAAATTTCAAAATTACAGGTTGGCCAACTATGTCAGAGATGGTGTGGCTAAACAATAAAGGGGTGCGATGAATCGCATCGGCTATATTGGCCATGCCAGTGTTCAGGTGATCTAATTTCGGGATCGAGTTCATTGTAATATTTAGAAAAATTAGGGCATCTCGCATATTAAGTTGCCCGCTAATTGTTACTTATGTACCTTTTTTATAGAAATTAACAAGATTTTTTGCTTATTCGTGAGGTGGGATCATTTTTTTGGGAAAACCTTACGACAATACTTGTGTGGCTAAGTATGATCTTAGACTTCCATGACAACCCTCTATAGAGAGGCAATGTAATGCGTCTGAAAATATTTTTATCTACTATGATTGTGGGTGTCCTCTTTCTCTTTTCTGGAAATGTGGAAGCCCAAACCGGAACGATATCCGGAACTATTACTGATGCAGAAACCGGCACGCCTGTAGCTTCTGTCGCTGTCGATGTTTCTAGCCAAGGTCGATACGCTAACACTGCGAGTGCTAATACAAACGATTCGGGGCGTTTTACAGTCTCCGTTCCGTCTGGTACGTACACATTAGTAATTACTCGTTTGGGGTACCGTGACCAGAGGCAGGACGGTGTTTCTGTGCAGGCCGGGTCTACAACTCAGGTCGATATAGTGTTGACCTCACAAGCCCTGGCTCTCAATCCGATCGTTGTGTCGGCATCTCGGAGATCAGAGAAGAATACAGATGCGCCTGCTACGGTTGCCGTGGTAAGTGAAGTTGAAATTGCAGAGCGTCCAGTTGTGACAATAGCAGATCACCTAAGATCAGCACCCGGTGTAGACATAATTACAACCGGGGTGCAGTCCACCACCGTGGTCGCCCGGGGATTTAACAATATTTTCTCAGGTGCCATGCATGCCTTGGTGGATAATAGGATTCTGGCTTTGCCTTCGTTGAGGGTTAATCTTCTCCATTTCGTCCCACAGGTTAATGACGATATTGAGCGGATGGAGGTAGTCCTCGGCCCTGGTTCAGCACTCTATGGTCCCAACACTGCCAACGGAGTTCTGCACATAATGACCAAGTCACCGCTTGAGTATCAGGGATCGTCGGTTACCCTGGGCGGTTCTCCTATAAAGGATGTTTTCCAGGGTTCTTTCCGCACGGCCCACAAACTCGGTGACGATTTTGCTTTTAAAATATCTGGACAAATGGTGAAGGGGAACGAGTGGCCTTTTGTGGATCCTCAGGAGCAAGCAGCTCGGGCAGCAGCTTGGGCCAATCCAAGCGCGTACATCGCTGAGCAGTTGCTAAGGGGTGTGAGCACTGAAGCTGCCAATAGTTCACTTGAGAATGTTGGAAATCGAGACAATAGATTTGAGCGTAAGTCTTTTGATTTCAGGGCTGATTGGGATGTCACTGATGATGCCAGAATGAGCTTCAACTACGGACAGACTAACGATTGGGGAATTGAGCTCACTGGATTGGGGGGAGGGCAGTCTGACTCCTGGACATCTCAGTATGCTCAAGTTCGCCTGAATTCGGGCAGATTTTTTGCACAGAGCTATATAAACTGGAGTGATGCGGGTAACAGTTATCTGTTGCGTGTCGGAACTCCTCTTGTTGACCAATCTCGACTTATTGTCGGGCAGCTTCAGCACGGTTTTGATCTTTATGAAGGAAAATTCGACTTCACCTATGGGCTTGACTATTTCTATACTAATCCCCGGACATTGGGGACAATTAACGGAATGAATGAAAATTCCGATAACATAAAAGAAGTAGGGGGTTATGTTCAGGGCAGAGTTGAGTTAAATGATAAATTAGATTTCGTCCTGGCAGGAAGGCTGGACCAACACAACAGGCTTGTTGGAAGAGGGATCATCTCTCCCCGAGCAGCTCTCGTTTGGGAGCCTGAAGAGAATCATACTTTCCGGTTTACTTACAACAGGGCTTATTCTACTCCCAGCACCCTTAACTTTTTCCTAGATATTTCAGGAGGCCCGGCTGGTGCTTTGGGTCCCCTAGGATATCGGACTAGGGCACAGGGGCCTTATTCGGGCTTTACATTCATGAATCAGGGGAAGCTAGTCGGCATGAGGTCTCCCTTTAATCCTGTAGCCACCGGAGGGCCCGGACAAATGTTGCCGACCAGTTCGGCCACACTTTGGGCACTTGGTGTAGGCGTGCTACAGGCACAGGGAGCTATCGATGCCGCCACAGCTGGGCTTTTGGGTAGTTTCGCTCCCAGCAACACCGACATCACCCGTAACCTTTTTGATGCGGGCACCGGACAGGTCAATTCTCTCGGACCAACTTCAGTACCCAATATTCCCCAACTCAAAGAAAGCAGTACGACAACTTTTGAGGCGGGGTATCAGGGATTGATAGGTGATAGATTATTGATTGCCGCCGATGTTTGGTATTCTCAACATAGGGACTTCATATCTCCCCTGACGATTTCTAGCCCTTTACTTATGCTTGACGGTACTTCCATGGTCACATATTTGGTGCCCAAGTTGACGGCAGCTCTCATCGCAGGAGGATATCCTGCGTCAGCAGCTCCGGCGGCGGCATTAGCTCAAGCCACGACGATAGCTACAGGAGGTGATGGGGTAGGCGGCGTTCCTGGGCTGGCAGAAATTCCTTTAGGCGTTGTTTCAGCTAACGGGATCGATAACAGTGCGGCGAACTTGCTACTTACTTATGTGAATGCTGGTGACGTGGATTTATATGGTGCCGATTTCTCCTTGAAAGCATTCCTGAGTGACAGCTGGACGCTTGGTGCATCAGGATCGTGGGTTAGTGATGATTACTTTACTATGCAGGAAGTAACTAACGGAACAGCTCCGATCGCACTAAATGCTCCTGCTCTCAAGGGGGCTCTATCTCTCGGGTATCGTAATGTTAAATATGGAATAAATGCGGAGGCTCGCGTGCGGGCCAATTCTTCGTTCCCTGCTGAGTCGGCTGGATATACTGGCACAGGTTGTGTGACAGGGCCACGGGGGGACGTGCTGTGGACTGAGCCATGTGTATCCAGAGAAGCTTTGGTGGATTTTGTGGCTGGATATAAGGTTCCGGCCACGCAAGCTACCTTACAAATGACTATTTCCAATGTGTTCGATGAGCCATACCGCAGCTTCGTTGGAGTTCCTGAGATAGGACGCTTTGTGATGCTACAGGTAAAATACGATTTCTAAGAAATCGGCTCGGGTGGTAAAATTTTCTATAAACGGGTCTCGGAGTATGTCTCCGGGGCCCGTTTTGGTTTATTGACGAAAAAGGTTGAAGGGTGAGTGAATATCTGAAAGACAACAAGGTGGCAATCCGTTGTTCTTTCTGCCTGACCTTGAATTCACTGGCCATGAATGCATCGGATGGTAATTCAGAATGTGAGGATTGTGGAAAGCCTATTCTGATGGATCGGCCGATAAAAATAGCTGCAACAGATTTTGATTCTTCTGTGCTTGGCTCTGGGGTACCTGTCCTAGTTGATTTTTACACAGACTGGTGTGGGCCTTGCAAGATGGTGGCCCCCATTATGGATGATATTGCAAATGCCCACACAGGTGAAATTTTGGTCATTAAAATAGATGCAGATCGTGGTCCGGATGTCGTCGAGCGATTCAATGTACGGGGGGTGCCTACTGTCATTCTCTTTGATGGAGGAAAAGAGATAGCCAGGAGTGTTGGCCTAGAACCCGAAAAGATTGAAGGCATGGTTAAGCAAGCCCTGGGAATGGTGTCAAACAATGAATAGCAAACAAAAACGTCAGGCGGTCATTCTTGACCTGGTTAAATCCAATAGAGTCAGTAACCATGAGATTTTAAGGGAGCTTTTGGAGGGGAGGGGAATACACATAACTCAGGCTACCCTGTCTCGAGACATACGCGAATTACGCTTAGTCAAAGTTCAGGGATCCCAGGGGGTCGCACATTATCGTTTTCCGGAGGCATGGGAAAACAAGGCCACACTCGTAGACTTATTGCCTACTCTGTTTATTTCTGCCGAAGGGACGGACAACATCGTTGTAATCCATACTCTGATGTCTGGCGCGGCAGCCCTGGCTACAGCTATTGATTGGGAGGATTGGCCTGAAGTGATTGGGACTGTGGCTGGAGAGGACACTATTATTGTTGTTGTTAGGGACAGGGAGCATATGCCTGTTATATGTGACCGATTGGAAAAAATTGCAGTAAGGGCTCAAGTGTAGGATGTCCCAGTAAAATCCTTTTAATATAGCATAAAATCCACCTATTTTGTTATCTGTAGCTTGACACTTTTTAAATATTTTATCATTATTATAACATAAATATTCGTATTAATGGGGCAAGAAACGGATGGTATCTGGTCTTGTCCTGGTTTTTATGCTAAAACTACGAAAGTGACATATAGATGACTCCTAAAATCGTTTTAGGGTATTCGGGAGGGTTGGATACTTCTGTTATAGTGCCATGGCTTTTGGAAAATTATGGTGCAGAGGTCATTTGTGTTGCAGCTGATGTTGGTCAGAAAGGTGGCCTCGAAGGATTAGAAAAAAAGGCTAAGGCTTCAGGGGCTTCAGCTTTTTTCGGAGAAGATCTTCGGCAATCTTTTGTGGAGGACCTGGTCTGGCCAACATTAAGGTCCGGCGCAATTTATGGTCGTAAGTATCTTCTTGGGACTTCTATGGCTCGGCCGATAATTGCACGGCGAATGGTAGAGGTGGCCCGTGAAATTGGAGCAGGTGCCCTAGCTCATGGGTGTACCGGTAAGGGGAATGACCAAATCCGCTTTGAGCTTACTTTCACGGCTCTTGCCCCCGATCTTAAGATCATAGCTCCTTGGCGTGAATGGGATCTGGGTTCCCGGGAGGATGCATTAGAGTATGCTCGGGATCGCAATATTCCTATGGACGGAATCGAAGAGGGAAAACTTTATTCACGAGATGAAAATATCTGGCATATTTCCCATGAAGGAGGCCCTCTAGAAGATCCAGCCTTTGAGCCAGATGAATCTATTTACCTGTGGACGGTGTCACCTGAGTCCGCACCAGATAATCCAGAATACGTAGAGATTGCATTCAACGAAGGATTGCCGGTTTCAGTTAACGGCGAAGTCATGGATTCTGTCAGTATCTTGCAGGCCCTTAATGAGATAGGCGCTCGTCATGGTGTCGGGCGTGTTGATATTGTTGAAGATCGTGTGGTTGGCATGAAATCTCGAGGTGTATACGAGACTCCCGGTGGCACTCTTCTCTATAATGCCCTCCAAGAGCTCGAACAGCTCACTTTAGACCGACGTGCCTTGGCCTATAAAGATCAATTGGCTTCTCGTTATGCAGATATAGTTTACGAGGGTTGGTGGTGGACGCCAGAACGTGAGGCTTTTGATGCTTTTATGGATGTTTTAATGAAAAAAGTAACTGGTGTAGTTCGCTTAAAGCTTTACAAGGGGTCCGCTGTTGTAGCTTCACGCTGGAGCCCTCAGTCTCTTTACGATGCTGGTCTCGCTTCTTTTGGTGAAGACGAAACTTATGATCATGCTGATGCCAGTGGATTCATTAAACTCTTAGGCCTTCCTGCTAGAGTGGCAGCTGAGCGTGATGCCGGTGGGCGTGAGTCAGAGGCAGCCGTTAACGAAATCATCAAATCAGTAGTACATAAAACCAAAGTCGGGTAAGATTCACGCATAAAACATCTTTTACAGTTATTTATAGCTGTACCAAAGGTTACAGTAATTCCCTTAGCTACCCTGAAAAACTATGACTGCTCATAACAAAGATTCTGATCCACCGAAAGGCAAGCCCCTTTGGAGTGGCCGAATTAAAGGATCGATGTCTCCAGAAATGGAGCCCTTGAACCGTAGCCTGGATGTAGATATTCGGCTTTGGCCTCAAGATGTCCAGGGTAGTTGTAGTTGGACGAAAGCCTTGGTTCAGGCTGGTGTCCTCACCAAGGTTGAGGGGGAAGGCTTAGTAGATGGATTGAACAAAGTAGCAGAGCGTATCGCTGCTGCGGATTATTCTGGAGCACCAGACGAAGACATCCATTCATTAGTTGAGCGGCTTCTTCATGAAGAAGTTGGAGATCTTGCTGGGAAGCTTCATACTGGGAGATCCAGAAACGATCAAGTCGCAACAGATTTCCGGCTTTGGGGGATAGAGGCGACCAACACTATTAAGAGTGAGCTTCGGGATGTACAAGCTTCATTGTTGGAATGGGCAAAGGGTTCTCTGGATATTTTTATTCCAGGATACACACATCTACAGCAAGGGCAGCCTGTACGGGCAGCCCACTGGGTGTTGTCTCATTTTTGGCCATTAGAGCGAGATCAGCAACTGTTAGATGCTGTAAGCGCACACGTTAGTGTTTTGCCATTAGGGTCAGGTGCAATAGCCGGATGTCCGTTCTCGATAGACCGGGAGTTTATCCGGAAAGATTTGGGATTTGATAGTATCTCTGAGAACAGCATTGATGCAGTCAGTGATCGTGACTGGGTGACCGAACTGTCTTTTGCCATTGCTCGGATCGGTGTTCATCTATCACGTCTATCTGAAGATTTGGTTTTGTTCGGGTCTAAGGAATTTGGCTTCATACGATTGTCTGACGGATTTAGTACGGGGTCAAGCTTGATGCCACAGAAAAGAAATCCTGACGCAGCGGAGCTCGTAAGAGGTAAGGCAGGACGCCTTGTGGGTAATCTCATGGCTATCCTTACAATTTTAAAGGGCCTTCCTACAGGGTATAATCGTGATTTGCAGGAAGACAAAGAGAACCTATTCGATTCTGTGGACAATCTGCTGATGCTGCTTCCTGCTGTGGCAGGCACATTGCGCACAGCAGAGTTTCAGGTAGATCGCATTGAGACATCCCTGGATGTTCAGATCCTTGCTACAGATCTTGCAGACTATCTAGTGAAAGCAGGTGTCCCTTTTCGTAAGGCGCACGAAGCCGTAGCTACTATAGTTCGCATTTCAGAAGATAAGAGCGTGGCAATCGACTGCCTTGAATTAAATGATTTTCAATCTGTTCATTCATCCTTTGAATCTGATGTAATGGATGTTTTTTCTTGGGATCGCTCTGTCGAGGCCAGGGTCGCCCCTGGAGGCACAGCGCTGGCATCAGTTCAATCTCAGATACAGGACGCTGAAGCTAAACTTCAAGATCTTTAGCTTCAAAGGATAAAGGGTTGGGCTAGCATCGGTCTTTCAAGATCGATAGATTGGGCCACGAAAATCAGCCCGGAATCCCTTTTCACTTCTTGGAGGATATTCGACATTCATGGGATCTTCACTTTCTGAAAATAATGTAATCGCAGGAATAATATTATAATGTCTGTGGCAGACCTTGTATCTACTGCCGAAGCTCTTGTAGCCAAAGGGAAGGGGATCTTAGCGGCCGACGAGAGTGCCCCGACTATCAAGAAGCGTTTTGATTCTATCGGCGTAGATTCTACGGAAGACAATCGTCGTTTTTATCGGGAGTTGCTGTTTACTACCGAGGGAGCAAGCAATTTCATCAGCGGCGTTATTTTGTTTGACGAAACTCTCCGACAGTTGGCTGGAGATGGCCGTTCGTTGTCAGAAGTGCTTTTGTCCGAAGGTATAATCCCAGGCATAAAGGTCGATGCCGGAGCTAAGGATCTCGCTGGTTTCCCCGGCGAAAAAGTTACTGAAGGCCTGGATGGGCTGCGTGACCGATATGCTGAGTATCGCGAGCTGGGCGCTCGTTTTGCTAAATGGCGAGCAGTTATCACCATCGGTGATGCTATTCCGACCTCCGGATGTATACAGGCAAATGCCCACGCACTAGCACGCTATGCTGCCTTGGCTCAAGAGGCTGGGCTAGTTCCAATCGTTGAACCAGAAGTCCTAATGGACGGATATCATACCATTGAACGTTGTGCGGAAGTCACTACGGCAACGTTGGATGCGGTCTACAAGGAATTAGCTGAAAGCCGTGTGGTGATCGAAGGGACCTTATTGAAGCCAAACATGATTCTTTCGGGCAAGAGTTGCTCTACACAGGCAGGGGTACAGCAGGTGGCTGAAGAAACCATCCGAGTGCTCAAGGGCAGTGTTCCGGCGGCGGTTCCGGGGATTGTCTTCTTGTCAGGAGGACAAAGCCCTGAGGTGGCCACAGCCCATCTTAATGCAATGAATGCCATAGGAGGAGTTCCTTGGGAATTGAGCTTCTCATTTGGACGAGCACTTCAAGAAACCACGCTGAAGGCTTGGGGCGGCAATCCTTCCAACTTGGATAATGCACAACAGGCTTTCTATCATAGAGCAAAATGCAACGGAGCCGCTAGGTTTGGCGACTACAGCGACAAGATGGAGAATACGGAAGTAAATTCAGAGGTTAGGGGTTAATGGTGATTAAGGTTCACACTGTACCGGAGACAGTGTGACAGGTTTGATGCATT
>CEUS01238063.1_pt1 | contig 12629 bp, 17 predicted proteins | sample 427031 | NCBI WGS metagenome assembly CEUS01 (sample SAMEA2622837, study PRJEB7988) | marine metagenome | biome: marine biome (ENVO:00000447); feature: marine epipelagic mixed layer (ENVO:xxxxxxxxx); material: "saline water (ENVO:00002010), including plankton (ENVO:xxxxxxxx)" | depth 140 m | reverse complement strand
CGGTGATTGAAGAAACCAAACCCGGCTCCCCCAAAACCGGAGTGATGTCCCTGAATTGTATACCCTCTATGGGGAAGTCTGGGACCGTGCGAATGGTTTCGCGTATCCTAGAAAGAAGCTCGTCAACCATAGCAGTAGCTCTCCGTGTTAGGGACCGGGCGGGGTCTCAGACCCACCCGGTTCCGGTTACGTGATTTCTCAGAGTCCTAGTAGATCGCCGAAGATCCAACCAAAGGTAGAGTGGTTGTCTGGTCCTACGTAGAACATCGCCATTAGCACGAAAAGTGTCCACATCACTGGGTTCAGCTGGTCCCACTTCTGCATGCCGATCTTGATTAGGCAGTAGGAGATGATCCCCCACGCTATTCCATCTGCGATGGAGTAGGTGAAGGGCATCAGTACGATTGTCAGGAAGGCGGGAAGAGCCATCTCGGAGTCGCTCCAGTCGATGTCTGCTGCCTGGCGCATCATCATTGCACCTATGATCACCAGGGCCGAAGCCATTGCGAATTGAGGCACTGCGGCGAACAGGTCTGTAAAGAGCAGTCCAGAGAGCATTAGAATGCCCACGGTTACTGCAACAAGGCCTGTCTTTCCTCCCTCCTCAACGCCTGCTGCTGACTCGATGTATGTCGTTGTCGTGCTAGTTCCGACTATTGCTCCGACGATTGTGGCAGCTGCGTCTGAAGCGAATGCCTCGTCAGAGTTGTGCAATTCGTCGTTCTCGTCGACGTAGCCTGCCTGCCTTCCAACGGAATAGAGCGTGCCAGAGGTATCGAAGATGTCGACGAATAGGAACGCGATCATCACCAGAAGGAAGTCGGCCATGTTATCGCCGACGGCACCCAAACCCTCATCTCCAAACGCGGCCATGAGGGTCTCATCGGGCATTTCAGGTGCTCCGATAAATTTGTCTGGTAGCTCTGCTGTGGCTGCTCCCCAACCGGCCCCTCCTGCGAGGAAGTCGTTGTATGGGTCGTATGCGCCCACTGCCCAGCCCCACACCGTTGCTAGGGCGATTCCGTAGATCATGGCACCCTTGATTCCTCTTGCCATCATTACGGCAATTGCTATCAGCGCTATCATCGAGATGATGGCCCCGTGCTCCCAGAGAGCGAACTCGCCGACGGTAGTGGTTGTTTCACCTGTTACTCCGATCACACCGCCCCACGCCTCGGTGTCCGCCAAGTTGACGAGAGTTGCGCCGTCATCGCGAATCCAGCCCATCTCCCTGAGGCCGATGATGGCTAGGAACATCCCAATTCCGGCACCCGTTGCGATCTTCAGGTCAGTGGGGATCGCGTTGATCATCTGCGATCTCCAGCCGCCGATAACTGGTATCTGCGGTACTGACATCGCGAGGAACAGTAGCCCCTCGACGAAGACGGCGAACAGGGCGAGTTGCCAGGGAACGCCCAACCCGAAGACGACCCCGAACACGAAGTACGCGTTCAGGCCCATCCCAGGTGCCAAGGCGAACGGTAAGTTCGCCCACAGTCCCATTACGACACACCCTACGAACGCGGCGATAGCCGTCGCGAATAGAACGTCCGCGAAGGGGAGACCGGCCACTGACAGCATCGCCGGGTTTACCAGCAGAATGTATGCCATGGTCAGGAAGGTGGTTATACCTGCCCTAATCTCGCCTTCTAGAGAACTGCCTTTTTCTGTATATCCAAAGTAGTCATCCAATTGTTGTACTTCCATTTTTTCACCTTTCTTTCTTATCGAACGGTGAGTTATCACTCACCTGATGAGTCCAAGGACACTGCGGCTTATGTAGACTGCGGGAAGAATGGGGATTTTGCGATTCCGTCATCGTGGGTGCGAAACCTCAATTGTCTCATTGTTGGACGGTTTGTGTACCTTCATTTCCCCTGCAAGATCGCTTCCAATCGCTTCTGCAGCATCCTCATCCGCATGGAAAATCACTAGGTCGGAAGGGGAGCATTCCCGAGCGAACGAGCATAGAGAAGAGTGGTCCGCGTGGTTCGAGAGATCGAACTTGTCTACTTCCAATGGGATTGGGGTCTGGTTGCCGAAAATAGGAAGTCGTCCGTACTCCAGTAGCTTTCGACCGCCGGAGCCTTCCGCCTGATATCCTGTGAGTAGGATCGCATTGGATCCATCATGCCTGAGCCTATTCAAGTACCACAATGCCGGGCCGCCGTCCAGCATCCCACTGGTTGTGACGATTACGTCCGCGCCGAGTGCCTTCTTTCTGTCGGACTTGCCGCTGACTCTCCGGGACCATCGAAAGGCAGCTTCCATTGCTATTGGATCACGGAGGAAATCGGGGCAGCGCAGCCACTCCCTAGTGACTCTGGTTCCCATGCCATCGTAGTGTACTTCCAAACCAGGGGCTTCTCTGTGCAGAATCCGTAAAACGTCCTGTCCCCTCCCGGAAGCAAAGGCCGGAATTAGTGCTGTACCTCCTCTCGAAACTACCTCGAGCACCCTCGATACAAGGCGTGCCTCCTCCTCTTGCCTGTCTGGATGGTCCCTTCCACCGTACGTTCCCTCCAGGCAGAGGATATCACAATCTATTGGCTTGGCGGAAAGCGCGTTGGGGCTGTCCCTTGTGTCTATGTCCCCCGACCAGAGAATTGTTGTTTCTGGGGTCTTAATCTCGATCATTGCGGCCCCGGGAATGTGGCCCGCTGGGTGAAGCCTGCACTTCCAATCACTCAAATCAAACCACTCCCCAAACCGGTGAGTTGCCCAAGAATCTAGAGCTAACTCCATGTCTCTCTTGTCCCAACCCAGAGGGTATCCTTCGATATTAGAAACCTTGTAGGTGTCCGCCCACATAATTTCTGAAACTGCTGCAGTGAGATCTGTTCCGTGGAGCACGGTACCGTATGTTGTAAGCCAAGGTGCCATGCCTATGTGGTCAATGTGTCCGTGGGTCATCACGGCATCTGTGACCATGGGTGCCTCGGAGGGGTATTTTGGAGGTTTGGTGGGTGCAAGACCATAATCGACTAGAGCTTTCGTTCCTTTGCTGTCTTCTAGGATACAACCTACGTTTCCAACTTCCCCTGCACCCCCGAGAAAATGGAGGCGAATTCCACTCTTGGGGGGTTTACTCGGGTATGGTGATGAGCTGCCTGCTTTGTAGAGAACCACGAGTAGTGTGAAATGCAGGGAGGATATCAATGAGACCCCTCCCTACCCCTTGATTTCTATTGGAAGAGTGCTTATGTTATTCATATGTTTGAAGATTAAATAAGAAGGATTATTGTTCTAAAGCTTCAGATCTTCTATTGGCTGTCGGAGACCTTGGAAATTATTGTAAAAATTGCTTGTATTCCGATCAAAAAAACTCTCCACTGGAAAATTAGGGGTAGGGGGAAAGTTGAGATTTGGTACTCCTTGGCAATGGCGTGGCAAGGATTCCAGACTATGTGTTTGAGGTGGATGAAGACCGATGCTTCGGTTGCGCGGCTTGCGTTGCTCTTTGTCCGGTAGACGCACTGGTCCTGGAAGGCCTCCTTGCTATAGTAGACGAGCCAAAGTGTACTCATTGCGAGCATTGTATCCCTGCATGCCCGGTACACGCTCTCTCGTTGGTACCAGAGGTGACCTAGTGGTCCGGGTTGTGGTATTGGGAAGTACACTGGTGGCAATCAGTGCTACTCACACGCTTCTTGACGCGGACCCGGAAATCGAAGCCCACCTGATTATGGAAAAAGCAGAGGTTGGCTTGATAGGAGAGGCACCCGGGCTGTTTAGAAATTGGCCCCCTTGCCCGGCCCATTGGGTGGGAGACCTGGGCTCCCAGACCCCTCAGGAGAGCAGTTCCGCTGTCAGGAGATCGTGGTTCGAGAAGTCTCTGGGGTCCGAACTATCCCGAAGAGGGTGTACTATTCACCTCAAGACAAGAGCCACGTCAGTAGAACGTGGAGAGGTAAATTTCGTCGGAGCAGGTCCTCTGGGCTCAAACGCCATACCCTACGAAAAGCTCCTCGATTTTAGAGGTGAAGCAGGCGGAACAACAGAGTGGAAAGGGGCGGTATGCAGAACACAAGATGCCCCCCCTGGAGAAATTCTTGGAAACAGAGCGGACGGGACCACAGAGGTTTGGTTTGCCGAGGGGGTGGCCGAAGGGAACAAGTGGCTACAGGAGATGACTTGGTACGGCCAGGACCCAAGGACCTCACTTTCTAATGATATAAAATTCGGAGCCTCCGAGGCCAAAACAATAGTTGATACAATTATACAGACCACCTCCGGACAGTAGACTGAGCGCCATGGGAATCACATGCGACTACATGTGCGAAACCACCGGCTCAACTAGACATGCTATCCTAATCGACCCAGCGGATCAAACCCCGGACGTTGCTGCGAACAGGGCTATGGCAGCGGCCCATGCCGGTAGCGCTCTGGTACTTGTGGGCGGGTCTTCGGATACCGACACGGACAACGTCCATGCTACGGTTGTGGCTATCAAGGACGCTTTGGAGCTGGTGAACTGGGCGGCTAGCCAAGACACAGACGCGGAAGAGCGGGCGGGGAAGATTCCAGTCGTTCTCTTCCCCCAGGGCGCTGCGGCCCTTTCTCCTGCGGCTGACGCCATTACTTTCATGATGCTGATGAATTCCACCGACCCTCGCTTCCTGATAGGGGAGCAAGTACGCGGTGCCCCATTCGTTAGAAAGGCAAGGATAGAGCCAGTGCCTATGGGTTACCTAATCTGTTCCCCTGGTGGCAAGGCAGGGGAGGTGGGCAAGGCAGACCTAATCATGCCCGATGAGACGGAAAGGATTGCGGCGTACGCAATGGCCGCAGAGTTCCTAGGCTTCAGAATTCTTTACCTCGAGGCAGGAAGCGGCGCGAGCGACCCAGTCAATTCAAGACTCATAAGGGCCGCTCGAGAAGCCTGCACGCTCCCCCTAATTGTGGGGGGCGGGATCAGAGATGCGAAAGCAGCGAAGGCAGCATCCGAAGGAGGGGCCGACTGGATAATCACAGGAAACCTCACCGAGGAGTACGATGACGCCAGAGAGCTCCAGAGAGCCCTATCTGAGCTGATTTCGGGCATGAGAGCCTGAGCAAATAGCAGACAATCTCAAACCACTTTCTATTGCTGAGGGGTCGTGACAGGCTCCACATGTCCATGCTGCAACACCGAGATGAGGATCCAAGGAGACGTGGTTAACGGACAGATGGAATTCTGCGTCTACTGCAACGGAATCCTAGCCAGTGACCGGTGGCTGAACACCAATATGAGGCAAACAGTACTCAGGAATCTGAGGAACGCAGTCTTCAACGGGAATCCCGCCGGCTACAAATGCCCAACCTGTGCGGGGGAGGTGGTTAAGGGACCCACCACTACCCCCCAAGGGCAAACAATAGAGGTCGACGGGTGCCTGAAGTGCGGATCCCTATGGTTCGACAATAGGGAGATTGAGCCATTCATCCCAGAAATTCAGGACAATTTACAGGGTGTTTCGGAAGATGCACTCATCAAATCCAACCCACTGTCTTGGTTTCTTCGCCCGTATTCTTCACTTGCCTCATGGCTCACCCCCTCCGAAAAAACACCAAACCCTAACGAATCCAATAATCTCGGGGAGCAACCAGGGGACTCCGAAGAGTAAGACAACACCCTACTTTCCAGAGAGCCGATCTATCTGTGCTTCCATATCTAGGACCAGCAGCAACAGCTCCTCTTCGTTCCTGAGGAGCCGGGCATTTTCTTCTTGGAGTCCCTCCAGACGGCTCGTATTCGCTTCCGCACTCTCTCTTCGAGAACTCTCGTTCTGCAACAAACTCTCCAACTGTCTAATTTTGGATGCCGCCACGCGAATTCTTTCTTCAAGCTCCCCAACAACAAGCTCATCGGAACCGCCGCTCTGAGCGACTAATTCCGACTCTCTGACCCTGCGCCGGAGGCTAGCCACCTCACCTTCCAACCTGATTACGTCGTCCCATCTAGACACTACCTCTTCCACGAGTCTTTGCCTTGGAATGTCAGCCAACCTCTCCCTGAGATCGCCGCTATCGTCCTTTGGAGGGCTGTTGACTGTCATTCGACCTCGGGTCCAACCAAACAGAGGACCACTTGAACCTTGAGTATCTAGGCATCCGCTTGGGTTAAATCAGGACCCCCGGTCGGGCGCGCCATGAAGGCGTTCCGGGCCTCGGGGTCCTTTAGGGCCGGGAAGAGGGACCAGGCGTTTACAGTTGACATAGTAGCAGAGAACAAGGATGAAGCCATGGAGAGGGTGTTTTCTAACTTCGGAAGTAGGCACCGGACGTCTAGGAGATTCATACTCGTCGACGCAATCTCTGAGATAGATCCCTCGGAGTCCACAGCCCCCGTCGTGGTCGCTCACTTCGGTCCGAGTAAGGGAATCTCACGTTCGCCCTCCAAAACCGAGGAAGAGTAGCCAAGTCTGGGTAATTCTGAAAGCCGACGCGTCTGGAGGCCTATTCCGTGAAGAAGTGGTTGATGAGGCAGTACTGGAGAATCCAACAGAGTCAAGCTATCATTAGCTTGGGGTTCTGGACGGCTACAATCACTCTGCTCGTGTGGCCATACGTGTCTTGGAGGTTCGACTCCTCTGAGGAGCTCCTTTTCATCCCGATGACTTACCTAGGACTGATTGGGATAGCCACCGTTGTTCTGTCAATCGTCCTCTTGGCCGGTTTCTTGTACGACGTGACATTCGGCTTGTGGAGGGACCACATCACCATCAACCAAGAAAGGAACCCGTTTACTACCTACAAGCTAAACCCAACGTGGGGCATCGTCATCGCCCAGACGAACGAGATCCTGAGGAGAGTCGCCCCAGAAGACGAAGAGGTACAGAGGTACTGCAGGTTCGTAGACAGGATGCTAATTTGGAACTCCAAGGAAGAGATTTGGGCTAGGGCCATGTCCTCATGGAAGGAGATAATGGGCGATGAAGACCCCTTCCTCTTCTATCTTGATGACGAGGCGAGGGAGAACCTCAATAACGCCGCAGAGGGGCTTGAGGACTTCTAGAAGTGGTCCACATGCCTCTAGATCCTGAGGAGTTAGTCCGCGTAGCAGTTGAAGCCGGAAACGCAATAATGGAAGTATACGAATCCTCGGAGGAAATCCAAGTCAAGAGCAAGGATGACCACTCACCCCTTACCCAGGCTGACCTAGCTGCACACGAGACCATCATAGCAGGCCTGATGGGCTTGGATCCAGGAACCCCCATAGTCTCAGAAGAAGGAAGAGAAGGCAACCCGAACGACAGTGACCTGGCCTGGCTAGTTGACCCGCTTGACGGTACCAAGGAGTTCATCAAGAGGAACGGGATGTTCACGGTGAACATCGCTCTAATGCGCAGGTCAGCCTCTAGGTGGTACCCTATCTTCGGCGTAGTCCACGCTCCGGTGCCTCGGTCTACATGGCTGGGAGGGCATAATCACCCCGCAGAGAAGATAACGGATTCTCGTAGGACTAGGATCAATGTGAATGAGGAACCGGGCCAACGAGTAAAATTGGTTGCCAGCGGAAGCCACCGAACAGACAAGGACGAGGCATTTGCTAGCGACATTGGGCCCCACGAACTCGTGAGGATGGGCTCCTCCCTCAAGGCATGCGTTGTGGCCGAGGGCGCTGCGGACCTTTACCCACGTTTCGGCCCGACATCCTGTTGGGATATCGCAGCGGCCCATGCCGTAGTCGAGTCAGCCGGAGGCCATGTAATGGGACCAGACTGTCGGACTATGGACTACGACCTCGTGGACAACGTGCTGAATCCGTACTTCCTAGTCACCTGCAGCACACGATGGAACCTAATCTGGTCTGGGAATCAGGGTTAAATGAGAACCTCGGGTCGACGGCCCGTTCGGTGAACCCATGGGAAACAAAGTCGTGTGGCTGATTGGCCTTTCCGGGGCAGGAAAGACAACCATTGCGGAGGCAGCAGCAGCAAGGTTTGGAGCAGAATTGCTAGATGGAGACACCATCCGGGATTTCTTCTCAAACAACGACTTTTCGAGAGAAGGGAGAGAGAGACACCTCCTGGGAATCGCCAAGATGGCCGCACTTATTTCCAAGCACACCCCGGTGATATGCTCTTTCATCACCCCCTACGAGGACGTTCGTGAGAAAATTCTGACCATTCTGCCCGAAGATTCGGCCATGGTGCACGTTTCCACTACGTTGGAGTTATGCGAACAGCGGGATGTCAAGGGTTTGTATTCCAAAGCCAGATCGGGCGAAATATCAAACTTCACAGGAATCTCCGACCCCTTCGACGAACCGAAATGTGCCCATATCAAACTCGACTCAAGCGGAGCCCCCGGACACAGCATTCAGGACATGGTGGACCAGCTGGAACATCTGTTCGTGAAGCAAAAGGCCATCCTGCTTCCAGGACGTTGGCAGCCCCTTCACGTAGGGCATGAATGGCTTATTCAGCAGGAGCTTGACAAGGGCAAGCGGGTCGTAGTAGGAATCAGGGACACTCCTGTAACCGAGGCAGACCCCTACTCTTCCGAAGTAAGGAAGAGGATGATCGAGCACAGGTACGAGAACGAGGATGTCGAGGCATGGATAATGCCAGACATAGAGGCAATTTCCTATGGAAGAAAGGTAGGCTACGAGGTTAGGGAGGCGAAAGACATACCACCCGAAGTATTCCAGATTTCGGCAACAGGCGTCCGAGGTGGAAACAGGGCTAACGTCTCAAAGAGAGTGATGGAATTCATGATTTCTGAGGGTATTTGGGACTGAGAGTAGAATGCCTCCCCTTTCTGAAAAACAAAGGGAAGCAATCAGCGGGGCACTCTTAGTAGTCCTCTCACTAATTTTCCTAATGATATCAATGGAAAGCGCCCAACGTCTAGACGATGCCAACAAAGAGCACGAGAGAGAGTGCGACATTGAGTACCGCTCAATAATTGGTAACTTCACCAACCCAAACCCGGACAACTGCGACAGTCTATTGGAGGCCAAATCAAACAGGACTCTGCAATTTATTGCATCCCTGTCAGTGTTTCTAGTTGCTGGCTTGGCAGGCCTAGCCACGCTGCTTACTCCTGGTAACGATTAGCAAACCCCACTAGCGACGCCTTCATTGCACCCTTGGTGCCCCCCTATGGTATGTCAGAGCCCGACAGAGCCGAACTACAGCGACTCGCCCAGTTAGTCGAAGTTAACAGGGAGAGGCTCCAATCCCTGGAGCAACAGATTCGTAATTTAGAGGGAATAAAGACAGAGCAAGAGCACGCTCTAGGGGCTCTACGTGCCATTTCCGAAGAAGGCGCCAAGGGCGTAATGGTCCCTTTGGGGGCAGGAGTGCAGGTAGTAGCCGACATTCCTGCTGATTCGGGTGCAGTAGTGGACGTTGGCAGCAGAATTCAGGCCGAGAAGACAAGGAAGGAGGCTACTCAGATCATTATCAAGAGGAATGAGGAGCTCAGGGAGATAATTGACACCGTCAATAACGAGTACGACGAACTAGAGAAGCATGTCGTTGAGCTAGCTAACTTGTTCAACGAGGCCGTCGGAGGAATCCAGCTTCTAGATGAGGAGACAGAGTCTCCAGTAGAGCAAATAGCTTCAACAACACCTAGGCGACGCTCCCGCCGAAAGAGGGGTACAGAGCTTACTTTAGATGACTGAGGACTTACGATGGGGCTTTTCGACCGCTTCAGGAGGAGGGTAGAGGAAGCGGACCAAGAAATCGGCATTACTGCAGGAGACGGATCAAAGGAGGCAGAGGAAGCCATTGCAAAACGAGAAGAGGCCTTCAGAGAAACCCCCCCGACTAAGGAAGAGAACGTCAAATCAGAGCACAGGGAGAGCAAGTGGGAAGAACTCGACGATGACGCAGAAGACCCATTTTTTAAGCCAAAAAGCTCCAAGGAGAGGAAGAGGGCGATACGGCAGAAATTGACGCGAGACTCAAAGAATCCCACCCAAGAAATTTCTGCCAAGAGTTCGATGGACTCAACAACTGGAAGGAGACTTGTAAAATCCGTGACGCAGACCTTCGAGATAGACCTGGGAGCAGAATCTAGAAGCAGAGGAGGACGGGTTATCAAGGGCGGAACGGCCTTAGACGAGATTCTGGAAGAGCTGGAGGACGATCTAATGTCCTCGGACATGGGTCACTCAGCGGTGTCCGACCTAATCCAAAGCCTACGCACCCATCTTGTAGGAGCCAGAGTGAACAGGAAGGCTCAGTTGGCCGATGTTGTGGAGAATGCGCTTAGAGGCGCTCTTCTCTCACTTCTCAAGGCAGGCTACTGGAATTTCGATGACACTATCAGAGAGCTAGTGGCAGAAGAGTCCCCAGTTGTCGTCATGATGGTAGGAGTCAATGGGACTGGCAAGACGACTACTTCGGCGAAGATTGCCAAGAGACTTGACGATCAGGGATTCGGGGTCGTTCTTGCTGCTGCAGACACCTTCCGCGCCGGAGCGATAGATCAATTGACAGCCCACGCAGACCGACTAGGAATCAGGTGTGTCAAGAGTCAGAGAGGCGGCGATTCCGCTGCAGTTGCCAGAGACGCTATAGAAAGCGCCAGAGCGAAGGGAGAGGATGTTGTGATAATAGACACGTCTGGGAGGATGCAGAACAAGTCCAACCTTATGGAGGAGCTCAGTAAAGTGCACAGGGTAACAAGACCTCACCTAGTAATATTCGTCGCTGATGCTCTAGCAGGAAACGACGCGGTTTCTCAAGCCGTCGAGTTCCAGCGAAAGCTTACCTTCGACGGAGCGGCCCTTTGCAAACTTGACACCGACGCCAGAGGCGGAGCGGCTCTATCCATTTCGCATGCAACCGGGCGTCCCATAATTTTGGCTGGAACAGGTCAGGGATACGATGATTTAGAGACGTTCGACCCTGTTTGGCTCGTGGATAGGCTGCTCTCGTGAGTCACAGACCACCCCCTTCTTGTGTCAGTGCCCATGTGGAACCTCCAGATGACATCTGAAGGGAAGCCTAATGCCCTAATCGTCCACGAGAACCGGATAACTGCGAATAGGGTTCAGTCTATCTTGAGTCAACGGGGCTGGTCGTCTGAGATTTGCTATGACGGTGACAAGGCGGTCGACGAATACGTCAGAATCAAGCCCGGAATGGTGTTCATGGGCCTTAACCTCCCAACGATGGACGGCCACGTCGCCGCTCTGGAGATGCGAGAGAGCGATCCAGAGGCCAGAGTGATCTTTGTTGTTAGCAAGGGACGACTAGACAAAGCCAACGACGCTGCCTTCTCCGCTGGAGCAGTAGCAGTTCTTACGACCCCACTGACTAGGGCGGACTTCGATCAAAACTGGGTCCTAATGAACGGACCGATACCCGATGCTCCAGGGTTGGCGGATTTGGACGAGCTCTACCCCGATTTAGAGGACGAGGTACTTGCTCCACCTCCATTGCAAGAACTTCCTCCGCTAGATGAAATGCCGCCGATGCCAGAACCAGCCGAGCTCCCCAAGAAAAAGCGCAGGATCATTCCAGCTCTCATACTACTATTGCTACTCGCAGGAGCTGCCGTTGGCGCCGCTATCTACCTAGGCGCTATCGAGATCTAGCCCCTGTAGTCGTCACCCAAGAATTCTGCAACAGCACCACCGACGACTACGCTTCCGAGAGGAGCCTCCAATATCTCCTCAACCATCACTCCGTCATCTTCAAGAAGGCTCTCGTCTAGTGCGGCTAGCCTCAGTCCTACCCTCCACCTCTTCAGTATCTCCAACACGACGTAATAACCGATCCCCAACATTATCAGTGCCGAGCAGCCCCAAGAAACGACTTCCTGGGTCGCCATACTACCTCTCCATCAAGGCTCCCCAAGATGCATCAGCGTAGTCTTTCGCTGCAGCAGAAGGATTACCAGATTGGTGTATTCCAGAACCCACTATGATGGCGTCCGACCCAGCCCTCACCGCATCAGCCGGGTGCCCGTAACGCTGTCCTAGGACTCCTTCAACGGCATCGATGTTCACGCCCGGCGTCCAAATCATCCTCCCTTCACCGACCTTAGCCCGTAGCCCTTCCAAGTCAGAAGAAGAGCTACCGTTGCCTATGTAACCCATCACGTGAGGGGAAGCTGTCCCTATCTCTAGTGTTCTTTCGCTGTATCCGCTGTCTAGCAGGTTCCCCGAGCTAGACATCTGGGCCAGAAGAAGCACACCACCTATCCTTTCCACTTCGTCCCAGGCTGCAGCTATACCGTCTACCACATCGGGCCCGCTTACACTGTGAGAGGTGACCATGTCAGCCCATGAGCGGATATCGTACAAACCTCCCATCTGAGTTTGCGCCACTCTTCCTATGTCTGCGAATTTCCTGTCCTCGAACAATAGCATCCCGTGCCTGTGAGCCGCATCTATGACCTTACCCCAATCACCAATCGAGAAGCCATCGACCATGTCCACATGGGTCTTCAAGGCGCAAACTCTGCTTCCTATTGACTCGATCATTTCCACGATTCCATCAATTGTCGGCAGATCAGCGGCAAGCACTACCAGGGACTCCTTCTCGCAAGCTATCCGCATGAATTCATGAGACAGGGGGTGCGCGCAGTTGGCCCATCTGGCCCCCCACGCGTCCTCGGGTTTCATCATACAGCCCCGTACTCGCCTCTATGTCAAGCCTTTCCCTTTCTCAGAAACATGAAGCCCC
>CEUS01190282.1_pt1 | contig 12635 bp, 5 predicted proteins | sample 427031 | NCBI WGS metagenome assembly CEUS01 (sample SAMEA2622837, study PRJEB7988) | marine metagenome | biome: marine biome (ENVO:00000447); feature: marine epipelagic mixed layer (ENVO:xxxxxxxxx); material: "saline water (ENVO:00002010), including plankton (ENVO:xxxxxxxx)" | depth 140 m | reverse complement strand
CTGCCGCAGCCACCGATATTTCAAAAGTATATATATCTTACGGCTATGGTTATGGTTATAAGGGACTAAGCAACGTTGCTAAGATTACCTATACTATCAACTATACTCCTCCGATTAATTTGTTCCCTGTTCCTGATCCACTTCCTGGCCCATTCAACAATGCAACTAAGGCGTTTAACCTCCCAGGTGCTGGTGGAGGCGGTGGTGGAACTCAGGACTTTACTAAGAAGTGTGACATTACCGGCGTTCCTATTCCTGGTGCGTTTGGTACATTTGCAAATGAACCTCTTGATATAGCAGCGTACGATGAGTACGGTGATAGTCTTTGGGTGCTTTTGAACGGTCCTGGCAATAATACCGATGTAATTGTAGAAATGGGTATAACTGGTTCCGGTCAAGGATCAGAGTGTAATAAGTATGCTGACTTTGCCGCTGGTGGATCAAACGTTCATTCAATTGCATATGATACTAATAATGATGTTATCTGGACTTTTGGTGAACATGGGGGACAGCACTTCGTCCGAATTTGCAACCATTCGTCATGGCCTGTTGACTGTTCCGATAGTGGTGCTTCAAAGAAAGCACAGATAACTGGAGCTCAACCTGGTGCACAACTCAAGGCTGCAACATATGACTGGATAAATAATAAAGCTTATGTTGCCGAATATAATCCAAACTTCAATGGAATGATTAAGGTTCATACACTAAAGATTGACGGCGGATCAGGTAACATTATATCTGAGGCTGCCATGCAATTTCCTGCAGGTCCAACTGGTGGTGGTTTCCTAGGTCTAGAAAAGAACCTATGGGATAATCCTTTCCCATTCTTTGGTACACAAAATACATCTCTTGGTCAGTTTGACCCCAATACCAAGCAACACATGGGTAATACACCTATGCAAAAGGTAGGCGGTCAGGGTATGCCTGAAATCAAGGGCTACGCTATTATGCGAGATAAAAATGATGTCAATAACAAGAATGCTGCTACATCAATAGTAGCTACTATGGATGGTATATACACATCTTCCGGTATCCCTGGTGCTGGTGCTGTTGTGTCGAACACTGCACGTTCTATTACTGCTCATGGTAGTAACGCTAATGCGTTCGTCTTAATTTCTCCAAATGATATTCACTATGTGAAGACAACAGGTGGTAGTGCTGGTACCTCCATGGGTACCTTTAAGACTCCTGTTAACAGTACTCAGGTAGAAGCTATAACTTATGCTACAGTAGGCAGTGATAACTTTGTTTATGCTATTACGAATGACAATCCAAAACGTAAACTTTGGAAGGCTCAAATAAATTCAGGTGGTGGAGCTTCCATGGTTTCCATGTCTTCCTGGTCTCAAGTCAAGGAATATGGTTTCAACATGCCTGCTATCGGAGGCATGGACGCTTCGACGACTGGCATATATTTAGGTGCACAAAACGAGTCTAAATTCTGGTTGGTTGATTTTAGTGGTAACATTCAAGGATCCAATGGTATGTATAACCCTATGGGTCCATCTCCTATGGGCATGGAAGCATTAACTTTCATACCTGCAGCGAAGAATCCAAACGGTGGTGATTTACTTGTTGTCGGCCGAGGATTTGAATGGTTCCGAGTAAGTCCTGCTAATGGTCAGATTCAGAACTTTGATATGGGTCAACCAGGAAAACCTCCGTATAACTTGATAGGTATGACAACCAAAGCAAGTGGACATGTAATGGCTGTGGACAAAGATACTGGTGAAGCGTTTAATGCTATTATCCCTGGCACACCAGCGTCTGAAGCAACAACCATCGGTGCATATACCGCATCACTGGATGCAACCGTTACTAATACAACGGACCCAAGTGCGGAAACTGCTTCGTTTAATTTGGTGAAAGCTTCGACACTTGGATTGAAACTTACTGAAGTGAACAGTGTTGATGTCAGTGCTGTTGCGAATCCAACTGTTGGTGTAACTTCCGGTAGTGTAACCATTAAGGGTCTTGTTACTGATCCAACTGTTTCTTCTGTGGCGGTTACAGCTGACTTATCTGGTTCAATACTTGTTGGTTTGCCAGATGGGACTGCAGCTTCTGGATTTTCAGCTACTAATGACAAGGCTCAATATACTCCGAATCAGTCAGCTGCTACTCAGTCAAACTACTGGCATATAACGTCAGCTATTTCAGGTGTTGGATTTGTATCTTCCAGCAACCCTGTAGCATACTTTGGACAGGATGATGCTTCTAGTCCAAACTTCTGTAAACCTAGTTGTAATATGCCTGACTTTGCTCAACAGCCAAGCCAAGGCTCATTTAAATCACCATCATTTACTGTAGGTGATGAAACTGTTCTCACCTTTAAGACTTGGTATGATACTGAGGCTGCTATGGAGTTTGACAGGAAAGCTGTTAAATTTGTTGAAGATGGAAATAACAATACAACTGTATTAGGTCAGATAATTGATCCTTACTCAATATTCTTCCCTGGATTTAATCCTAACCAGGCCGCAGTTGGTTCGTTTAAAGATGTTGGCATGAGTCCTCCTGGTGCAATGACTTCTAAATTCTGGATGCTTCCTACTGCATATCAGTCAAGTGGAAGCCCTGCATTAGTTGAACTATCCAGTACACTTCCTACTTCACTTAAAGGTAAAACTGGTAAGATTGTTTTCGCTTTTGACTCACAAGACCCGTTTGGTAACAATGGAACTGGTTGGATTGTTGATGATGTTAAGGTTGTAGGTTCAGGTTCAAAGACTTTGGCACCTGGAACGGTTGCAGCTGATCTTAGCTGGGAGATTCCTTTGTCTAATGTTGCTGATGGCACGAACACGATTAATATTACTGCTGCTCGAACAGCATATGATGCTACAACTCAATCAGTACAACTTACGCTTATTAAGGATATAACGGCTCCTGTAGTTGATACCGTTATAGCCAAAACTGTTGTTGGTAATGATAAGACTGCAATTGCAAACAACACGACAAAGATTCCTTCTGTTGAAATTTCAGGTACCTGTACTGAGGAAGTTCCAAAGCAACTTAATGTTTACCTCAATGGTAAATCCATTAAGAAGATAACAAGCTTTGGTTCTCCAGTAGTGTGTGCGTATACTGCAAATGGTACGTTGTCTACTGCTAATAGTGGAGTGAACTCTATTGCAGTTGTTCTTATGGACCAGGCTGGTTTGTGTAACACAACTCCAGCTACTGATTGTACTGCTGCAAAATCAGATGATAAGATGACTCTTAACTTAGACGTTGTTGCACCATCAATAACAATGGTCAATACTTCCTACCCAACAGGTTACAACTCTGCTCGTGCTGGCTTCGATGACATGGCAGTATGTCAACTGAATGCAACTGACACCAATGGTATCGCTAGTGTTAAAGGACAGTCGGTTGGTTCACAAACATATAATATGAATTTCACAAGTTCAGTTCCTTCTGCTGTAAAGAATCAGTGGGGTGCTACAGCTACGTATCTCTTGCCGATGGTTCCACCGGCTGGTGTGTTCCCTGGCACCATGACTATTCCTGTTCAGGTAACTGACAGAGCTGGTAATCAGTCTACCGATAACTGTACTGTGACTATTACTGCGGGATTAGGTGGTTTCGTTCATAACCTGATGCCTGGTCAGAATATGCTCAGTTTGCCGATTATTCCATCGGCTGCAAATACAACGACTCTAGAGGCTCCAATTAGTACTATGGTTGCTAATGTTCTTGGTGCGGATAGTAATCAGGCCATCAGTTCAATCTTGTACTATGATGCAACAAATGTCGCTGCATCAGCTGCAAATCGCTGGAGTATCTGGACTGCAAGTACTGCTGATACAGATAGCTTGAGCGTTTTCAGAACGGGTAAGGGTTATCTGTTCCAGATGCGCTCAGATGCTTTCGGATCTTCTGCTCCGTTGGCTTCTGGATTGCCACCGAGCCCTTCACCGATTAAGTTCCAGTATGAAGGCACATTCTTATTAACTGGTCAATCAATACCTCCATCATATACTGTTGAAGGTACTGGTGGTGCCTGGAACCTTATTGGTTTCCATGCTGAAGACAAGATGGACGTAAAAGTGTACTTAGGAGCACTTGAAGCTCCACAACGAATATGGGCTTCTGTGCTTGAATACCAGAACTACATTAAATTCCCAATATGTCCATCAGGATGTGGCAACACTGAGGTTGTTCTCGGTGCATACAAGCGACTTCTTGCAGATACTGATATGTTGCTTGGACGTGGTTACTGGATGTTTGCCCTGGATGATGGTCAGATTGTTCCTTAAAGGTTAATAGTTGATATAAATAATGTTTTGGGGGAGTGTGTTATTACGCCTCCCCCAAACATTTTCTCTACTGTCGAGTTTCGAGATAATGATTTTAAAATAATTTATTAAATCACGCGGGGTGATTGATGGCTCCGATAACACGAAAAAGTTTTTATTTGGTGTTGTTACTAACTGCACTTATTCCTTTGATGTGGCTAATTACTTCGGATCAACGTGTTTCTGCTCAGAGTCAAATCCCTAACCCTCCCATGTTCCTTGAAGGATCGGTCACTGTTGTTGGTAGCCCTGTTGTTGACGGAGCTATTGTAAGTGCTCGAACTATCGTAGGTGGTTCTGTAATTACCGGCAGTATAGGTACGTGCGGTACTAAAAACGGTAAATATGGTTCTTATGCATGTACTGATACAGGACTTCAACATTTGCGTGTTGCTTCTGATGATCCAAATACAAGAGCAGTTGATGGTGGTCGGAACGGGGATACAGTACAAATTCTGATTGGTGGTTCAATTGCTGCTACTACAACATTTGCATCAGGTACTGTTGCAGTTGTTAATTTAACTCGCAGTACTGCTTTACCTACTGCAACTCCTACTCCAGGTGCAACTGCAACTCCTGCATCGGGTGGTGGTGGTGGTGGTGGTGCTATTGGCACTGTCCCAACCAGTGATGATTTAAAAGAGAAAACAGCATCTGAAGCAGCTACAGATCTTGAAGGTCTTCCTGCAGATATTGTTACCGATATTCTTAAGGATGTTTTGGTAGATAGTGGTGAATCAAAAGGAGCTGATATTCTTGGAGCTTTGATTAAAACTACTGACAATCAGGAAGTTGTAGCAGATATTTTAGTAAATCTTGCTATCGATACTTCTGGTACTGAGCAAGCTGGTCGTTTGATTGTATCAATGGCTGAAGATGCTGATTCTACTGAAGGTATTGCTAACGCATTAACTTTGATGACTAAAAGCTTGGAAGGTCAGGCACGAGTAGGATCTATGCTTCAGGATGCTTTGGGCACAAGTAGTGCACAGACAAACATAGCAAAAGTTTTTGATCTATTGGCTGAAGATTCAGATGGTCAACAGAAGGTTGCTGAGATCTTTCGTGTGATCGCTGGTTCAGCAGAAGGTGCTAAAGGTGGTGGTGGTGTAATTGGTAATATGGCATCAACAACTGCTGGTGTTGAGCGAGCTGCTGGTGTTCTTGCGGTTTTGGCTGCAGATGATGATGGTGCTAAATTGGCTGGTGCTTTGATCGATGGAACCATTGCTGTTTCTGGAGGAATTTCAAAAGCATCTAATGTTCTCGAATCAATGGATATAAAGGTAGCTTCTAGTGTTATGGAATCAGTGACAGTCAGTTCGAGAATTTCGATAGCTGAAACTATGCCTGTAGCTTCATTAGCTGATCGTCTGCAAGAGGTAGTGCCTGCTGCTTTATTTGCTGATGGAATGAGTACAGTTCTTTTAGAACGTTTGGTTGCTTATCCTGTTGAACAATTAGTTGCTGAAGAACCTCCCACTGTTGATCCTTCTATTCCAGGTCCTGAATCATTAGGTACTGTTGGAAATCTTTCTCAGTACAAAGCAAGTAAAACTAGTAGCACTGATTGGACAAAAGTTGTTGGAAGTCCAGCTCCTATCGATTCAGTACTAGGAAAGTTTAAATCATCTCTTTCCAACGTAAAAATAAACTTGGAAATTTTGAGTCGTGCACCCTCTGGATCGAATTCTCTTCCAGATGATCAAAGTGCATATAAATACTTCAGTATAGGTGTTGATGGTGCAAATGCCAGTGACATTGAAAATGGACACATTACCTTCTACATTCCTGATGACTGGTTTTCTTCTGGTTCATATGTAAAATGGTCGGTATTTCTCTATCGATTGAATGACGATACTGGCGATTGGGTAGCATTTCCTACAAAACGAATTAAGGAAAATGATGGCAATGTATACTACACGGCAACAGTTCCAGGTTTCTCTAGTTTTGCTATAGGGGGAGGCACTTCAGTTCCTTCACCTAAGTTTATTGTTTCTGATCTTAAATTAAATCCCGATAGTCCTGGGTCAAATCAGGAAGTAAGTGTTTCGGCTCGTGTGACCAATACCTCTGGAATCAATGCTTCGTATACTGGAACTATATGGGTTAATAAACAAGCTAATGGTACTGTGTTGGCCTCAGTTGGAGCTGGTGAAAGTAAAGTAATAAACTTCGGTTCTATTTCTAAACCTGAAGGATTGTATGAGGTTCGGGTAGGACGCCAAATTAAAGCATTGAATGTTGGTGGGACTTCTGTTCCATTGCCTTCTGCGACAAAGGCCCCTTCTAAGGCTACACCTATTGTTTCTGTTCCTTCTAAGCCAGAAGAAGTTAAACCTACAGCTGTTCCTGCAGCTCCTGAGCCTACTACTGCTCCTACGGTTCCTGAAGCAACTGCTGTTCCTGCAGCTCCTGAGCCTACAACGGTGCCTGAACCTACAACTGCACCTGAAGCAACGATAGTTCCCGAACAGATAGAAGATGGTGGTTCCAACATGATGGTAATTGTTATTATTTCGATTGTTGCCATTGCTGCTATTGGTGGAGTTGCTGTTTTGGCTACTAGACGTCGTTCATAGTATTTTAATATTGAAAATATTTTGATTAAAATTATTTGAATAATACTATCAATGGAGTAGTTTAAGGTTTTGGTTTTTCCTATAAGATTTAAAATATCGTTGTTCTTTGTATCAGTTTTTTGTATTTCTTTGTTTACTGTTTTCTCCATATCTGCACAAGAAGTCATAATTGGTGATTCTGCTAATATTTCTGTAAAGAATATTGAATATGAAGTTTCGAATGTTCCGGGTGAAGATCCTACGCTTCTGATTATTGTTGAAAATATTGGCAATAAATCAGGGACATATGATATGAATGTTATTGTTGATGAAATTACCATAGGGAAAATCACAGGGGAACTTGTTGGAAGAGCTTTGAGAACACATATGCTTTTCCCGGGTAAACTACATGAAGGTGAACATGTTATTCGTTCAGGAGAAATGATTGAATCAATCATAGTCCCGAGTGACGGTGTTAAATTAAATGATTTGAAGCTAACATCAAATTTTATTGCTCAGGGCGAATCGATTTTTTTGAGTGGGTTTGTAAGTAATAATAGTGTCTTTACCCAAAAATATTCATACCCTGTTTTTTTAAATGGAAAGCAAATTGAAGTTATATCGGGGGAATTACCGATTGGAAAAAGAAGGGGATTTCTTATTGATGTGACTACTAGGGATGAAGGTTTCCATAGTGTATCTTTAGGTTCAGGTTTCACAAGTGTATTTGGGGTATTACCACCAATAATAAATGATAACGTTACGATTCAAGATGATTTTGTTGAAGCAACTGCAAAAGCATTTGATTTTAATGGGAATTCCATTGAAATTAATAACAACTTTTTGGAAATACTTTATGCAAATGATAATTTATTAATTAATTTTCCAATAAACATTCTTCCTGGACAAAAATTATTTTCTTTTACTGAACCTAAAAGAGGAATTCATTATCAAGATAGTGAGATTAGATTACGTTTAACAAGAGAAAGACAAGTTCCAGAAATTTGGATTTTGGCAAAAGAAAATATTGATTTATTAGGTAATGATAATAATCATGTTTTTGACAATTCTTCATTGTTAATCACTCATGCTATGATTCCGCTTTCAACTGCTGAAAACATGCCAGATTTACTCTATGTTGATGTTAATATTCCAACATTAACGGTGATGGAATCTTTTAAAGTTGCAATGAATCCAAAAGTTTCCATGGACCCTTTGTTTAGTGAATTACTTTCTCAATCTCTACAAAACAATAATATTTCTTTTCGATCTTCTGTAATTGGTATAGATATTGATGTTGATGGAATTGACTATTCGTTAAATAGAGAAGTTGAGATAGGAGTAAATATTGATCAGAATTGGATGTCTTCCTTAGGGGGGTATGGTAACTTTCGTTTTGCTGCAAAACACCCTTTGAATAATATTGTTGAATTATTTCCGGTTACTTTTCAGCAGGTTAACGATGATGTCGTACGAGTATCTTCTTCTGTGCCGGCGATATTTGATAGTCTTTGGCTTATTCATGTTAATGAAGGTATTAATGAGAATCCAAATATTCTATCTCTTACGCTTGATTCTACTGTAATTGGAACAGATGAGACTGCTGTTCTTCGAATTGTTATGAAAAACCCAGAAGAAAATACATATAAAGGGATACTTCCTATTTATTTAAATTCAATTCCATTCAAATATATTCCAATTGAATTACAACCTAATCAATCCTATGAATTTTCTACAAATTTAAATATTAACGAAGGAACTCATATTATCAGTGTTTACGAAAATATGGTTGAATTTGCAGTTGCAAACCCCTTATCAGACACATTATTTATTATTGATGACTTGCGATTAGAGGATGTTGCAAATCAACAAAATAAAACCGCCGATATCGTATTTAATATTGTTAATACTGGTGAAATTTCTGGATTAGCATCGAAGATGATAGAAATTAATGGGCAAGCAATTAAAATAATTAATGCAATTATTGGACCAGGAGAAAAGTATGAAATTCGCGAAGAATTTCTTAGCAAAATTCCCGGTGAATATTTAATATCAATTGATGATCAAACTATAACTCATGAAGTAGAAGATTTAGTTATTCCTCCATTATTTTCAATTGAAAATTTGGAGCTTCCAAAGGAAGCAGATCCAGGAAGTTTTATTAAAGTTAAATATCGACTCAATAATGATGGTGGAACGGGTATTTTTCAGGGAACCTTAATGGTTGGAAATACTCCATATGTATTACAATCAGTTCCAATAACATCATTTTCATCAATTCCAATAGTTGATGAGATAGTGATTTCTGAAAGCGGCGAATTAACTGTTCAATTTATGGACCATGAAACAGTCATTGTAATGGCAAATGCTTCCGAGATCGACATGAATATTTCAGATTTGAAAATTTCCCCTTTATCTGGAGAAGTTAATAAACCTCTTATGGTAAGTGCTGCTATATATAATACGGGATCTTTTCTTGGAACAGATTCGATTGTTTTAAAAGTAAATGGGTTAGTTGTAGATCAGGAGCGAATTTGGGTTGCTGCTGGATCGAAAAAAAATATAAGTTTTGAATATATTCCTACTGAATCAGGCTGGGTTCAAATAGATATTAACGGCGTATCAATATCTGTTGAAATAGTTTCAAATATCCCTAGATATATTGTGCTCTTCGCAGTAGTCGGTTTTATTCTTTTCATTGTGACTACGTATTTTGCTCTCTATTCATATAAATCAAAAAGAATTGCTGCAGGCTAGCGGGTGTATAATAGAATTTGTATAATCTATTCTTGGTCCCAGTAGCTCAGGGGACAGAGCAGCTGCCTTCTAAGCAGCGGGTCGGGGGTTCGAATCCCTCCTGGGACGCATTAAAATTTGGAAAATAATTGGAGGTGGATGAAATGAATGGTGCAGAATTTGTTCAAAGTGCTTTCAGAGAACTCAGAAGAGCATATGAAACAGATATGGAAGGACTTACCAAAGAACAGTTAGCATGGAATCCTAGTGAAGAAGCAAATGCTATCGGTGCGATTTATTGGCATTGCATGAGGGTTATTGATGGTCAAATTCATCGAATGACGGGTACTCAAAATATTTTTGAGCGCGATAATTGGAAAGAAAGAGTGAATTTAGATAACGCAGCAGCAGGTGCTTTATTAAGCGATGATACTAAAAATGTAACAAAACATCTTTCTTCCGAGGATACTTATGAATATGGCAAACAGGTTTGGGATGAATTAACTGAATATGTTTCTGGATTAACTGATGATGAATTAGATAGACCAGTAGATCCTGATAATCCAAGAAGAACAGTTGGTGCTAGCTTAAGGAGTTTTTCACTTGGTCACGGTTGGTGGCACTTGGGAGAAATAAAATATATCAAAGGACTACAAGGCATAGGTACTTATTAATTCATTTGCAAATTCCCCAAACGCCTAAATTATTTTCTATTGCCGAATTTTCTGCTAGAGAAAGACGCTCTTTATATTTCATTTCTACCATCTCGGGGTCTATTCTTACAAAACCTTCTTGTAAAAGTTGTTCATTAAGCATGGTTCCATCAGGAAGCCAGAGGTAGCGTGAAATAATTCCTGAACCAGTATCTGTATTTGCTACTGATTCAAGAGCAACTTTTTTTCCTAATATTAGCGATTCAATTCGTTCAATTTTTTCTTTTTTGATGCATTCAGGAGTTGGAATTTCAATTCCTGATAAAACTAGCTGAAAATCCTTTCCAGTAGTATGAACTTTAATTGATTCACTATCTAGTATTTCTGTGACAGTAAAAACGAAAAGTTCTTCATGAAGGGTAGGCTGAATAACTTCTTCGTTTTCATAAGCATTATATAATCTTGAACATCCATGTGAAAAAATCAGAGAAGTTATTAATAGAGAGTAAAAAAATATGTATCTCATGATAGATTCCTTCTTGGTGATTGTGAAAACAACATCAGAAAAATTGCAACAAGCCAACATGCTGCATAGAATATAAATGCCTGATCATATGATCCATATTTGTCTGCTAAACCACCACCTACTAGTGGTCCTACTACACCTGCTATGATTCCTACAGGAGCAAAAAAACCACGGATTGCTCCCAGATATTTTCTTCCGAAATAATCAGCCCATAAAATATTCATGAGTACAACAAAACTGCCAAAATTAAGTCCATATATGGCTCCTGCTATTAATATTCCTTGCAATTTGGAAGTTCCCAATAAAATGGCAAGGCCTGTTGAAGCACCTGCAAATGCTGAAATAGCAAGATATTTTGGTGATATACGCTCTGCAAAGTACCCATAGAAAGGTTTCCCCACCATGCTGAAACCAGCAAATACGGTAACGTAAAGAGCAGTAATTTCTGTTTGAAATCCCTTACTGAGAAGATATGGAATTTGATGTAATAATACTGATGTTGCTGAAAGTGAAACCAACATTTGAACACCTGCAAGAATCCATGGAGCTGGAATTTTAATAATCTCTCGAAGTTGATATGAAATTTCCATAGCAGCTGAAGGTGTTGACTCATTATAATTTGTTGTTATTTTTCCGTCTGGTAGTAGCCCCAAATCTTCAGGTTGGCGTCGGATAAATAATGCGGTCAAAGGTGTTAATGTACTGATCATAAATATTCCTAAGATAACCCATGCTTGTCGCCAACCATATGAATCAACCAACCATTGACTTATAGGTGTCATAACAAGGCATCCCATAGAAATCCCCATTGCTGCTATAGCCATGGCTCGTCCCCTCTTTTCAACAAACCATTTTGCTACAATAACTGGAGTTATAACTTGTCCACCTAAGAATGCTTGTGCCAATCCAAAGAAAAAACCTAAAGCCATAAACATTTGCCAAGGATTTTCAGCCTTAAACATTGCTATAAGTGAAAGTCCCCCTATTAGAGACCCTAACGACATTGAAAATCTTGCCCCACCATTCCGATCTGCTAATGGTCCTGCCAGAGGTGCTATTATTGCCATAGTGAAAGTACGAAAACTAGCTACAGCAGACATGGTTAATGAATTTAACCCTAGTGAAAGGCGCATGGGTTCAAAAAAGACACTTTGGACACACGACCCTATACCGCCAGTAGCAGTTGAAGAGATAAATATAACTCCTATTATTACCCAACCGTAATAGAAAGAAGATTGATTAAGCTTATTTGATTTTTTTTGCATTGTAGAGGAATTATATTGTTAATTGATTAAGATTCAAACTTAAAAAATTATCACAGATAGTTATGATTTTTTGACATAGCAATGATAGTAATATATTCTCCTGATCTCAAGTAGTTCTAGTAGTAGGAGATTGGTATTATGATAACTGGAAAAGATGTTTTATTAACTGAGAAGCGCGGTAAAACTTATATCATGACAATTAATCGTGAGGAGCGACGAAATGCCATGAGTAATGAATTAAGTGATCGTATGGCTGAGGAATGGGAACGATTTAATGAAGATGATGATCTTTATGTTGCCATTTTAACAGGTGCTGGTGATGTGGCTTTTTCCTCTGGACATGATCTTAAAGAGGATGTTGAAGGAGATGTCAGAGGTGGAGATTTTAGAAGCATACCACCATATCAAGCTCGAAGACCACATCCAATGGTCCCTACATGGAAACCAACCATAGCTGCTGTTAATGGATATGCATTAGCTGGGGGCTGGTATCTTGCGCAGAATTTGGATATTCGTATTGCTGCAGAAAGTGCAACTTTCGGCATTCCTGAAGTTCGATGGAATCTTCCTGCCGGTTTCGGTGCACAATTAGA
>CEUS01021913.1_pt1 | contig 12646 bp, 16 predicted proteins | sample 427031 | NCBI WGS metagenome assembly CEUS01 (sample SAMEA2622837, study PRJEB7988) | marine metagenome | biome: marine biome (ENVO:00000447); feature: marine epipelagic mixed layer (ENVO:xxxxxxxxx); material: "saline water (ENVO:00002010), including plankton (ENVO:xxxxxxxx)" | depth 140 m | reverse complement strand
ATAGTTTCTATTTTATATTGACCTTTTCCATCGTAACCCATCGTACAAGTTTTTAATATTCCAGGTATTAGATCAATTTTCGATTTCAAATCTTTATCATTTTTAATATGTACATATTGAGTTGTACTAATATTTAATTTATTCAAAAAATCTTTTTCACTTAATCTATTATGTATTATTTTATTAATTTTTGGATCAGGTAAAACTTTTTTATGCTTGTTTATTTTTTCTAAAACTACAAAAGGAATATTTTCAAATTCAAAGGTAACTAAATCTACTTTATTAACAAATTCATCTATTTTACTGTCGTTATTATAATTTCCACAAATAAATTCATCAGAAAAATTTTTTGCAGGGGAATTGACATCATCACAAAATATAATTGTTTTAATATTTATTTTCTTTGCAGCTTCAGCTAGAAGACTTCCTAGTTGTCCACCACCGATTATCCCAACTGTTGGATTTGTCATGTTACCGAGGTTTTTTTTTAACTGAATTTGTTTGTTTATCTCTCCAGAGATTTAATTTTTTTTTCAAAACTCTATCGCTGAGCGACAATATTGATGCAGCGAGAAGTCCTGCATTAATTGCCCCATCTTCTCCAATTGCAACTGTTCCAACTGGAATTCCCTTTGGCATTTGAGCTATTGATAACAGGCTATCTATACCTTTAAGTTTTTTACTTTCTATTGGAACTCCTATTACAGGAATTTTAGTTAAAGACGCTATCATACCTGGAAGATGTGCAGATCCTCCAGCTCCAGCAATAATAACTGAAAACCCATTTTTTTCAGACGATTTAGCAAATTCATACATTCTTTTAGGAGTTCTATGCGCAGATACTATTTTGGTTTCGTATTTAATTTTAAGCATTTTCAGCACTTTTTCACTTAGTTTCATCGTAGAATAATCAGATTGACTACCCATAACTATGGCAACTTTAACGTTTTTGTTCTTGTACGGCATTTTTATCTTTTAATATCAAAAAATTTATCACTAATATATATCTAAAAATATGAATTATAAAATTGATAATCTACAATATTGCAAATGGTCGAGAGAAGTATTTAAAATTAACCGTGAGGCAGGACTCGATGCAGTTCATGTCACTGTAGTTTATCATGAGGATTATGATGAATTTTTAGCAAAGGTTAAGGAGTGGGATAAACATTTTCAAGAAAATTCAGATTTAATTTTTTTAGGAAAATCGCATGAAGATATAGAGAGGGCAAAATTAGAGAAAAAAACTGCAATTTTTTTTGGTTTTCAAAATTGTTCGCCAATTGAGGATGATATAGGGCTTGTAGAAAAAATTTATGAAAATGGATGTCGGTTTATGCAACTTACTTATAACAATCAGTCTCTTTTAGCGACCGGTTGTTATGAGAAAAATGATAGTGGTGTTACAAATTTTGGAAAGGAAGCTATTAGAGAAATGAATAGATTAGGTATAGTGATTGATATGTCTCACTCTGGCGAAAAAAGTACATTAGATGCAATTGAGATAAGCGATAAACCTATAGCTATTACTCATGCAAATCCAAATTTTTGGTATAAGGCTTTAAGAAATAAATCAGATCAACTTTTAAAAACTTTAAGTGAAAGCGGAGGAATGTTAGGTCTATCTTTATATTCTCATCATTTAAAAAACGGTAGTGATTGTACTTTAGATAGTTTTTGTGAGATGGCAGCAAAAACTTGTGAACTTATGGGAGTTAAAAATGTTGGAATTGGATCTGATCTCTGTCTAAATCAACCTGACAGTATTGTTGAATGGATGCGGAATGGTACTTGGGCAAAGAAAAAAAATTATGGAGAGGGATCAAAAAAAAAACCAGGTTTTCCTAAACAACCTGATTGGTTTATAGATTCTAGAGGATTTAAAAATTTAGAAAATGGACTAAAGAAAGTAGGGTTTAACGAAATGGAAGTTAACAATATATTGGGTAACAATTGGTATAATTTTTACAAAGGGATAAATTAGTGGAAGTTAAACTTAGAGATCCAAAAATTGTCATGAAGTTGTCAAAACTTGGATCATTTCATCAATCAAAATTATCATTTTTGAGATCATTTTTAAAAGAGTTTAGTGATTGGGATTTTAAAAGAGACTTATTTGATTTAGATGAGAATGGATATGGAAAAGCTGTTTATTCCTTAAAAAAAAATAATAAAATTTATTCCTTAGTTTGTTTTGCGAATAAATTAAGTGATTTAGAAAGATCTGATAGAGTAATAGCAACTAAATGGGACGCTGCTTTTACTTTACATGATGGAATTCCTACAAAAACAGATATAGAAAGACTGCAAAAAAATGTACCAAAACAAGAAGTTGGTAGACTCTCTTACAAAGAATTAACTCTATCTAGAGCAAATAAATCAATTAGAATTTTTAACTATATTGTTGAATGCTTATCTAAAGGCAAACAACCAGATAAAAAAAAAGTTTTTGATGTGGGGTATTTATATAGAACTACAGCAGTTTATGGTTCAGGAAAATTTGGATTAGCAGATAGATTTAGAATAAAAAATAGAAATGAAATATGTGGTCCGTTCAGGTTAGAAATGATGTTAGTTTATTTAGTTAGACAATTTACTTTTGATCAGGTTAATCATATTGCTAAGCAAAAAAATCCTGGTAGAGCTGTAGAACTTGATAAGGAGATCTGCAGAAATCTCGGCATAGGAAATTCTACTGGATTAGGAATGGCTCCTTTTATAGTTAATCATCCAACACTCTTAAATAATTGGATTATGTCAAGAGAAATGTCTCTTAAAAAAATAAGGGAAATCAAAAATGTAAAAAATCAGGACGCAGAAATTTTTAAAGATATTTTAAAAAAATCACTTAAAAATATATCCTTTTGGAATACAGAAAGCGAATTTCAAAAAAAAAAAATAGTAGGTCTATATAAAGATTTAAAAAAATTGATTGATTTTTTGGACAAAGATTTTGATTTTAAAAAAGATTATCCCTTTAATGATTTATATGTATGGTGTGAAAAAAATCTTAAAGATGAGTGTATTGAATATGCTGTTTCAACATTTATGGAGCCATATGATGATATTATTAACCCTTTCATTTATCAAATGAGTGCAGATGAAGATAAATATTTTACAATTCCTGCACAAAAAAATATTGAAAATTTACGTAGTATAATAGAAAAAAATTATTCAGAAATTCTTAAAATTGACTTTTCAAAAGAGGAAAACAATCAAAATTTTTGGTTTATATCTAAAAATAAAGAAGAGCCAAGATTGGCTGATAGATACAAAGAGCAAGGCGCAGAATTAGAACAGCCACTTGCAATTGCAAGGGACATTTCAAGGCTTTATCAAAGAATTTCTAAAATAAAAAATTCATTAAGTGTCGGAAAATTTTTAATTGAAAATAACGATTTAAGACATGTAATAAGAAGAGTATTTATCTCTGAATTTTTTCCATACTCAGAGATTCAAGATAATACCATTGGTTCAAAATTAATGCCTATAGACATGTTAAGATTAAAACTATCTTTCTTTGGCGCAGTTAAGTTTGATCCAAGATCAGATAAGTGGTTAAGAATTTGTATGTTTCAGGGAGCGCCTTTACCAAATGAACTTCAATCTTATGATAGTGGATGGATTTATAATTCTATTAATTAATGATAAGTTTAAGTGAAATAGATACAACAGTTAAGAGAGCAACTAAAGCAATTGGATTTTCTTGGGGTATTGCAGAGGAAGTGGGAAAATGTATTCGAACTTTAGAAATGTTTGGTTTGCCTGGAATAAAAAATCTTAATCAATATTACAAAGTTTTTGCTAATAAAAAGTTTCAAAATGTAAGCCTTATAGCTAAATCAAATATATCAAAGGTATCTTATTGCCCTATAATTTCTGGTGTAAATTTTTTAGACCAAATTCATACCTTACAAAATTTAGAAGAAATAGAATTTGAAAACTTCGGTTTTCCTATTCTTTTCATACCATTTTTAAGTAGATCCTCCGAAATAATAGGAAAAAGAATTTTTTTAAAAATTGATGATAAGGAATTTTTATTAAATTTTAATCAATCAATTTTCTCTAATTATTTTAATAAAAATGTCATTGAAAATGCAAATATAATTAAAATATCTTTTATTGAAAACAAAGACTCTTTTAGTGATCAAGATTGGCAAGATCTTTATAAATTATCTGAACAAACTTTTGTAGAGGAAACAGATGAATTAAAGCAAAAAGCAGCTGGCGCGGGATTAACTGATAATGATTAAAGAAGTAGATAGTAATTCAGATGAATTAAACGATATATGTGAGGATTGTAAAAAAGAGGACATTAGCGTATCTCAAAATTTAATATTAACAGGATTTAAAATTTGTGAGTCTTGCAGACTTTCAAAAAATATTTTTCCAGTTTAACTTATAGTGCTTACTGGTAAAGAATTTAATCTACTCATAACAAAAGATATAGAGATTAAAGCGATTATTAAAAACGATAAAATTACTACTCCAAAGGCTTTAAAATTTGATTTTAGATTTAATGTATGTTTAGTTGCGATTATTAATCCTGCAAATATCCAAAATTGAGTAATAAAAATTATTGGAATTAATAAATCGGGTGTTACAGCAAAAAATCTTAATATCCCAGGCGCATGAGCGTATCCAACACTTATTAAAACTTTCTTAAAAGGAACCTTAGTATCTTTATCAGGGAATAATTTAACACCAATAACAAATATTAATAACGCCCAAACTAACCAAGTAAAAATTGCAGTCAATCCAGATAAGCCAATCGCAGTTTTTACAATTGTGTTTGCAGCCACAGCACCAGCCACACCATCTAATATCATGATAAGACCAGCAAAATATATTGCTGCTTCACCAAAATTAGAATTATCCCTATAAAGACTCTTATCTAATTTTAAGGAACGAAAAAAAATATTTAAAAACTCTCCAAACATAATCAAAATAAAGTAGTCTCTTTTTTAATATATTTGTCCAAAACTTTACTTAAACTTTCTTCTGATTTTGAGAAAAAATGGTTTGCATCATTGACTGGTTGAAATTCAACTTTTATTCCCTTTTGTAATGATAATCTTTTATCTAATTCATTAATTGATTCAATTGGAACCAACTCATCCTTTTTACCGTAAACCATCAAACCAGAAGTAGGACAAGGTGATAAAAAAGAAAAATCGTACACATTTGGTTGAGGAGAAATAGCAATAAATCTATTTATCTCTGGTCTTCTCATCAATAATTGCATAGCAATTAAAGATCCAAAAGAAAAACCTGATATCCAGCATTGCGAGTTATCAAAATTTTCTTTTTCTAACCAATCTAAAGCTGCAGCTGCATCAGCTAATTCACCTTGTCCATTATCAAAATCTCCATCACTTTTTCCTACCCCTCTAAAGTTAACTCTACAAACTGAAAAATCATTATCCATAAATGAGTTAAAAGCTTCCACAACAACTTTATTATTCATTGTACCTCCGTATTGTGGATGTGGTTGAAGCACTAAAGCAACAGGTGATGTATTTTTTTTGCTTTTAAAATATTTTGCTTCAAGTCTTCCTGCGGGACCAGGAATAAATATTTCAACTATTTTATTCTTATCCATAGATGCAATTGATAATTAATCTCAAAATTTTTAAGTTATTAAAAATATGTCTACCATATGTAGGCGGCAAATTGCTATTTTTAATTATCTAAACTTGACTATTTTACTATGGTATATATATAAACTCCTGCAATTAAAGGATTTTTATGAAACTTAGTACAAAAGGAAGATATGCTGTGATGGCACTTGCAGACATAGCCAAGTTTGATAGTGAGACCCCTGTATCGCTTAGAGATATATCTCTTAGACAAGGTATATCATTGCTCTATTTAGAGCAGATTTTTTCAATGCTAAAAAAAAATCAAATTGTAAAAAGTGTTAGAGGTTCTAATGGCGGTTATAAATTAACTAAAAGCCCTGAACAAATAAAAATTTCAAATATTTTTTCTGCAGTTCAAGAAAATATTAAAACAGTTGGATGTAAAAAAGAGTCCAAAAAAGGTTGTAACGGAAAGTCTGTAAAATGTATAACACACAACTTATGGGATGAGTTGGAATTACATATAAACGAATTTTTTAATAAAAAGAATCTTAGTGATTTAGTTAAGGGTAAAAATGAAAACAGAATCTAGTCAAAATTCTCGAGAAAAAGAAATTGAGAAGTTAAAAAAATATAAGTACGGATTTTCAACTGATATTGAAAATACTAAAGCTCCAAAAGGATTAAATGAGGAAGTAATTAGATTTATTTCTAATATTAAAAAAGAGCCAAAGTGGCTTTTAGATTGGAGATTGAAAGCATATCAAAGGCTTAAAGTTTTAAAAGAACCAAATTGGCAAAAGCCAAAATATCCAAAAATAAACTATCAAGATTTATATTATTATTCAGCTCCAAAAAGCTTTAAAGAAAAACCCAAAAGTTTAGATGAACTGGATCCTAAATTATTAGAAACTTATAAAAAATTAGGTATACCTTTACAGGAGCAAAAGAGATTAAATAATATAGCTGTAGATGCGGTTTTCGACTCAGTTTCTGTCGCAACTACTTTTAAAGATAAATTAACAGAAAAAGGAATAATATTTTGTTCTATATCTGAAGCGATACAAAAACATCCCGAACTTGTTAGAAAATATTTAGGATCTGTTATACCTTTAACGGATCATTTTTTTGCAACATTAAACTCAGCAGTATTTACAGATGGTTCATTTGTGTATGTGCCTCCAGGAGTAAGATGTCCAATGGAATTATCAACATACTTTAGAATTAATGCATCTGACACAGGACAATTCGAAAGAACTTTGATCATAGCTGATAAAGGGAGTTATGTAAGTTATCTAGAAGGTTGTACAGCTCCAATGCGAGATGAAAATCAATTACATGCAGCAAATGTTGAATTAATTGCTCTTGATGATGCAGAAATAAAATATTCTACAGTTCAAAATTGGTACCCAGGCGATAAAGATGGGAAGGGTGGTATATATAACTTTGTAACTAAAAGAGGACTTTGCAAAGGTATAAATTCAAAAATTTCGTGGACGCAAGTAGAAACAGGTTCAGCAATTACATGGAAATATCCAAGTTGTATTTTAAAAGGTGATAATTCAATAGGAGAATTTTATTCTATTGCAATAACTAATAATCATCAAAAGGCTGATACTGGTACTAAAATGATTCATTTGGGAAAAAATACTAAGAGTAAAATTATTTCCAAAGGTATAAGCGCTGGGTTTTCAGACATGACATACAGAGGATTAGTCGATATTTCTAAAAAGGCAGATAACTCAAGAAATTATACTCAGTGCGATTCACTTCTTATGGGTAATAAATGTGGTGCTCACACTGTTCCTTACATTACAAATAAAAACTCTGGATCAAACTTAGCTCATGAGGCTACCACATCAAAAATTAGTGAGGAGCAGTTACATTATTGTCAGCAAAGGGGTTTGAATTCCGAAGAAGCTGTAGGATTAATTGTTAATGGTTTTTGTAAAGAAGTTCTTCAACAGTTACCAATGGAGTTTGCGGTAGAAGCTCAAAAATTAGTGGGAATTAGCTTAGAGGGGAGTGTGGGTTAAGTGCTTAAAATTAATAATTTAAAAGCTAAAGTTGGAGAAAAATCTATTTTAAATGATTTTTCACTAGATATAAAACCAGGCGAAGTACATGCAATAATGGGACCTAATGGATCCGGAAAAAGCACTTTATCAAATATTTTGTCAGGAAAAAAAGGTTATGATGTATCCGGTGAAATAAAATTTGAGGGTATTGATCTATTTTCACTCGAGACCGAAGAGAGAGCTCATAAAGGTATTTTTTTAGCATTTCAATATCCATTAGAAATACCTGGGGTAAATACAAATATATTTTTAAAAACTTCTCTTAATGCAATCAGAAAAGCCAGGGGAGAAAAAGAGTTAGATGCACTAGAATTTTTAAAGTTAGTTAAGCAAAAATCAAAAGAATTAAAATTTGATGAGGAAAAACTAAATAGACAATTAAATGTTGGTTTTTCTGGTGGTGAAAAAAAAAAGAACGAAATTTTACAAATGTCAATTTTAAATCCTAAACTTTCCATATTAGATGAAACAGATTCAGGACTAGATATAGATGCACTTAAAATTGTTGCACAAGGAGTTAATGCTTTAAGAAAAAAAAATAATTCCTTTCTAATCATTACTCATTATCAAAGACTTCTAGATTATATAAAACCAGATCATGTTCATGTTTTAATGAATGGAAAGATTACTAAATCAGGTGGACCTGAACTTGCACTTGAATTAGAGAAGAAAGGTTATGAAGGTTTAAACTAAATGGAAAAACAATTAATAAGAGATTTTGAAAAATCGTTTGAAAATTCAAATTTAGATTCAAAAAAAATAAATCTTAAAAAAGAATTTTTAAATAAATTTATTAAAGAAGGGTTACCAGGTAAAAATTTAGAAAATTGGAAGTATTCCGACTTAAATAAAATTATTAAAACAGAAATTGGGGATTTAAGTTTTTATAATGATTCAACTCCAAATAAAATTGATCCTTCGATGTATCTTATTGGATTAGAACACAATTCAATTGTTTTTATAAACGGTAGAGCTGAAAAAATTGACTTACAATTTGAGGAAAAAGATAAAGTAAAAATTTTGGATAATTTTGAAGTAGAAAAAATATCTTCAGATATTAATTCATTAGTAAATTTAAATAATGCCTTTACAGAAAAAAATTTCGTATTAACCGTTAAGGAGAACTATTCTTTTAAAAAACCATTGGTAATTTATCATTATACAAATAAAAAGCTAAAATCTCAAAACCTTAATCTAAGACTAAACTTTGAATTAGAAAAAAATGCTTCTTTAAAATTAATAGATGTTTTAGACGATTTTTCAGAAAAAAATTTCATTAACACCTTTTATACTTTTAAATTAAATCAAGATGCAATTTTGAAGAATTATAAAGTAGATGTTAAAAATAACAGTAATATTAAATATTCATTCACAAACATTGAGCAAGATAAAAATAGTTTATCAGAAATATTTATACTTTCATCAGGCTCTGCTTTTAATAAGAATGAAATTAACTGCAATTTAAATGGAAATTATTCTTCTGCATTTGTTAATGGTATTTTATCTTTAAACAAAAAAAAACATCACGAAATTAGAACTAGTATCAATCATTTAACAGAGTCTACTAAAAGCTATCAATTAATAAAAAGTGTTTTAGAAAATAATGCAAGAGCTGTTTATCAAGGAAAAATATTTGTTAGCTCTGATGCGCAGAAAACTGACGGATATCAACTTAGCAAAGCTATTCTCCTTGAGGATACAACTGAATTTAATGCAAAACCAGAACTAGAAATTTATGCTGATGATGTAAAATGTTCACACGGATCAGCATCAGGAAGTTTAAATGAAAATTCTATATTTTATATTATGTCAAGGGGACTTAACTATAAAGAAGCTAAGGAGCTATTAATTAATGGTTTTTTATTAGATGTAATTAATAAAATTACTGATGAAGAGATTAAGAATTTAATTAAAACTATGATCGGATTAAAAGAATGAATATAGATAATATTAAAAAAGAGTTTCCAATATTTAACCAAAAAATCCAAAATAATGATTTGGTATATTTGGATAGTGCAAACTCATCTCAAAAACCACAGGTAGTAATTGATAGAATTTATGACTTCTACTCAAAAGAGTTTTCTAACGTTGGAAGAAGTATTCATTACTTGGCTGTAGCAGCAACTAATATGTATGAAAACACAAGGGTTTCCGTACAAAAATTTGTAAATGCAAGAGATAAAAATGAAATAGTTTTTACAAAAGGAGCAACAGAAGCTATCAATTTAGTTGCAAGTACTTTCGGTCAAAAATATTTAAAATCAGGGGACGAGGTATTACTAACTGAGTTAGAACACCATTCAAATTATGTGCCTTGGCATTATTTAAGGAAATCTAAAGGTGTAAAGATAGAGTTTGCTGATGTAAACGAAGATGGAGAAATTACACTTGAGAGTATAGAAAAAAAAATTACATCTAAAACAAAAATTATAGCTATCACTCATCTTTCTAATGTGACAGGTGCTATTTTACCTATAAAGGAAATAACACAGCTAGCGCACTCAAAAAATATTCCAGTATTGATAGATGGTTGTCAAGGTGCCCCACATTTAAAGTTAGATATGCAAGATTTAGATTGTGATTTTTACGCTATATCCTGTCATAAAATGTACGGACCAACAGGCTTAGGAATTCTATATGCAAAAAAAAAATGGTTAGAGGAATTACCACCCTACCAAGGTGGCGGAGGCATGATAGGTGATGTAAAAAAAGAGGGCATCACTTACGGTGATTTACCTAACAAGTATGAAGCAGGAACAATGCAAACCGCACAAGTCATAGCTTTTGATGAGTCTATAAAATTTTTAAATAAAATTGGAATAGAAAATATATTAAAACATGAAAATGAAGTATTAATGTATGGAGAAGAAATACTCAGAAAAAATAACTCGGTTAAATTAATTGGAAATCCAAAGAATAAAGGTGGAGTTTTGTCTTTTACGATTGATGGAATACATCCTCACGATATTGCCACTATTTTAGATGAAGACGGTGTAGCGATAAGAGCCGGACACCATTGTTGTCAAATCCTTCACGATAAATTAGGTTTATCTGCAACAGCAAGAGCCTCTATAGGAGTTTATAACACCAAAGAAGATTTTGATATATTAGATAAAGCTATTAATAAAACCAAAAAAATTTTTAAATAAATGAACTTAAAAGAACTGTATCAAGAAATAATTTTAGACCATGGAAAGAATCCAAGAAATCTTAGAAAGACAGATAATTTTAATAAAGATGCAAAGGGACACAATCCTTTGTGTGGAGATAAAGTTCACGTTTATTTAAAACTAGATGAAAGCAAAAAGGTAGAAGATATATCTTTTGAAGGTCAGGGATGCGCGATATCAATGGCATCAGCGTCTATTATGACTAGTATGGTAAAAGGCAAGGAAGAGCATGAGGTAAAAGAGATAATAAATGATTTCTTAGAAATGATAAAGGAAAAAGAAACACTAAATACAAAACTTTTAAGTGAAGACGAAAAAACTAAATTAATGTGTTTATCAGGAGTTAAGCAGTATCCAATGAGAGTAAAATGTGCGACACTTTCATGGCATACTTTAACATCGGCTATTGATAAATCCCAGAATGAAATTAATATAGAAAGTTTGGAAATATAATGAACTTAAAAGATAAAGTTATTGAGGAAATAAAAAAAATTTATGATCCAGAAATTCCTGTAAATATTTATGAATTAGGATTAATTTATGATATTTCAGTTGTTGATAAAGATGTTAGTGTAAAAATGACACTAACTACACCAAACTGCCCAGTTGCAGAAAGCTTACCCAAGGAAGTGAAAGATAGTATTATGGCAATTAATGAGGTTGGAAAGGTTGACCTTGATTTAGTCTGGGATCCCCCATGGGATAAATCAATGATGTCTGAAGCTGCAAAACTAGAGTTAAACTTATGACAAAACAAATAATTACCCTAAGCGATAATGCAGCTAAAAGAATTAAAGAGATAATGTCATCAGCTGACGACAGCTCTGTTGGAGTAAGAGTTGGAGTTAAAAGTGGTGGATGTGCTGGCATGTCTTATGTTATGGAATATACAAAAGAAGCTAATCCAAATGATGAGATAATTGAGGAAAAAGGGGTTAAGGTTTTTATTGACCCTTCAGCAGTTATGTATCTTCTTGGAACAGAGATGGACTATAAAAAAGAGGATTTTTCATCATCTTTTGTTTTTAAAAATCCCAATGAAACTGAGCGTTGTGGATGTGGAGAATCCTTTAAAATCTAGTATAAGTTTTATGCATATCTGCATTGCTTTAAATGCATATCTTTGTTAATATTATTTCATGAACGTATTTGAATTTAGAAATTTGCTAAAATCAAAGGATAAGAAAGCGAAGAGAAAATCTTTCTTTAGGTCATTTATAAGACCTGTTGAAAGTGGAGCAAATGGAACACAAGACTACGTTGTTAAAAAAGGTATTGGCAAAAATAAAATAGCTTCTACAAGACAATAATTTTAACAACTATAATACATATCAAACTCTATTGGATGAGGTGTATGTTCAAAGTTGTGAATTTCTTCAAACTTTAATGCGATGTAAGCATCTATTTGATCATCTGAGAAGACGTTGCCTTGTTTTAAAAAATCTCTATCCCTATCTAAACTTTCCATAGCCTCTCTTAAAGAACCACAAACAGTTGGAACTTTTTTAACTTCCTTTTCTGATAAAGCATACAAATCTTTATCAAATGATTTGCCAGGATCTATTTTGTTTTTAATACCATCTAGTCCTGCCATTAACATTGATGCAAAAGTGAGATAAGGATTTCCAGATGCATCAGGGAATCTAATTTCACATCTAGCACCTTTTTTACTTAAAGTGATTGGAATTCTACATGATGCAGATCTGTTTCTTGCTGAGTATGCTAACAAAACAGGCGCTTCAAAACCAGGTATCAATCTTTTGTAACTGTTAGTAGTTGCATTAGAAAAAGCATTTATAGCTTTTGCATGTTTTAA
>CEUS01283938.1_pt1 | contig 12652 bp, 7 predicted proteins | sample 427031 | NCBI WGS metagenome assembly CEUS01 (sample SAMEA2622837, study PRJEB7988) | marine metagenome | biome: marine biome (ENVO:00000447); feature: marine epipelagic mixed layer (ENVO:xxxxxxxxx); material: "saline water (ENVO:00002010), including plankton (ENVO:xxxxxxxx)" | depth 140 m | reverse complement strand
CCCGAGTACGGTGCCACCATGGGCTTTTTCCCGATTGATGAAAAGACGATCGATTACTTGCTTCTGACTGGTCGAGATCCGGCTACGGTAGATCAGGTCCGCGAATACTTTGAAGCTCAGGGAATGTTTGGGATTCCGAAGGTGGGAGATGTGGAATATACCAAATCCCTCGATCTAAATCTCGACGAGGTTGTTCCCGGAGTTGCAGGACCAAAACGTCCGCAGGACCGCATTAATGTTCCGGACTTAAAAGACCGGTTTAGAGCGCTATTCGAAATGCCTGTTGCCGAAGGTGGTTTTGGCAAGTCGCTAAAGGATATTGTACAAACGGCCGTTGTGGGTTCTTCACCCGGTGGCGTTGCAGTTGCCGGACCTCAAATCGGGCACGGAAGTGTGCTGATCGCAGCGATAACCAGCTGCACTAATACTTCAAATCCCAATGTGATGATTGCCGCTGGTTTGGTGGCTAAGAAAGCTGTGCAAAAGGGTTTAACAATAGATCCTACCGTTAAAACTAGTCTGGCACCGGGATCCAGGGTTGTAACCGAGTACCTTGAGGAAACAGGCCTTCAGGGATATTTGGATAAGATCGGATTTAATCTGGTAGGATATGGCTGCACGACCTGTATCGGAAACAGCGGTCCCTTGGTCGAGCCCATTGAGTCGGCCATACGAGAGGGTGATTTGGTGGCAGCCAGCGTACTTTCCGGCAATCGAAATTTTGAAGCGCGTGTGCATGGATCGATTCGAGCAAATTTTCTTATGTCTCCTCCACTCGTAGTGGCTTATGCGTTAGCGGGCACAGTTGATATAAACCTGGATGCCGATGCATTAGGGAATGATACCGATGGTAACCCAGTCTATTTGAAGGACATCTGGCCTACCCAAGAAGAGGTGCAGGAGCTGGTGGCCGCTGGATTGAAATCAGAAATGTTTACCGACCAATATGCAAAGATCTTGGATGCTTCACGGGAATGGAATTCGATAGAAGCTTCGGTTGGCACAATCTACGATTGGAAGGATGAGAGTACCTACATCCAGGAACCTCCATTCTTCGAAGGATTTTCCATGGATCCCAATCAAATCGAAAACTTGGCGGATTTACGTCCGTTGGCAATTTTAGGGGATTCTGTAACTACGGACCACATCTCTCCTGCTGGTGCTTTTAAACACGATACTCCCGCTGGTCAGTTCCTCTCCTCCAAGCGTGTGGAACCCAAAGATTTCAATTCGTACGGATCACGCCGCGGAAACGACCGCATCATGACACGTGGCACTTTTGCCAATGTGCGCATCAAAAATCAAATGGCGGAAGGACGGGAAGGCGGATTCACCAAGCTCATGCCGGAGGGGGAATTGATGACGGTATATGATGCCTGCCAGAAATACAAAGAGCGAGGAACAGGCACTGTTGTTTTTGGCGGTTTCGACTATGGGATGGGAAGCTCGCGAGATTGGGCGGCTAAGGGTACCAACCTGCTAGGCGTAAAAGCAGTGGTTGTGAACAGCTTCGAGAGAATCCACCGAAGCAACTTGATTGGAATGGGAGTTTTGCCCCTAGAATTTCAAAACGGGGAAAGTGCAAATTCTCTGGAGTTGGTCGGATCCGAAGTAGTCTCGATTAGCGGATTATCCAATGAGCTTGAGCCCGGTTCCGTCCTGGAAATGTCTGTGACAAGAGCGGATGGAAGTAGCTTTAAAATAGAGGTAAAACTGCGAATTGATACCCCTATCGAAGTGGAGTATTATCGCCATGGTGGCATTCTCCCTTACGTTCTGAGGAACATTATTGCATCCGCATAACTCATTAAACTCCTGCACAATGGCAGAGGATTCCGAGCCAACCTTCTTGGTTGATATGTCTAACAGACCCATCTTCGTGCTGATTAGGGGCCGCGCCAATTTCCACAATTGTAGTCCCTTAAAGAGGTTTTTCCAAAAAATGCTTGAGGATGGGATTGTCGATTTTCGTTTGGATTTCACGGACTGCTTAGGAATGGATAGCACATTTTTGGGAATATTGGCTGGAGCGGCCATCGATGCGAGTCGGGTCAATCCAGCGGGAGAAATACAATTGACAGGGTTGACTGACCGAAATCTGGATCTTGTCAAGAACCTTGGGCTTCATAGGATTGCCACACTGATTGAAGAAAGCCTTGTTGACGACGCCCAGAATTCCGGTGATGTGGTAGGATTGGAGACTGAAAAACAATCAGAAGCCCAGCAAAAAGAAATGCTGATCGATGCTCACGAGGATTTAGGTAAAATCGACAAGTCCAATCAAAGCAAATTCCAGGATCTCCTTACTATTCTTAAAAACGAAGAGTAACCTTCTTCCTTTGGAACTCTATTTTTCTGGTGCAAAACAAAAAATGTACCCTTATAGAGCCACACTAAATGATTACAAAAATGTCAACGGATCGGTCTGCGTTACCCGATGAATCAGGTCATTTTGGTTCTTACGGCGGCCTTTATGTGCCGGAAACCTTGATGACAGCTTTGCAGGAGCTAAGTGAAACTTACGCCGAAGCCAAAAAAGATCCCGCGTATGTGGAACAGTTAAACTGGCACCTTAAGGAATTTGCCGGTCGGCCGACCGAGCTTTATTTTGCAGAACGCATGACCGAGTCTCTCGGTGGTGCCAAAATTTATTTCAAGCGGGAAGACCTGCTACACACCGGTGCTCACAAAATAAACAACGTTATCGGACAAGCTTTACTGGCTCTGCGGATGGGCAAAAAGCGCATCATTGCCGAAACGGGCGCCGGCCAACACGGAATTGCAACTGCCGCAGCCTGTGCTAAGTTTGGCCTGGAATGCGTTATATATATGGGGCGGGTGGATATGGAACGCCAAGCGCTCAACGTCTATCGCATGCGGCTTTGTGGAGCCGAAGTTCGCCCTGTGGATGCCGGCCAAAAAACCCTCAAGGAAGCAGTGAGTGAAGCAATGCGGGACTGGGTAACCAACGTTCGCAACACCCACTACATTCTTGGATCGGCTTTGGGGTCCCATCCATACCCAATGATGGTTCGAGACTTTCACCGGATCATCGGCCAGGAGGCCAAGTCCCAAATCTTTGAGAAGGAAGGGCGATTGCCCGACGAATTGTGTGCCTGCGTGGGTGGTGGTAGTAATGCCATCGGGCTCTTCTACGATTTTCTTGAAGACGAATCAGTTCAAATGATTGGAGTGGAAGCCGGGGGCCGTGGCATTGAGCAAGGAGAACACGCTGCCCGATTTCAGGGAGGAAAGCTGGGTGTCCTTCAAGGTACCAAAACCTACGTCTTGCAAAATGAAGACGGCCAGATCGAATTGACGCACTCGGTTTCCGCAGGGCTGGATTATGCGGCTATCGGACCGGAGCATGCATTTTATCGGGATGCCGGTCGTATCGACTACACCTACGCAACGGATGAGGAAGTTCTTGAGGCCTTTCAGAAATGCAGCCAAATCGAGGGGATAATTCCGGCATTGGAATCAGCCCATGCCATTGCCTATGCTTTGAAGCGTGCCCCCGAAATGGAAAAAGATTCGATACTCTTGGTCAATATGAGCGGTCGCGGCGACAAAGATGTGCAACAAGCCGCCAAGTTACTTGGAGAAGGAGATCTCTAATGAATTCGATGACCGGTTACGGCCGATCCTCGGCCCAGTTCCAAAACCTAGAGATTTCGATTGAGGCCCACTCAGTGAACCGGAAGTCGCTTGATGCGATTACGAGTATACCCCGGGAGTGGCAGATCTTGGAAGGCGGCCTGCTTGCCTTGTTAAAAAAGCAAATTAATCGAGGTCGGGTTTCAATCAACATCCAGGCACAGTTCGGGGGAGACAACGGTAGTGAAGATTTTGATACACAGGCGATCTCCGGAGTCTTCGAGCAATTTAAGACCGTTTCGAAAGACTTGGAGGTGGACTTCAATGCATCGGCCGATCTGCTGTTCCAACTAGCTTTATATGCGAAGAAAAATCAGGTCTTACCCGATGCAGAGCTTGTCAAAGAAACGGTATATGGAGCCTTTGAGGATGCGGTTGGTGCCTTGGTTTCTATGAGAAAAAATGAGGGGATGAAGCTGTCGGAGGATTTGCAAGGCCGAGTCAAGGTCCTGATTTCTGTCCTCGAGGAGATAAGGTCATTTGCAGAAGACTCGGTTGCGAATTACCGGGAGGTTTTATTGCAACGATTGAGCCAGGCCGAATTGGATCTTGATTTGGAGGACGAGCGAGTTCTCAAGGAGATTGCCCTTTTCGCAGACCGCAGCGATATCTCAGAGGAGATTACTCGGTTGGACAGTCACCTAGATCAGCTTGCTGAATTTTTGAGCTCCGAGGGACCTATTGGAAGAAAAATTGATTTTTTGCTTCAGGAAATGAACCGGGAGATTAACACCGTTGGTAGCAAATCGAATGATATTCGAATTTCGCGGCAGGTGATTGATTTCAAAAACGAGTTAGAACGTTTTCGGGAACAGATTGCCAATATTGAATAGGTCGCCCGAGTTTGCGTTCAGGTCTCTTTCTTCTTGCGCTCTGCTTCCTCCTTTAAGCTTAACCATATAAAGATGGTTACTCCAATAAGGATACAGGAATCGGCTATGTTAAAGGCAGGCCAGCGGTAAACGATTAAATGAAAATCGAGGAAGTCCACTACATGGTTGAAGACAAGCCTGTCGTATAAATTACCAAGAATGCCTCCTGTAACCAATCCTAGGCTGAGTTGCGTATGCAGGTTCCGCAGTCCGAGGGCGTTTTTAAACAGGTAGAGAAGAAAGAGCGCCAGAATTGAGAATAGGGCCAGTAAAAAGCTTTTGCCGTGGAACAGGCCCCAGGCAGCTCCGGTATTTCCAATGTGGCAGATATAAAAAAAATTGGGGATTACCTCCACCATGTTGCCTTTGCTATAGGTACCATAGGGGAGCGTAGCTTGAACTATCCACTTTGTTCCGCGGTCAAGTAGCAATACGATGATCGCTACTACGAAGAACAATCGGTAGTAGAGTATACGATCCAGACGAGATACTTTATTGTGTATTGATAAAGAACTAGTCGGCATCGTCGTTCGCTATGAACTGGGTGGAGTCTTCGATACCGGTGCTGTAGACCCCTCCTCTCTGGACAGAGAATCGTTTATTTTTTTCCAATTGCTTTTGTCCTTCCAGCGAGTGCCGGGTAAACGGCACAGCCTTGAGGCGCTCCTCGGAAATGGGTTCTCCGGTGATTTCGCAGACGCCGTAACTGCCGTTATAAATTCGGCCAATGGCCTTTTCAATTTCTGATAAAGCTTCTTGTTCGGACGATACCAGACTCAAAGCGAAATCCCGATCAAAATTGTCGGTTCCTTCATCCGCCATGTGCTGACCATAACTGGCAATATCTCCAGAGTCATCTTTGTTCGTTTTTTTCAGTGTCTCCCTGGTGTGAAGATCCAGCTCCTCGTTCACATGATCGTGCAAGCTGATCAGCAGGTTGTAATAAACCTTGAATTTTCTGGGTACTGACTTGCCCCGGCTTTTCGATTTTGAATTCCCCGTCGGATTATAGCCCAGGATATCGGTAAGCGAGGCAGCTCCAAAGGATTGGGTTTCTTGCGGGACATCCTCGATGGCGACCTTCTCCTTTTTCTTGACTACCTTTTTGGGAGCAATGGTCCTCTTTGAAGATTTTTCCGGCTTTTTGGTTTTTAAAAGACTTTGGACGTCATCAAGGGTGAAGGCGGCCACTTTACCGTTAGTCGGTACGGGTTTGGCAGCTGCAGTTTCCGTGCTTGTCTTCTTTTTAGTTTTTTTGATTGCTGTTTTTTTACCAGGCATGACAGGTGAGATGTTTTGGTATTAAAGGTTGAGTGCGTCTCTGCATCGGGGGCACACATGTTCTTCAAGTTTGGTTTCAATTAGTTGGTCTACGGTTCTCCAGCATCTTGGACAGCGATCTCCAGAAGCCGGTTTGACCGATACAGAAACATCGCCAGTTTCTTTTGGTTCCATAGATACTTGAGACGTAATAAAAATTTCCGGTAATTTTTGTTCGAATTTTTGAAGAGTATTAAAAAGAGGATCGTCTTCTTTGCCGTAAATCGTGACGACGGCGTCGAGAGATTTTCCAATTTCTTTGGCTTTTCGAGCCTTTTCCAGCAATTCGTTTACACGGGTGCGGAATTTTAAGACATTTTCAAATTTGTCGATGTTTTCTGGCCATTTCCAGTTTTCAGGAGCGGATGGCCAATCCTCCAGATGAATTGAATTCTCTGTATATTCCTGGCCAGATTTGAAGTAGGACCAAGCTTCGTCTGTGGTAAAATTAACAATCGGCGCCAATAACCGCGCAACTGTCTGAAATATATGGTAAATCGCTGTCTGGGAGGACCTTCGGAGCATTGAATTCGGAGCCAGGGTGTAGAGCCTGTCTTTGAGCATATCGTGATATAAGGCAGATAGTGTTACCGAAAAAAATTGGTTAATCAACTGGTAGGCGCGATGGAATTCGTAAGCCTCCAATGCCTCGGTGACCGGAGGAATCAAGTCTGATGTCCTGTGGAGTGCCCAACGGTCTAAAATGTCCAAACCCTCGATCGAGATGGCGTCATTCTCAGCGTCAAAGTCGAACAAATTGGAGATCTGAAAACGCATCGTATTGCGTACAAGCCTATAGGTATCAACGATTCTTTTGATGATGTCGTCGGATACCGGTATGTCGTTCCGGTAATCTTGGGATGCAATCCACAAGCGAATGACGTCCGCTCCGTACTGTTTGATGTAGGCATCGGATGTTTGTGGTTTTCCGTGGCTATCGCTTTTGCTGATTTTGGTTCCGTCTCCGCGGACTATGAATCCGTGAGTGATGATTTCTTTATAGGGGGCTCTGTCCTCCGTTGCGATTCCTGTCCACAGAGACGATTGAAACCATCCGCGATGCTGGTCGCTTCCTTCCAGGTACAGGTCCGCCGGGAAATTGAGTTTTCCAATCCTTTTTAATACTGCTTGGTGACTCGATCCAGAATCAATCCAGACATCTAGGGTGTCTTTACCACATTTTAGTGATTTACCTTTCCATGATACAGGCAGGTCAATTCCGTCCAAGATTGCAGAGGCTTCGTTTTCGAACCAGAGGTTGGAGCCCGTGGTCTCTATTTTTTGAGCAATAGTACGAACGACCTCGGCATCAAGATAGGCGTTTGCATCCTCATCATAGAAGGCGGGAATTGGGACACCCCAGCTTCGTTGGCGGCTGATACACCAATCCGGCCGGCCTTCCACCGCACCGCGAATTCTATTTTCGCCCCAGGTAGGAACCCATTTGACTTCTCCAATAGCTTCCAGGGCGCGGTTTCTGAATCCGTTCTTATCCATGGAGACAAACCATTGGTCCATGGCCCGGAAAATGACCGGTGTTTTTGAACGCCAGCAATGTGGGTAACTGTGCTCAAATTTTTCGAACTTCAATAAATTACCTGATTCTTCCAAAAGTTTCATGACCTCAACATTCGCCGGGCTTCTCCCTTTGGTTTCCAACACTGTGACTCCAACCAGCTCTTTCGGGATCCGTCCGTCATCCACGTATTCCCCTTGGTCGTTGATCGGGCAATAGATATCCAGTCCGTATATGCGGCCCGAAAGATAATCTTCCATGCCATGGCCAGGTGCCGTGTGAACTGCTCCCGTTCCTGATTCTGTTGTCACATAATCGGCAAGGATTATGGGACTGTCTCTTTCGATAAAAGGGTGTTGGCATATCAGCCCGTGCATCGATTCGCCTTGGATGGTTTTAACAATTTGGAGACCGTCCATATCGATATCCTTGGAAAATCGTTCAACCAGTTCTTTGGCGACGATAAAATTTTCACTCCCATTGGACACGATCGCATATTCAAAACGCGGATGTACCGCCACTGCTAGATTGGCCGGAATAGTCCAGGGTGTTGTCGTCCAGATCACGACGGACACTTTCCCTTCTAACTCTAGGGATTCCTTTTTTAGGATACGGAATTTTACCCAAACTGAAGGGCTTACGTGGTCTTTGTACTCAATCTCTGCTTCGGCCAATGCTGTTTCACAGGGAATAGACCAATAGACGGGTTTCTTGCTTCGATAGACCAGGTCTTTTTCAATGAATGATGCAAAAGTTCTCAGGATGTCGGCTTCATACGGTGGATCGAGTGTGCGGTATTCCGACTTCCAGTCTGCCAGAATTCCCAACCGATTGAATTGTTTCCTTTGGACTTCTATGTTGTTTTTGGAAAATTCCGCACAGGCTTTACGAATTTCGATTGGACTGAGGTCGTTTCCCTCATCCCTCATTTCGCGGGTCACACGGTGTTCAATCGGCAATCCATGACAATCCCAGCCCGGAACGTACGGTGCCCTGAATCCGCGCATGGATTTGAAACGAAGGATCATTTCTTTAAGGCTTTTATTCAAAGCGGTGCCAATGTGAACATCTCCGCTGGTGAAGGGCGGGCCGTCATGGAGAATAAAGTCCGGCTGATTAGCATTTTTCTCCTGAATTTTTTCGTAGAGACCTTGCTTTTCCCAATGAGCCAATCGATCCGGTTCACGCTGCACAAGATTTGCCCGCATGGGGAACTCGGTAACGGGAAGTGTCAGAGTGCCTTTGAGTTTTTTGGACATGTTGTTAGGAAAAGTTACGATCAATCTTTTAAATCGGTCGCTGATAAGCGCCGAAACCATGTTGCTAGAAAGGCTTAAGTCAAGCGTTGAGGTAGGATAGTTTTTGGAAATTTTTTCGGTTAAAACCAACCAAAGCAGCCGCCCGTTAGACTCTCGGGTTTCCTTTGTTCTGGCTCATAGTAAATCTTCGCCGAAGGGACGAGTCCTCGGAGTAAACTCGGATTTCAGGTACTCCTTGTGAGCTTTCTTAAGTTGATGCCATTTCCAGAAATCTTCTCTTCTCGCCAAATGCCTTTTTCCCATCTACCAGCTGGAAAAGGTCCGCGAGACTAGATTACTTACTAATGTTATCAGTTTTCAGGCCTGGATTATATTGGAAGCTTTTCGGGGCACACAGGTCGCTGAAATAAAGATAACTGGGGCTGGCCTTGAATGTTAATTGCCAGGAGAAAGGCAAATTTATTGGGAAGAGCGAATGGTATCCGCTCTCCCTTTTTTATAATTCTTATCCCGACTGAAAAATTGATTTCCTTTTTCTCTGATGGGAGCATTTGTGGGTGATCTCCCAGGTAATTAAAGACGCTGGTAGTGCCTCACTTTCCGAAGCCTATGACTAAATCCCGGGGACGGTGTCTGGGAATAATTATTCTTAATACGGATTTTATCCCTTCGCGTACCGTAATCTTTGGATTCGACATTATCGACTGTTTTTTTCAGCAAGTGAATTTGCACAAATATTTAAGAAACCGGGCAAAAATAAAGCTTCCTTAACCAGTCTTTTGGGTAGACTTGGCCATGCAAATCAAGAAACCTTTTCGGCTTTCTTTAATAAAGCCCGTTGTTTGGGCATCTAATATGGTAGAAATATGGATGAGGTAAGAAAACCTATTTTGTTGGTGATTCGCGATGGATGGGGTGCCAACCATAACAGGGCCCACGATGGATTTAATGCCATTCAATTGGCGAACACTCCGGTTTCTAATGATTTGTCTACAAATTGGCCAAGGACGGAATTGGCAGCCTGTGGATTGGATGTCGGAGTTCCGTCGGGCGTGATGGGAAATAGCGAAGTGGGTCATCAAAATATCGGTGCGGGCCGTATTGTTGACCAAGAGGTGGTTCGCATAACCAAAGCCTTTGAGTCAGGAAGCATTCGGGGCAATCCCACCCTTCAAAGTGCATTCGACCGTGTGAAGGCTGGTGGGAGGTTCCATTTGTTGGGAATTGTATCCGATGCGGGAGTTCATGGGTTACTCGAGCATCTCTACGGCCTCCTTGTTGAAGCGAAAGCTACGGGAGTAGCGCAAGCCTACATCCATGCTTTCACGGATGGTCGGGACACTCCCCCTAAAAGCGGTTTGAGTTACATCCGTCAGGTCGAAAAGAAGTGTGCTGAACTCGGCATCGGCAAGATTGCATCCGTTTGTGGTCGCTTTTGGAGTATGGATCGTGACAACCGTTGGGAACGTGTATCCAAAGCCTACCGCATGCTGGTTGGTACGAATGCCAACCATTGGGCGGCATCTGCCGAGGAAGCAGTTCTGCATTATTACGACAATCCTTTGGATTCCTCCCGGCAGGGAGATGAGTTCATTGAACCTACTTGGATAGTGGACGATGAAGGCAATCCGGTTGCTACGATACAGGACGGCGATACCGTACTGTTTTATAATTACAGGGGAGACCGGCCTAGGGAAATCACCCGCGCCTTTATTGAGGACGATTTTTCAGATTTTGACCGAGGCAAAAAACTGGATCTCTATTATTCCGGCATGACCGAGTACAAGAAAGGTATGCTCGAACACATTCTTTTTCCAAGGCCGGTCAAGATGCCCAATATATTGGGAGCCTACCTTGCCGATCATGATAAGACCCAATTCCGTTGTGGGGAAACGGAGAAATACCCGCATGTGACTTTCTTTTTTAACGATTACCGTGAGGATCCCTTTCCAGGGGAAGCCCGGCAAATGGCTCCAAGCCCGAATGTAACTACTTATGACCTCGCGCCGGAGATGTCTGCTGAAAAAGTGACAGAACTCACCAAATCGGCAATCTTGTCGGGCGAGTATGATTTCATTCTGGTGAACTTCGCCAACCCGGACATGGTCGGGCATACCGGATCTCTTCAGGCGGTAATAAAGGCTTGCGAAAAAGTGGATAATTGTCTGGGAGAATTACTAGCTGCTCTTGATTCTGTGGGAGGAGTGGCCATGATCACGGCTGACCATGGAAACTGTGATCAAATGTGGGATCCCGAAATCGACGGCCCCCATACTGCCCATACTTTGAACCCGGTAGAGCTTGTTATTTATGGTAAAGAATGCGAAAATTTGAAACTTATCACATCAGATAGGCGTCTAGCGGATATAGCCCCTACGGTCTTGAGTTTGTTGGGACTGGAGTCACCAGCTGAAATGACCGGCCAAAATCTCATCGTCGATTAATATTAATTATATGAGCCTCAAAAATCGGATTCGAACATTTTGGATTGCCACGCTTCTCGCAGTGGGTGCTCTCGGTTATTCTCTGAAGGCTTATGAAATGATGCCGATTGAAGAAATTAAGCCTGGTATGGAAGGAGAATGGCGTACCGTTATCTCGGGTACTGAAGTGGAAACTTTTCCTTTGCGCGTCATCGGTGTCGCTGGTCATTTTGTCGGGCCAGATCAACCAGTCATAATTTGCGAAGCAATTGATGAGAAAAATGTTTTATCAGGTCCGGTTGCCGGAATGAGCGGAAGCCCCGTTTTTATCGAAGGTAAATTGGTGGGCGCCTATGCTTATGGATACTCTTGGCCGAAAGAACAGGCCATCATTGGTGTCACCCCCATTCACAACATGTTGCCTGTCTTTGAAAACAAGGATATTGAGGTTGCGAGTTCCGGTACTATTAACCCTCACTGGAAATCGGTAGAGCTGACTAGTCGGGACCGTCTTGGGGAATATAAATCCGTTTTGAAGCCTTTGCCCGCGCCACTAATTGCCGCAGGTATTTCCGATCAAACTTTACAAGCTTTTCAGGAGGAATTTGATAAATTGGGCATCCAGGTCATGAATGGTCCGGGTGGATCCAGCATGAAAGAATTGACGGGATCCATCGAAGCCGGATCCGCAGTATCAGCAATATTGATGCAAGGGGATTTCAATTTCGGCGCCACCGGAACGGTTACACATATCGAAGGGGATCAGCTTCTTGCATTCGGGCATCCCTTTTTTCAATGGGGCAATGTTGAGATGCCGTTGGCTCAAGCCGAGATTTTGACGATTGTAAGGTCTCTCCCAGCCAGTTTCAAGTTGTCCAATACAGGTGGAATGGTTGGTCGCGTTTATCAGGATAGGCTTACCGGGATCGCCGCGGAAATCGGGCAGGTGTCACCGATGACGGATTACTCAGTATCGGTTGAGTATCCAAACTTTGATGACAAAAACTATTCAGCGAAAATATTTCGTCACCCTCGTTTGAGCCCGGTCATAGGGGCCATGGCAACCATGGAGGCGTTGCGGGGAGTCTTGGAATATTCAGAAGAGCAAACTCTTCGCGTCAAAACCCGGGTAAAAATTGAAGGATATGAACCCATTGAAGTTACCGACGTCTTTGCTGGTACAGGTGTAGAAAGCGCTTCCGCTTTTCAGCAGATGGCTATTCATCAGTTAATATCAGACAATACCTTTGACTCACCGCCCATTGAATCAATGGAAGTCGAAGTAGAGGCGAGTCCAGTGACCGAAATTATTTATCTGGAAGCAGTTTACTTGCATCAGGATACCGCACTGGCTGGTGAAACTGTAAATTTGACCTTACAGATGAAAAACCACCAGGGTAAACGGTTCTCAAAGGAGGTAGCGTTCAAGCTGCCCGAGGAGGTTCGCAAAGAAAGGGTGGAACTTCTAGTTGCGGATGCCCTAGCTGTCGACAAGGTGGAATTCGAAGGATTTTACACCGCCTCCAATTTTGAACATATCCTGGAGCGCATAGCCGACCTCAAGAGCCGTGACCACATTTATGTTTGCTTATTGAGAAGGTCTCC
>CEUS01230429.1_pt1 | contig 12654 bp, 12 predicted proteins | sample 427031 | NCBI WGS metagenome assembly CEUS01 (sample SAMEA2622837, study PRJEB7988) | marine metagenome | biome: marine biome (ENVO:00000447); feature: marine epipelagic mixed layer (ENVO:xxxxxxxxx); material: "saline water (ENVO:00002010), including plankton (ENVO:xxxxxxxx)" | depth 140 m | reverse complement strand
ACCCCCCTCGATATAGCGTCGTTATGTCTCCAAAAAAGTGCGCACAAAATTTCCACCATTTCCAAAACTGGACCTCACAACCCCACCCAAATTGACGTACCCAAAAAACGGGTTAAACTAGGAATCCCATGACACAAGAATCAGACGACCGAGCCGACAGTGACCTCCTCCTCTCCATACTCCAGGAGGAACTCGCATCTAGCCCTGAGAGGGTCGCAGAGGCCTCAGAAATGGCTGAAGCCCAGGAGAGGTGGAATACCCTTAAGAAGGCAACCCCGCCTTACATGGACATTCTGTGGGCCTACGACCACCTCCAGGCGGGGCCAGTGGGACCACAGTCCTGCCCCACTCGGGGAGCCTGGGCCTTGTTGCAGTTTGGGAGGGATAACCAGAAGGATTTCTTGACTCGCCTATTGCCCCAGGCAACGGCGGAGCAGGAGAAAAGGCGTCAGGAGAAGCTAACCAGAGAGCGTGAGGCCGAGCAGGAGCGAAGGGCCAGGGAGGAGGCGGAGGCGCGCAAGAAGGAACCCCCATTACCAGAGAAGGAGGCTAAAGCAATTGCGGATATCCGGGCCATGTTAGAAACTGCTATAAGGGAAGCTGTAGATGGAAAAGTGTGAACGGTGCGTGCTACTTGAGGAGAGGATCAAAGACATACAGGAGTGCAAGATATCGCACCAGAAGGCTGCGGGGAGGCTGGCAAAGAGGAACAGCGATCTCCGTGAGGAGATCGCCTACCTTCAAGAAAGGGTGTTAGAGATTAGTGGCTATCTTAAAGTCGGCATTCGATAAGGAAATCTTCCCAATTGGGGAGGTGAGGCAGCACAAGGGGACGCCTTCAGAAAAAGTTCGAGATTACCCCTTGTACGATCTGATTCCTTCTGATACCATCGAACAGATACAATGGAGAATAGGGGTTAGGGAAAGGGCCCATAGGGATATATCCTTTAGGGCAGGCGTTATTAACGCCTGCCGTAATGATATACTCTTCTTTATAAACACTTTCTGTTGGGTGTTTGAACCCCGGCCTACGCCGAGGGTTCTTCCTATGAACACCTGGAGGGACCAGGACGATGTGATCGCCTGGATGGATGAGTGTTACGGAACCAGAGAGGTGGGGATTGAGAAATCCCGAGGTGTAGGGGCCTCCTGGAACGCAATTGCGTTATTCTTTCATAAGTGGTTGTTCGTACCCAGAGCAGCAATGGCTGTCATCTCCCGTACTGAAGAGGCCGCAGATACCAGAGATGACCCAGATTGCCTAATGTGGAAGCTCGACTTCCTTTACGAAAACCTCCCATATTGGCTAAGGGAGGACTCGGAGGGGAGGGGGATTCTGGAGAGGAACTACGGCACCCACAAGTTCCTGAACAGGGCCAATGGGGCCAGTATCTACGGGTATGCTGCAACTGGTGATGTGACAACAGGCGGTCGTAAGACCGCCGTGTTGCTCGATGAGTTCGCTAAATTCAAGGTGGGACAAGATCAGGCTGCTCTGGATAGTACCCAGCATGTGACCGACTCACGTTACTTCGTTTCTACTTACAAGGGGTCCGCCAATTGCTTCTACACGATGATGACCCAACCCTCCAGCATGCTCAAGATTATCATTGATTGGAAAGATAATCCTGACAGGGGGGCTGGGTTATATACGTCGGATAAGGGGGAATTGCGGTTATTGGACAATGAGTACAAGCACGCAGAGGACTACGACTACATCCTTGACGGAAAAACCAGATCCCCCTGGTATGATGGGGAATGCAGGCGACCTGGGGCTACCCCCCTGTCCATTGCGCAAGAACTCGACCGAGACCCGTACGGCTCGGTCTCCAAGCTGTTCTCGAAAGAGTCCTACGAACGGCAAAAGCCGTTCGTGTCAGAGCCAACCTGGAGAGGGGAAGCAGACTGGGATACAGAGTCCCTCGAAATCAAGTGGCATGTTCGCGCTGACGGGCCTATGCGACTATGGGTTCCGAAAGACGACCTACCTAACCGGGGACCTTACGCTGTCGGATGTGATGTCGCAGCTGGAACGGGAGGGGATTTCAGCTCCAATTCAGTTCTCCAGGTCCTCGATATCTCCACGGGGGAGCAAGTAGGGGAGTATGCCAGCAATAACATCTACCCCAACGACTTTGCGCAGCTGGCTGTAGCCATCTGCCGCTTCCTGGCAGGAACCAGAGACCCCTACTTTGCCTACCTTAACTGGGACGCAAACGGCTCTGGTGGTGCCCAGTTCTTTAAGGAAATCAAGAGGTGGGACTGGGCCAACCTCTATATGCACAGGTCTACCACCAATCGCAGGCAGGAAAGGACCAAGAAACCTGGGTATTGGCAGCAGGACAAGGGTGCCGCCATCCTTATGGAGCTGCATAACGCCATGCTTCACCGGAATATTGTGATCCAGTCAAAGATTGGTTTGGAAGAATGCATGCAATATGAGTACGACGGGGAGGGGTCTATCTGCCACAGGGGGGCAGCTATCTCTGAAGACCCATCTGCCAAGGGTAAATCCCATGGAGATAGGGCATATGCTCTGGCAGTAGCACTTTTAGCGGCCCAGGACCGTACCATTACTGAGGACGACCCTCCTCCCCAGATGGTCCCACGGGAGTCCTTCGCGGGCTTAATGGCCCGCGAGAGCCAGTCAAGCTCTGGTTCAGTAGACAACTGGTGGGGGGAGGTCGGGGACGGTGCAGGGGGTCGACTTGACTCTCTGGCTTTTTAGGGTTTAATTAGCACTAAGTTTGTTAGCAGGTGACCCAATCTACCTCCACAGGGTCGCCTGTCACAAAAGGGAGAGGCCCCCCTATGGGGAGGGCGTCACAGCCCTCCCCAATTATTATGAACCCGAACAAGCAAGAAGATCGAGAACGGCTCTCCAGGACAATGTCCTACTGGTATCGCCAGCTAGAGCCCTTCAGGCGTAATCGCCGCCACCTAATTGAAGACTACGCTGGCGCAGACTATGGACAACGAAATTCGCTCTCCAGTTCTAGCCCGGTATATGTCAACTTGATGCTTCAAACGGCAGAAGCCTACTCGATCTCCTTGGCTTACAATGCCCCCCGATTCCTCTTAACAGCATCAAGGACTTCACAGATACCGTTTGCGAACAGGTTCCAACTTGCGTTGAACAACTACGCAGAACACACCCACCTCGAAGTACCCATACGGCAGATTATCCAAGACGCCTTCTTCTCTCTGGGTATTGCAAAGGTACTCCTGGGGGACAGCCACCAAGTCATGGAGGAGCTGGACCCGTACGCAATTCCTGGGATGCCCATGGTCGCGAGGGTGTCGCTGGACAACCATGTCCACGACGGCAACGCGACCGAGTTTCGGAAGTGCGCATTCATTGGCGACAAGTACCGCATGCCACTTGCTCTGGCTAAGGAAGATCCCAGATTTGATAAGAGTGTCCGTAAGCACTTGACCGCATCGGGAGGCCACGCCTCAGCCGAGGCGGGAGATGCCACCAGCTCTCTGGCATTCGATCCGCCAGACAGGGAGGGCGAGTACGAAGACATGGTCGATCTGGTAGATGTCTTCCTGCGACAAGAAAACCTCATACTAACATTGCCAGTTGATAGCAAATTTAATCTCCTCGACACGGGACAGAAGCCCTTGTCGATACAGGAGTGGGATGGCTCGGAAACAGGGCCTTACCGATTCCTAAGTTTTGGCGAGGTTCCAGACAACGTGATGCCCACCTCCCCCGCACGTAATGTGCGGGGGTTGTTCGTTTTGTACAACAACCTTCTGAGGAAGCTGGCGCAGAGGGCCCGAAAGCAGAAAGACATTCCCGTCTACGAAGCCGGAAGCGAGCAGGATATGAAACGCCTGCTTGCGGCTGACGACCTTGAGGCGGTTCAAGTTAACAATAAGGACTCCATTGATGTCCTCAAGCTAGGCGGAGTCGATCACACGATCACTGGCTTCGCACAGCAGATCATGGAGCTTTTCAAACAGCAAGCTGGCAATCTTGATGCAATGGCTGGGCTCGGACCTTCGTCTGGGACAGCAACCCAAGACATGCTAATAAGTCAGCAAGTTGGAAAGAGGGAGGCCTTCGCAAAGCGACAGGTCTCCCGCTTTGTTTCAGAACTCGGAATCGATGTTGCTGAACTTATATTCGACGACCCTGTGCTGGTTATCCCAGGCAAGGAGACGGTTCCCCAGACAGATATCGAAGTGGATGCAAGCTGGTACCCCGAGGAGTTCCTGCCGAGAGAGGGCAACTTCCTCGACTACCAAATACGGGTTGATCCGTATTCCATGGAGTACAAGTCTCCGGCTGAACGATTGTCAGCCTTACGAGAGACCTTGACCCAGGCGATTATGCCGATGATGCCTCTGGTTGAGCAGCAGGGTGGGCAGTTCGACATCCAGCGTTACCTGGAGATGGAGGCAGAGCTGCAAGACCTGCCAAGATTAAGTGAGCTATTTACCTTCGAGACTCCGCCTATGAATCCACAGCAGGCTGGTGAGGCTGGAACTAAAGGCCCAGTCCAACAGCCGTCTACTCCCAAAGAGTACATTAGAAAAAACGTAAGCATGGGTGGCAACAATAATTCAAGAATGCAAAGCGCAATCCAGGAGATGGGAAGAGGAAACAACCAGCAACCAGGACAACTGGCTTCCCAGTAAGACTATGACTAAGTTTGTGGGTCGCTACGACCCCGATAAAAAAGCGATTGTCTGGGATGATGACAACGAGCCTGCCGATGCGAAGGATGGTGGTGGGTTTGCCTATGTGGCCCGGTCTTATGACCGGCCACTAAAGTCTCAGGCGATGGGATGCCATCCAGAACAAGTAGAAGACTTTAACAAACAGGCTGCAAAGGGCGTGAGGTATCTGGCAGATGGCACCTGCGAAATCAGTTCAAGGCAAGCAAGGAACGAAGAACTTAAGCTCCGTGGCTTCGTCGACAACGACGGAGGATATGGGGATCACTGTTGAGATACGTCATGTTAGAGGGCAGCTTGAGAAGATTGAGGAAGATCTAGAGGTCTTGCATAAAATTATGCACGGCAACGGTACCATGGGGATACACACTAAGGTTGAGCTGCTCTGGAAGACATACAATTACACATGGACCGTTGTTGGTACTTCGATAGGATTTTTTGTTGGATGGTGCCTAAGAGCTTGGGCGTTCCCCACTTAACCAGGAGAGACACATGGCTGAAGACATTTTAGAAGACCAAGAGATGAAGGACCTCGTTGAGGAGTTCGATAAGGTTGAGGGCGAGGAGTCTGTGACTCCCGAGTCTTCGTTGGAGCCTGGGGCAGAGAGACCCGCCGCAGATCCTGACGAGCCGCCTCGCGAACTCCCCGAGACTGACGAGGCAGTGAGTGAGGTAGAAGAGACTTCCGAACCACAAGAGGGTGAGCCTGTTGATGAACTAACCCAGCAGCTCACAGATCTTGCAGGTATCTATGGCATGCCGCCAGAGTTGCTTGCAGGTCGTTTTACGTCTGTTGACGATGCGAAAGCAGCCCTTGAGCTTCTCGATCAGTCGTACATCTCCTCTGCCCAGGTTCCACCTGAGCAGTATGAAGAGTATGGCGAGATGGAAGAGCAAGAGTACCAACAGCCGGAAGAAGGGAGCCGCAGACCTGCGGCTCCGCCATCACCTCCCCAGGGGACTGAGTGGTCAGAGCTAGCTCTGGATAATTGGGATGAGGATGACGACCTCCCTAAGAACCTGAAGGGCCTTGATAAGAATACTCGTATTCTTGCGGAGCGTCAGGCAAGGGCAGAAGAAGTTCTCATGCGGATTGAACAGAGGGAGCGAGAGCAGATCTACAGGGAAACGATGGGGGACTTTAACTCGATTATGGATCGGGTGGGTTCCAAGTTACTTGGCAGTGGCGACAGCCTAACACCAACGCAAGAGAAGAACCGAACTGAGGTCCTTCAGACTGCGGACTACATGGTGGCAGGAATGCACGCAAGAAATGTTGACCTTCCCACGAAGGAGCAACTTATTGAGCGTGCTATGCAATTGGCTCTCAAAACTGAGGTTGGAAAAGAACGTGCCCTAGACAAGGCGTCTTCTAGACGCCCGAGAGATTCCAGAAGGCTTGGTATGCCGAGTCGAGGAACTGATAAGTCTGTTACCGAAATGGCGATGCAACAGAGCGGACCCCTGGAGGAAAATCAGGCTTTCCTTGATCTGTATAAAAGGCTTGAGGAAGAAGGCTAGGGCCTTAACTAAGGAGTTGAGCTATGGCACTTCAGCCAAACCAACTCGATGACTTTGTGGCAAATACACTGCCGTTCTTTCATAAGAACCGGTGGAAAGATATCAGTCTTGATCAGCAAGACTACATCTTTGCGTCACGCACATTTGAAGGTGGAAAGATCCCCGTTCGTGGTGGCCAGTATCTGCAAGAGCAGATCCAGGTTCGCAACACGGGTACCTTTGAGTACACCGGACTGTATGGCGTTGCAGATGCCAAGGTTGTCGATTTGATTAAAACGTCGACTATGGATTGGTCGATGAATCGAACGCACTGGATCTATGACATCTACGAGAATGATTTTCAGAGTGGTCCTGAGACCATTTTGCGAACAATTCAAGTTAGACAGCATAGTATGTATTCGGATTATTTTGAGGGTATGGAGGCGGCACTGTGGGGTACTCCCACGAGTCCGACTCAAGACCCCAAGGTACCGGCTGGCATACCGTTCTGGATTCAGAAGTCTGCCTCGGCAAAGCCTTTTGGCTTTAACGGTGGTAACCCTGACGGGTTTACCGCAGGTGCTGGCGGACTCAATTCGGATACTTATCCGAATTGGAAAAACGGTACCTTCCGTTACGACGCACTGTCGCAAGACGATGCGTTGTCGAAGTGGGCAGAGGCCTGCCACAAATGCTACTTCAAGGCTCCTCGCAGTTATGCGGAACTTGATGGCGGCAAGCCTCGTTACTCTTTCTACACGACCTACCCGGTCTTGGAGCAGCTTCACAAGTTGATGACTGCCTCTAATGACAATCTGGGCAATGACGTTGGAAAGTATCGCGACACTGCCTTGTTTAAGGGTGTTCCCGTTGTTTGGGTCCCAGCCTTAACCAACAGCAGTAGTAGCGTTGTTGACACCAGCAATCCGATCTACGGAATTGACTGGAGCGTCATCAAATACTATTACAAGCAGGGAGCTGATCGTAAGCTCCATGCACCCATCACTCCAGAAAGCCAACCGAGTGTTCGGAAGGTTTACATGGATAGCTGGGGTAACTTCATTTGCACCAACCGTCGAGCGCTGTTCGTCGGTACATCCACCTAAGAAAGGGGTTTACAATGGCTAGAATAGTTTCACACCCCGGTCTTAGGACCGGACGCAACCCGACACCTGAAGCAATCGCGGACGTTAAGTTGCCTGCGATTATGCAGGGTGTTGGAGGTTGGGGCGTTGAAGAAGATTTTATCGGTGGTGGCACTCCTAACTGGATTCTGACTGCGTCAGAAACTGCTTCGGAATCCTTTACGTTCGCAGCGGCAGGCGGCAAGGGCGGTTTGGCTGTCCTCGACACCGGGACCGGCGGCGAGGCCACCGAAACCGCAGAGGTTCAGATTGACGGTGCTGCGTTTCAGCCTACGGATGGTGCTTCAATTTATTTTGGGGCGTTACTAAAGACTGATGTCGTTACCGGCAAGCTGTTTGTTGGTCTTGCAACAGAGGACACCGCCTTGACTGACGGTTCATCTGTATTGCAGGTCACTAGTCACATTGGGTTCTGGTTCAATGGGGCTAACGTCGAGTTGACGGCGACTGGTGCAACTAATACCGACACTGGTGTCGACGTTGTGGCTGACCAGTTTATCAAGCTCGAATTTGTGGTTTCAGGCACTGGTAGTGTTATGCCGTTTGTTAATGGTGTCCAATACCCGTCTGCGAAACTAACAACTCTTCCTACCACCTTGATGACTCCTTCGTTAGCGAAGGTTCTCGGCGCAACCGAGGATAACAAGCTCACCACCGTGGACTGGATTAAGTGCTACCAGAGCGAGGACATTGTCCGCGTTGGTAGTGCATAACTAACTGTCTTCTGGTTGCCGCTCCCTGTTCGTCGTCGTAGTCTCCGGCGAGCAGGGGCGGTTTCCGGAAGATCTAACCAGGAGACTAATATGGCTTTCATGACAGATGAAGACCAGCAACACGTAATACAGATACTTCAATGCGAGAACTCTGGGAACATTCCGAAAAAGGTAGAGGACCTCTATGGTCAGTACCAGAAAGCCTGGAGCCGGCTGCTCCAGGTAGGAAGCCTGCCCGTTCCTATCCTAATGAATATCTGCATAGAGGCAGCACCAGAACTGATCCCATCGCAACAGCCTGGGGTTCGCACAGTATCCCCAGAGCCCGTCTCCTCTGTGGAGGAGACGACAGAGGACGGAGAGATGGCCGCTGGCCATCCGATTACCTATGAATCTCCGACTGACGGTGTGGTTACTGGGAGATTTGTAGCAAAGACCAAGAACGGAATGTTTAAGGTAGACTTTGGCGATAACGTGGGAGTGAAGGTGATAAGCCCAAAGAAGGCGCATGTCCCCTCCCTCTCTCCGCCCGACCCTAATGTTGTTCAGGTGATTTAATGCCAGACCTATCGGTCGAGTATCTCGACATCCAGAAAAATGTTGCGCTGATGTTAGGGTGGGACAGAGACCCATCTAAGTGGTCTGCCACCCAGAGTAGCGACTTCGGCCTCGTGCTTACGTCAGGTCTGAGGAAGTTCTATACGGCATACGACTGGGCTTTTCTTAAGCCCAGATACACGTTAACTACCTCGGCCCCTTACTCAGCCGGGACAGTCTCGATAGCAAGTGGCACCGTCACGGGGACCGAGACCTTTCCTTCTTCGTCAGCCGATTACTGGCTAACAATCAACGGCAAGAGGTATGAGGTTACTCTTTATACAGACGCTACGCATATCTCAATAGCGGATACCTCTCTCGCGGCAGATGCCGGGACAGCCTACACCCTAAACCGGTACAAGTACACGCTCCCGTCAGACTTCGGGGGCTTTATCGGGCCACTGACTTACGCTCCCAATCAGTCGGACTACTATCGCCCGGTGGATATGGTGGATGACCACACGATCCGTGCGTTGTACATGACCAATGTGCTAGACAACGCTACGGAGATTGTAAAGGCTGCGGTTGTTCCAAAGCCTTTTGTTGCGACCCTGGGTCAGTTGTGGGAGCTGCATACTTGGCCGTCATCTACCTCAGAGATGCAGCTTACCGGTCGTTATCGCGTTGTCCCAAATGACCTTGATGCGGTGGACAAGTATCCTCTTGGTGGTGGCCAGCATGCCAACACCATCTTGTACGCCGTGTTGAGTGAGGCCGAGACCCGCCTGTGGGACAGCACGACGGTAGCAAATCAAACGAGGTACCAAGAGTGCCTCGCAATGTCTGTTCGTTACGACAAACTTCAAGCCGCCCCCGAGACCCTGGGGATTGTCCAGTTCCCAGGGGGATCTGGGATGAGCGTTGCGGGCTCCCTGGCACAGGGCACCGCACTTTATTCTGGACACGAATCTTCCATCCTCTAATTAGGAGCAAACCATGGCATCCGGCCACCGAATTCCCAATGACCTTTACAACTCGGCAATGTCTGCCAGTAACATCGTCAACGATCCTGGCGGCACAGATTCCTTTGCCACTACGAATACCATCAAGGTCGACATCGCAGGCGGCATCTGCAAGCTCGACGCTGGTGTGGGTACTAAGCGCAAGCTCCAGAGTCCTACCACGGTGCCTGAAGGTGTCGAGATCACGCTCCTGCACTCTGCCACCGCCGATGGTGGCGATATGGACATAGAGTATGCGGGCGTGGGGACGACTAACATCGAGCTAGATGACCGTGGCGATTGGATTCGCTTAATAGCATTAAGCTCAGACGGGTCGTCGTCCTCTCTGTTGTGGCACACCGTTGTCAAGAGTAGTGGAGTGACTGTGTCCTAATGCCTCTCCAGTACATGACCATCAAGCCACCCTTGGGTGGCGTGGTCGAGTCCACTGGGCTAGAGGATCAACCTGTTGGCACCTGCGCGGATGCCTTAAATTGTTGGCCTCGCGATGAGGAACATCGCGCAAGACTAGCGGCAAGACCTGGAATAACTTCATACGCTACTGGTGGGACCACCTCTCCGGGCACGCAGCCGGTACGCATGTTGTCAGAGGTGAACTACGCCACTGCAAAAGAGACAACCCGCTATCTGGTTGCCTCCTCCGGGGGAACTGTCTACACACTGTCTACTGCCGGTGGTGGGTGGACAGAGATCGCGGAGCCAGAGGTAAAGCTGTCCTCTCTAAATCCCATTCAGGCTGCGCCATTCGGGAACAAGCTCTTTATTGCTGACTGGGAGGAGGTGTCCTCCACCAACTCCGGCGATTCTGGGGTCATAGGAAACCTCCGGTCGACCAAGACCGGAGGTGCAACCAGCCCGATGGTCTGGACGTTCCTCGCATCTGGTGATGGGTGGACCGAAGCCAACGGTTCAAATTACGAGTACACCTATGACCTAACCTCCCACAGTGCCATTACCATTCCGCCAGAGACTCGCGGTGCAAGATTCGACGGGCACGGAAGTCTGAATAGATCTGGCATCGCACTTCCTGCGGACGGCGAGAAGGCTGTGTGGTCAGCCAAGTTGGGACCCTGGGACGGCGATGCTTTTTTGCTCGGGGGGATCGGGGACGGTAGTGCTGGCATTCCAACCGAGTATGCCCTGGGTTACGACGCTGACGGGACCGAATCGAACCCCGGTGGAGAGGTTTATGCCTATGTTGGTGGAACACTGGTGGAGACTGAGGCAGTGTCAGGCAAGACATACTGTCTTTTCAAGATTGAACTAAGCAACTCAGGTGGGACTATTGCCTATAAGTTGACGGTTACCGATCTGTCTGATGACTCGGTGAAGCTTACTAAAACCGGGGACCGCGCGTACACAAGTGCTACTTTAAGTTCTGAGATTATATCGGACAGGGCCTCTAAAAAAATCTTCGTAGATGAGGTTCGCTACAATGCGGGGGAAACTGTTGCAGATGGGACTGACGACGAGGAGTCGCAGGCGACAGTTCAGCTGACAGACCCATCGGTTACAGACTGGACGGCAGAGGACGACGCACAGGTAGACGATTTGGTTGTCTTTACTGGGTCAGTGAAGGGCGTGTACAAGGTTGTGGGGTTCTCTGATGATAAGAGAGCTGCCTACCTCAAGTGGACTTCTACAGTGGCTGAGTCGGGGTCAGTCTCCGTGGCCTCGGGCCTCAGGTATCATATCATATCAAATAATGGAACCAGGAATACCTTTGTCGTTCCCGACAATAAGGGGTGGACCTCTGCCTTGGCCCACTCGAATATCCTGAGGATATCATCCCACGAAGACGAGAAGGCGATCTCTTCGCCATCCCCTGAGGTTACGGTGACGCAAGGGGGGGAAGGGGGGGGCTTCCAGGTAATTCGCTTTAGCAACACTACCGAAGGTACTTTCAAGTTGCAGGTTGGTTATACCCTTGACTCCGAGGGGGCTGAACACTTTACGGCATTAACCGGAGAGATCGTTTACACATCGACCGCATCCAACATGGCCTCCCGAATAGAGGTGGCAATCAACGAACTCTCTGGGGTTACGGTGACGGCGGAGGAGGTTGCTGGTGCTGGCGGCACCAAGATCACTTTTACCGATCCTGCATCGGAAACACTGGAGGGGGGTGCTGTAGACGATCTGGTGGTTATCGGCCAAGACTTGATAAACTCCGAAAGCAGAAATCTTACCGGTTTCTGGGAGGTTACAGCTTCAGAGTCCGACATACTCACGATCACGCCCGCAAAAGACCAAGCACTAGTCCCGAACTCTTCTGGTCACTGGCGATACGGCGCAAGTTGGTCGACTCCCCGTACCGCTAAGGTGGTGGATCTAGAGGAGAGGACGCTAAAGCGGTGGGAGGCTACCCCTGAGAAGGGTAACGTTCCCCATGGGTCAAAGATGATCGCCGCTTGGCAGGACAGGATGATCATGGGGAACGACCAAGTGGCACCCCATGTTTGGCACATGTCCAGGAATGGCTCCCCGTATGATTGGCTCTATGGAGCGGAAGACCTTGGGTCTCCAGTGGCGGGGACAACCTTTCAGGGGGGGCTGATCGGAGAGCCGCTGACGGCTCTCGTCTCGCACAATAAGAGCTGCTTGCTTCTTGGGTGCAAGGACTCTCTGTGGGTGCTTCGCGGCGATCCCATGCAGGGTGGTTATATAGAGCGACTTACAGATGATATTGGAATACTGGGGCCGTGGTCGCACACTAAGACAGACAAGGACGCGACCTACTTCCTATCGCATTTGGGCCTGTACGCGATGCCTTCCGGCTGTGGTGATGTTCCGACGCCTGTGGGGGAGACCCATATGCCACACAGGGGTCCGAAATTCTGGAGGGATACCGACCAACTCGGGTTTGACGGTGTCTACAACGGGCTAATACTTTCGACCGTCGCTGCGGCTACAGCGACCAGGACAAACTACTGGTACGATCTCGGAAGCGGGGGCTGGTGGCCGTTCAGCCTGGATGCAGGTACCGGAAAATTGAAGGAGGTTACGTCTCTACTCAGTTGGCAACCTGCGGCTGGGCGAGATCCTTCC
>CEUS01092089.1_pt1 | contig 12659 bp, 10 predicted proteins | sample 427031 | NCBI WGS metagenome assembly CEUS01 (sample SAMEA2622837, study PRJEB7988) | marine metagenome | biome: marine biome (ENVO:00000447); feature: marine epipelagic mixed layer (ENVO:xxxxxxxxx); material: "saline water (ENVO:00002010), including plankton (ENVO:xxxxxxxx)" | depth 140 m | reverse complement strand
GCGAGGCAACTGATGGCACCAGCCTCAGTCCCCTTCGTCCAATAGAGCCCGAAGGCCAGTGTGGGCAGAAAACAGGCCGCGTACATTGAGCCCGAGAACGCTGTAACTTCGACAATATCGCCGATCGGGTTGAGTGCTAAAGCCATGCTGGCTAAGGAAACCACAAAGAGCCAGATGCGCGTCATGCGGATACTATTCGTTTCATGGTTTGACTGACTGAACAGGTCTCGGCTGATCGTTGACCCGGCGACAAGAAGTACCGAATCGAGAGACGACATGGCGGCGGACAGCAAAACGAGCAGAAAAAACGAGCTGAAAACAGGACCCAGGATTTGTGCGGTACCGAGCAGGTAGGGAACGACCTTGTCGGAATCGTCGATTGCGAAGGGGGGGATCAAGGCGTGTGCGAGTGCGCCGATCGGTAAGACGCAAAGATAGGTGACGATAATGAGTATCGGTGCTACGAGACGCGCTGTGCGCAACGCTTGATCATCTCGCAAACCGTAGAGACGCGAAAGTTGACGCGGTTCAACGAGTAATTTGACTCCACCGGCAAAAGCCAGCCCAAGTATCGAGAGCAGTGGTAACTTGCCTTGCCAGGATATCAATTCCGGGTCTTGGGTATGGAGTGTTTCCAGGATTTGAGACAATCCCCCGCCTTGTTTTACGACAACGCTTATCAAGGCAACGGCACCGGCAAACATCAACAGCCCCTGAACCGCATCTGTCATGACCACCGACCGGAATCCACCGGCCAGTGTATATGCTGTGACGACTACGAAAATAACGATCACTGCGGGGCGATAGTCCAGTCCCAGGAATGCTTGTAAAGCGACTGCAGAACCCTTGTAGACCGCCACAAGATAAAGCACAGAAGCGACCACAATCACGACGGACGTAATGCGTCGTACGGTTGGCGAATTGAATCGATGCCCCAGAAAATCCGCAACCGTTAGCGAGTTGTATCGGCGAGTCTGCTCGACAAATCGGGGAGCGACGACGTACCAGGACAAATAGCAGAGCATCCCAAACACAAACGCTTTGCAATACCAGATAATACCAACGTCCCAGCTTTTGCCAGCCTGGCCGATAAATGTGTTGGTGCTGACAAAAGTTGCGTAAGAAGAGAGAGCAACGACCCAGCCCCCGAGGCCACGGCCAGCGATAAGGTAATCTGCGATATTGTGGGTGCCACGATTGGCGATCCAGCAATGGTAAGAGAGCAAGCCCAGGTACGCGCAAAGAAATAGCAGTTGCCATTGGTGCTCAGCGAACCATTCCATAGAAAGATAAACTCTCTGAAGGGAATCGAAACAACTCGTGAAAATGCCCCAAACAGCGCAATAAGTTTCGTCGTTTGGAGATGATCACCATAGCAGCCGGTTGCCTTAAAGGGAAAGTGCCAAAATGCTGGACTTTACGGTTTAGGGGATACGTTAACGTCTCTGTTTTTCGTGTGGCCACTGTACGTTCAGGATCTAAGGTAGCCGAGGTGAAGGACAATCGTGTACTTTTGAGTATGGCAAGCCCGGAATGAATTGCTTAGAGGCGAACGGTGATCTGGAACTGGTCGACGCAACCGATCTTGAATAGCCACTTGCTAGTGATGGTCTTGGCTACAGTGTTATCGCTGTTGCTGCTGATCCGCCCTGCTTTTCGTCAGCTGTCACTGACCCGGCAGCGCCTTTTAATAACATTGCGACTTGGCGTCGTTTTGTTGATGTTGTTGGCGATGTTGCGCCCCACACTGGTGCGTTCAACGGGTGAGCGTCAGCAGGCGGTGTTGGTGATGCTGTTTGACCAAAGTCGCAGTATGCAATTGTCGTCTGACCGGCAAGGTGAAACACGCTGGGATTCAATGGTCCGTGTTTTAGGTCGTTGCCGCGAATCTCTCGCTGCTTTACGTGGTGAAGTTGAATTGCGGGGTTACGTGTTCGACAAGCGATTAATTGCCATTGAATGGGGGGAGACTGGGTTTGCGTTACCACTGGATCCCGAAGGAGATCAGACGGATATCGGGTCAAGTCTTTTTGATGCGGTGCGGCGCGAAGCGGGACGTAAAGTGGTGGGCGTGATCTTGATGGGCGACGGGGCGCAAAATGCATTTGCCCCAGAAGTCGAAGTGGTTGAAGCAGGCCGCGAAATGCAGCGGCTTGAATTTCCGTTGTATGGGGTGCCTTTAGGCCCAGCTGGCGGTGATGAGCAAACACGTGATGTGGCCATTGAGGGGTTACCTGAGCAATACACGGTATTTGTAAAGACGGAGTTGCGAATTGCGGCGCGGTTGCGTGTGCGCGGTTTTGTCAACCTGCAGGTTCCTGTGGAAATGATCCTTGAAGATGCGATGGGGAATCAGCAGCCTCTGGGGCAACAGAAGCTTTCGGTTGCAGAGGATGGCCAGTACGCTGAAATTGACATGCCGTTCATTCCGGAAAAACCCGGGAAATATCGGGTGATCTTGAATGCCCAGCCACAAGCTGGTGAAGTTGTCACGAGTAATAATCAGTCAACGACGTATGTCACGGTGTTGGAAGGGGGATTGCAAGTCGTAATCTATGTAGGGGGATTCCGACAGGGTAGTCCAGAGATGCGGATCCGAGATTCATTGGCATCGTCTCCAGACGTGCAAGTCAGACTTGTCGACTTGCGAGGTTACAATTTTCCGGAGAATTGGCCATTGAAGACGAATGGTACCGCTACTGACCGGACTGTTGATGTTTATCTGATTGGTTCGGTTTACGCAGACGCCTTGGGTGACACTACGCTGAATCATCTAGAAGCTGCTGTTGCTGAGGGCAAGGGGTTAATGATGATCGGGGGGCCACATTCGTTTGGGCCAGGGAATTATCGTGACTCAAGTCTCTCTGATGTGCTTCCAATCACGATTGGACCATTGGAAAAAGAGGATTTTGGTGGGCCTCCCCGTCGCGATGTACATCTTCGAAACAGTGATGACGACCCCAATGATTTACGGATGATTCCCGTGCGTCCCCACCCAGTGACTACCATTGCAACGCCGTCGCAAAATGCCGCGGTATGGAAACGTCTTCCGGAACTGGATTGGGCAAATCGTTTTGCGGGGGTGAAGGACACACCGGGAACTCAGGTTCTCTTGGAGACAGCCGGCAAGAACCCGATCCTGGTGAGCGGAGAATACGGACGTGGCCGTGTACTGGCGTTTGCGGGTGATTCAACCTGGAAATGGCTCTCACGACCGGGAGCCAGCAATTTTGAGCGGGAACACAAAAGATTCTGGCGGCAAGCAATTCTGTGGTTAGCCCGTCGAGAAGAGTTGCAGAAAAACGATGTGTGGATTCAACTTGACCAGCGCCGGTTCTTTCCAACGAGCCCGATTTCCTTTAGCGGTGGGGCGAAAGACTCTGCGGGCGAAATAATTGAAGACGCGGTTTTTCAGGCGAATCTGATAGCTCCGGATGACTCCACATCGACAATTTCCCTGTCGCTGGACAATCGAGAAGTGGAAGGAACGGTCACTGGACTTGAGCAACCAGGGACCTATCAGATTCAGTTGATCGCGATGCGGCAGAACCAGAAGTTGGGAGAAACAAAGGCCGCTTTTCAGATATTAGACAGAGATATTGAATTAAGTAATCCAGCTGCGGATCCGGCGCAGCTTGCCAGGTTGGCACGAATGACGAGTGCGGCTGGCGGACGGTTGGTTGCTCCTGAGCAACTGCCCGGACTTCTCAATGAGATTCATGAAAATCCACAGGCAACCGAAATCCGCGCCCAGGCCCGCTGGCAGCTCGCGGATACGTTGTGGGATGCGTGGTTGTTTTTCCTGGGAGTTGTTGCCCTCTTGAGTTTTGAGTGGGGGTTGAGGAAAAAGTGGGGCCTTGTGTGAGTGTCAGACTGAGGCAGACGGTACCCGGTTCTATCTACGATCTGCTGGCGTCAGATGATGCGGATTCTTGTAGTGCTTGATTCATTTGTACACATCTCAATCGCAGCAAGGATCATGTTGCGCACTGTTAGAAGTGAACGAGGAGTTTGATCAGGAGGCTTCACGTCTTGGCTTGTCAATCACAGCAAAAGCCATGTGGCCCTTTGCCGCGCTCTTTTTACGATCGAGATGTAGTTGTCGTTGCGCGTGACCTGCTGGGTAAGAAGTTCTGGCGCAGATCCCGGCAGGGGGTGACATGTGGAACAATCGTCGAGGTTGAGGCTTATCGAGGTGCACATGATCCTGCGAGCCACTCGTTCAGAGGGAAGACTCCTCGCAACCGGGTCATGTTTGGTTCGCCGGGGTACCTATACGTCTATTCGATCCACGCGAGGTTTTGCCTGAACGCTGTGACCGGTCCGCAGCGGACGCCCTCCGCCGTACTGATTCGGGCAATTGAGCCAACCCAGGGGATTTCACTGATGCAGCGCCGACGCGATCGTACAAATGTCCTCGATCTGGCTCGCGGGCCCGCGCGCTTGTGCCAGGCGGTTCAGGTCACCCGCGAGATGAATGGAGTTGATTTGACGATCGGCCGTCGCGTCTGGATTACTTCGAATCCTCAGGCTCATGTGGAGCCTGCAGATGTTGTCGCCGCCCCCAGAATTGGAGTAACCAAAGCTCCGGATGCCCGCTTGCGGTTCTTTGTCAACGGCAGCCCTTTTGTAAGTGGACCGCGGCGCTGGCACCGCCGATCGTGATTTTGGCGACAGGCCAGAATCAGTCAGACAGGCTGCACCTCGAATTTGCAGCCTCGTGCTGGTGCGGGAAGGCAGGTTTGTTGCTTTGATAACCCAGCCGTGTGTCTAGTGGATAACCACTTCGGTAGTCAGCCCACGACAACAAGCCGAGTGTGGTGAGCTGCTAAAACGCAGTAGGCACGAGGACTTTGTGTCCGCAGGATTCAGGGGTGCGGAATTAGAGCTGCGGATCAAATTTTGCAGGTGAATTCAGCCGATGTTGGCGCACCAGAAGGACCGTTTCGGCGATGAGCACTAGAATGACACCACCGATCAGCCAACGCCACATACTTTGGCCTTGGATTGCTACGCCTGCAAGGGTTGGTGCTTCGTCTTGTCCTATCCAGCGGACTTGTGTTGCGGTTGTATTTTCTTCGAAATCAGCACGGCTGAGTGCTGTCAAGTTTGATTCTTCGGAGGGGCCGTTCACACTGACGCAAGTTGTAATATCCTGATTCGTGGCGTCGTCTTGCGTTGCAATCCGGTAAATTCCACGAGTCAGCGGGAGCAGCACTTCAACGGCAAGGTATGGGCCGTGTAGTAAGCCAGCATCGACACTATCTGCGATGCGGCGATTGGGCCGAAAGATCCTTGTGTCTGGCGTACGTGAACGGGCAGCGATGTCCACCACGATCCGCGGTCCGCTGGGAAAATCACGGATGGGTAAAGTTGCATGGACCTGAGAACGTACAATTCGATCGAAGATCAAGAATGCGTGGGTTTGTGCGAGTGTGTTCCACCGGGCCAAGAATCCGCTGCTCACAAAGATTGTGTTTCCCTGTCCAATGCGACGTTCGACCAGGAATGGTGAGTGGCTGGGGTTTGTATAGCGGGCGCGGATCTGTGGCAACTCGCTCGCGGCACGCGATTCCAGGAATTGTTGTCGGGCCGTCAGGTCTGCAGGAAGTCCTCCCCACTGGCTACCGACAAATGAGGTCTGCCAGCCAAGCCACTGTGGTGGTGGATTGTCGGGTATGCTCTCTGCGCTGTCTTCGTTTCTTTCCCGAACTCCAGCAGTTGTTCGGGAAACATGACGTGTGAAACGGGCCAGGGCGCGACGATAAAGAGATTGTCTTGCGTCGGCACCAGCGTCGATGCCAACGGCCTTGAAGAAAACGGGTTCGGAGAATAACGCCTCGAGTTCCACTTTCGAGACGCCGGGTAGTCGGAAGTAGTGATGTTCCTCCATGCTCTCAAAAGCAAGGGTAAATAACTGCGGATTGTTAGTTAGCTCCGGGAGCTGGCCGACAGTGCCGGTTAGCTTCCCCGGCAGTATTCCGTCACCTTCTCGCCAGGCAGCGCGGTTCCATAACGCATGGTCGAACTGCCCGCCGGTGCCAACAATTAATCGCCCACCTTGTGTCACGTATTCCCGTAGAAGAGTGACACTGGTCCCGGGATCAGCAACCCCAGCGATAATCACAAGTCGCGCGTCGGATATTGCTTCGCGTTGTTGTTGCTGCAGTTCGCGAATGGACAGATGCCGTATCTTGAATACAGGTGGCTCGTTGGCATCGCGAGGAATATTTGGCGCTAACAAACGACGTAACTGGTAGGTTTCTCCAATCTGGCTTTTTGCAGCATCTTCTTCTGTATTGCTGTATTGATCTACAAATACAATCGGCAGGTGTTTGACAACGGGTACAGCAAGCACGCGTTCATTGTCTGCATTAAGCCGATCAGGAGGTAAAGTGACTTTGACCGGGACGTAAAGCGGGATTCCGGGATTGGGTGCGAAGTCGCTGAAAGTGTATTCAAACGTCAATTCTCGCAGGTCTTGTTTACCACGTAACGTAATGGTCTTCGTGGCGACTTCTTTCCCTTCCACCCATAACGTGACAGGGATATTTTGCCGCGGTTCGGGACCATGATGTTCTAAACGAACGAGAATTGTCGTTGGCGTGCTGGTGTCTGCCAATCCATCCTGAATACGCAATCCCGATACCCAGGTGTTCTCCCACGACGAGGGCGTTACATCGACAATTTGTAGTGAAGCGACTTCATCGAAAAGATCCTCCGTGTCTGTCCAATGAAGTTTCTGTTGGTCTGTGAAAAAGACGATTCGTTTACTGAGTTGGTTGTCGATTTGACACGCCTGTTGGGCTCGATTGATTATGTCACGGAGATGGACTGACTGGTCGGCAATTTGAATTTCGCCTAATGCCGAACGCATTTCATCAACACGGGTATAGGGATCGGGACGAAGGGGAAGTTCATTTCCACAAGCTGGGATGAGATTGACAGCGCTGCCCGGTGGAAGTTTGCGTATAAATGAGAGGCAACGAGCTTTGGCCTGGTCAAGGAGTGGTCCGTCGACTGCCAGATAGCTCATGCTCAGGCTGTTGTCGATAATGAGTATCGCATGGATAGCTGAATGGTTGTCATCCCCCTGGTAGCCAGACGAAAAGAATGGCCTTGCCAGGCCTGCCGCGAACAACAGGATGGCTACCGTTCTGAGCAATAACAAGAGCCAGTCACGCAAACGCAAGCGACGCTGTTGTTGTGCGAGTGCTTCACGGAGGAGATGCATCGCCGCCCAGGAAACAGTCCTGGTGCGGCGGCGGTTGAGCAGGTGGATTAGAATAGGACCGGTCGCGCACGCGAACCCAGCCAGGACGAATTGCCAGGTTGTCCACGAGAGGTTCATGAAGGCTGGTCAGAAGATACAGGAGAGTTCGGGTCAGTTTGGTGTAAACGATAACGCGGTTATTCTACTCGGTTCGCTTGTAGATCGGGTGGTGGCAATGGTGTTGGAATCAAAATTCTCATGGTATTGAAGAATTTTGTAGCAATCGGTTCGCTCCGGAAAGAAGCGTTGGCGTTGACTCAGGGTATTGTTGTGAGAGTCAGGATCCATCTGCCGCGTTGTGCCCCTGAAGGTGTTTATTTGAAATGAAGTCCTGGTCCAGACTTAATCGTCAAATCGTCCAGTGTCAGAAGTGTCCTCGGCTGATCAAGCATTGCCAGCGGATTGCGCGAGAGAAAAGACGCGCGTATCGGGAATGCGAATATTGGGGACGTCCGGTTCCTAATTTTGGCTCACCGCCCGCGCGTGTGCTCATCGTCGGGCTTGCACCGGCAGCGCATGGCGCGAATCGAACCGGGCGAATGTTTACCGGGGATCGCAGCGGTGATTGGCTGTACCGCGCACTCTACAAAACGGGCTTTGCGAGTCAGTGTGAATCAACCGATTCAGATGATGGAATGAGGTTGATCGATTGCGTTATCACTGCAATCTGTCATTGCGCCCCTCCTGCTAACAAGCCTGCTGTTGCCGAAATTAGCTCCTGTCGAAGTTGGCTTGATGAGACAATTGATCAGGTGAAGCCACAGGTCATTCTGGCTTTGGGGCAACTAGCATGGAAAAGTACTGTAGATGTAGCGATAGAGCGCGAATGGTGGGCCGCACGACGTCCGAAGTTTGGCCACGCAGTTGAGGTTCAGCTTGACAACCAGACTCTCCTGGTGGGTAGTTATCACCCCAGCCAGCAAAATACCTTTACTGGGCGGTTGACCGAAGAAATGTTTGATCGAGTGTTCCGTGCCATCCGTACATGTCTGGATGCAGACGTTACCGCGTGACGGCACCAGGTGGGTGCATGCGGTGTTTTGTTTTTTCGGCCGCGTCAAGCTGCCGATAATCTGCGCGATTAAACGTGCAGCCTATGGTTTCTTGGCTGTGGACTTGAACAGGAGGCCAAGATAGTGCAGACCCAGGATGGCGAAGAGAACCGGGATTACGAAGGGGGCGGATTTGGGTCTGACGATAACAAATCCGCTGCTAAGCACAATTGCGATGATCAGTACAGGTGGAAATCGACGTACGATTTGAAGGACTTGAGGGAATGCAAGCCAAAGTGCTCCCAGGACGGGACCAACTTTGAGGCAGGCCGAGGCAATCGCATTTTCGAATTCGTTACTGGTCCCATTCACTAGCCACACAAGGCCGGTCGTAGTGAGCAGCAGAGCGAGGAATCCCAGGAAATAGCGTTGCATGGTTGGCAATCAGGCGACGGCGAATGCTTGTTAGCGCAAATGGATGCTCAAATAATAACCGTGGTATACGAAATCCGCGACACGCTACGTAATCGCTGAGTACACAGCGTCACCTCTGGCACTATCAGCATTGTATGCTCAGTGAGGTTTTCTCGTCAGAGCCGGTCTAATGTGTCGATCCACCGCACCAATTCATCGACCTGCATCTCGGAGAGATAGCCTTTCGATTGGCGCGTTGTGACAGGGTATTGTAAATCCCGCAGGCGTTTTAATGCCGCGGCTGCCCGCGCGGCTCTTGGCGATTCACTGTCAGATGCTGCATAGACGGCTAAGCGTTGAAGCGGGGCATTTGCAGGAACATTCAGTCGTCGCGGAACCTCAGCGTCGACAGTCGCGACACCACGTATCAAGTCGCGTTGCGAAAAAGCAAGCATGTATGCCAGTACCCCGCCGGCCTGATGTCCGTGCACGACAATCCGCGTATCGTCTATCCGGTAGGATTTGCGAATCTCGTCAATTGCTTTGCGCACGTAGTCGACTTCAGTGGGGACCCACCGTTTTTGTTTTGCTGCTTGTGGCATCAACAGGATCAGGTGTCGAGTATTGCAGTGACGCTGCCAGCGTTTCACGAGACGCTCTTGATTGAATTGTCCGGACGGGTGCAGCCACACAACCAGGCCATGCAGTACTCCGGCCTTATAACTGTCTGGTACCAGTGCAACACATTCATTCGGTTCTTCTGGCAATTTGATAGGTATGAGGCCAGTTATCGCGGGATTGTCGGCGGCGGTTTCAAGTGGCGGTACCAAGGGAAGTTCCTTGGGAATTTGTGTCGGTAACTTGGAAGTCGACAGTGCAATGGTTTCGGGCCGCCCAGATTTGATGACACTGATTGCGAATTCCGACCCAGGTTCAAAGGATCCAAGGATCGTGTAAACGTCATCGGGAACGTTAATGTTCTTTTCCGCGATTGCCAGGAGGCGATCGCCGGGACGCAATCCGATCGTGGCGGCTGGGCTATTGGCATACACGTAACGAATTTCGATCCCACGTTCGTTTGAGTTCCGTAAACGTGCGGGAAGCAGACCCAGAAATGGGTGGATGTAGGGGTCGAGTTTGTCAGTCAGCTTCAGAGAAACGGTAACGCGTTCTTCGCCGCGTTGGACGGTTAGAGATACACTGTCGCCTGCGTAATGACGTCCCAAAGCGTGCCGCAACTGCACCTGGCGGGACACAGGTTGCTTATCAACGTCTACAATCACGTCTCCTACGGCAAGGTTCGCCTGGTAGGCTGGTGATTTAGGTTGAACCGCGGCGATTTCTGCCGGTAACGAATAGATGTCTCCTGCTTTGAGCGAGATTCCAAGCAGTCCAGGCTTAAGATCCTCGCCGCGTTTGAGTTGTTCCAGATATGGCAGCATGTCGGCAAGTGGAACCGCAAATCCAATTCCGGAATCATACCATTCGGCGCCAGCAACCTCAGTTTGTTGTTGTGGTGACATGGGTACCAGGATTCCCAAAGTTCGTCCCTCAATATCGATAAGGGGACCACCGTAATTGGCGGGAGAAATCTTCGCGTCAGTTTGGATCGCCTTGCCCCAGATCCGATTGAGAGCGCTCAGGATACCAACCGAACGGTTCGGTAAGTCTTTGTCAAAGGTCTTGCCCACTGCCAGAGTCCATTGTCCTACTCGCATGTCCGCCCGGGGTACTATTTCTGGAACGCTCAGCTTCTCTTCGGTCGTAACTTTCAGCATTACCAGCATTCGACTTTGGTCACGGGCGACAATCTGTGCGGCAACGCGTTTTCCGGTCGGTAAGGTGACGAGAATCGAGCTGGGTTTACCAGCAAACTGGAAAGCACTCGATAGGATGTGACCCTCCTCCGATACTGCCACACCCGACGTGATTCGGCTGTTTGTTAGCGGTGATCCAGCGCGTTGTTGATTGCCAAATGTTTCGATCCGCAGTACGGAAGGAGCAATTCGTGCAACAGCGGACTTCATCGCCTGGGCTTCCAGAGACAATAAGTCGTCAGCAGCGCGAGTACTCGTACACCATTCTGTTGATGTGGCAAGTGCGGAGGCAAGTATAAACAGGACCAGGAGCCCGTCACGATTAACTGGCATCGATCTGTAGACCTGGCAAGAAAAGATTCGAAGTGTTGTCATTAAGAATCGTGGATCGGTCTTGGAGGTGAATGTCATTTCGCGCTGCAACGAGATGTCACGGAATTTGAAGGGTGATGTCGATCAAATTTTGCCCTCGTTGAATGGTGAGTGTTACCGGGTCGATTCGGTCAATAAAGGAAAGCTCTTCGATGAGTTGCTTACACGTTGAGGCGAGACGCTCATTGGCAAATAAAATCAGATCGTCAGGTTGCAACTGCATTTGCTCAGCTACGGAACCTTTTCGGACGTTGTCAACGAAAGCGGGTGTCTTGTCGAGTACATCTGGAACAAGCACAAATCCTAAGAGTGTTGGGTTGAGGGCCTGGGCCGGTTTCTTGCGATCTGCGTTGCTGGATTGCGAGGGGGTGCGTCCGGCAATCAGGTCATCAATCGAGTTGGCGAGTACTGCAATGGGTATGGCATAGTTCAACCAGATTTCGTTTTCGGCATTGCGCAGTTCCTTGCCCAGAAGACCGATGAGATTACCTTGGTGATCGGTCAATGCACCACCGGCGGCTCCTGGGTTATTTGTCATTGCGTCGAGAATAAAAACAGGTCCTTTGTAGGTAGTATTGAAGGCACCTCTTCGCGCTGCTAGTTGTGTACGCGCAGCAATGGTGCCATGCAAGACGCTGGCCGGTTCATTGCCGGTAGCAACTCCGTACAGGTTGCTGAATGCGAGAATACGGTCCCCCGGCTCTGGTTCTGCCGATGCTTGTCGCGCGAAGTGGGGTGTTTCCGTGAGATCGATCTTCAGGATTGCAATTCCGAGACGCGGATCAGCTCCCGTCAATTGAGCCTGGAACTTGCGACCGTCGTTTAGCACTACAGCGACGTCTTCGGTATCGAGTACGTAACTCCATACCGTAAGCACATGCCCCTTCTCAGAAATGATCAACCCACTCTGATATGCTTCAAGTCCGCGAATGCCCCCAGCGCCATAAATCTTGACCATCTTGGGCTGTACCGCAGAGATGGTTTGCGCGTACGAGTCATCCGCCGGAAGATCTGATGGCGCACAGAGCCAACTGAACAGTAGTATTGCCGGCAGCACGATTCTGATGGGCCGGCAAATTCCCGTGGCGTACCTGGAATTAACTAGAGCTAAAAGGCGTGACATTGGTTTAGGGCTTTTTCACGGTGGGACTCTTGATTTCAAAGTTCGTGACTTCAAGCGTGGCAAATAATTGACTGCCATGTCGAACTTCTATTTTGTGGGGGATTTGCAATCCTTTGTACATGTTGAAATCCGAGAACGTGATGTCGCATCGGTCGATGTCGTCGTTGAGTGCCATTTCCATACCAACCAGTTTTCCATTGGCCGTATCAAACAGGAATCTCGTCTCTTGAATAACGTCGTAGGTTCCCACAAGTACATCGAAAAGACCGGGTTGCGAAGGAGTGGGTGCTGTGCCCAGGTAGAACATTTCGCCAAACTTGTCGGGTCCTGACGTGAGTAGGCGGCGCCACAAATGTAACGCGGCAAGCAGGCCTCCGCTGTCCTCTGGGTCTGTCTGTTGGTCAAGGTCAAGTGTGGTATCAACCAGGGCGGGCCCTGAAGGAAACTGCGCGAGAAGTCGCGAGTCTTCCAACGCGATCTGGAACTCCCCCCCAGCCTTCAACGCCCCTGAAAATAACCACTGTCCTTTGGTATTGGAAAAATCACCGTGCTGGACATTGGCGGTCCAGATTCGTTTCTGATTTTCCAGATTGAAGAAGTAGTTTGCATAACCCTCCCTTGGTTGCACAAGGGTCGTAATTTCAGGTGGAAGTTTTTGAGGTGCAGGT
>CEUS01261206.1_pt1 | contig 12661 bp, 12 predicted proteins | sample 427031 | NCBI WGS metagenome assembly CEUS01 (sample SAMEA2622837, study PRJEB7988) | marine metagenome | biome: marine biome (ENVO:00000447); feature: marine epipelagic mixed layer (ENVO:xxxxxxxxx); material: "saline water (ENVO:00002010), including plankton (ENVO:xxxxxxxx)" | depth 140 m | reverse complement strand
TTGAACCGTTCTTCCCCTGACCCGGAGAACTAGCAGACCGACCTGTGTATCCCTCAGCCCTGTTGCCGTTCGGTTCACCATTCCCACGTTCCCAGTTCCTGTGCTTACGTGCAGATCTTTTTCGACCCTCGTCAGTTTTTTCCCGGATGGTAAACACCGGAGCTTGCCTAACCGGGGGTGGAAGTCCTGCTGGACGCGCAAGGGTAGCTCGTATGAGCGGGCGTCTTACTGAATCAACATGGGGTTGGACAGGTTCAACCACCATGGGCTGGTCCTCGGTCCCGACGACTTCTGGCTCCATTGCATCCGCCAAAACTGGAGGACCCACGTTCACTTCGGTCCCAGCACTAGCAACTGGGTCCGTCAATCGCTTTTTGCGACGGGGTGGCACCCTTCCGTCCTTATAGGGATGCTCGGAGTCACAAGTCACACACCGAGTCAATTTGATCTCTTCGTCAACCAGAGCCACCACTACATGATTGGAAAGGCGACGCTCACGGGGACAGTAGTCATCCAAGACATCACCCAGGCGAACCTGGCGCTGCGGCATGAAATCCTCTCAAGTCAAGCAAGAGCAAGCGGGTTGGTCTAATAAACCGGCAGGAACGTCAGACAGTCGCTCGAGTGTCATCCGCTCAGGGAACACATATTATTATTAGCGAACTTTGTGGAACGGCCCACCGGAACACCTATCACTGGAGCAGGCTACGGAATCAAAATCGTGTAACACCATTATCGGACGATCCAGGGATGATTTGCGCTGCGCTACTGGTCGGTCATACAAAAAGCTAACCTTAGCTCTGGTGGGTTCGTTGCGTGTTGGAACCATTCTACTACTTCCTAGCCCACTACGTAAACGGTCGATACGCGCGGTCGACTCACGAGCCTGTCAGCGCGCCTCCCAAGACCTAACCCATTGCCGCACTTCGTCCAGAGCAGCTGCAACAGCATCCGGTTGGGTTGACTGAGGCGTACGCCTAGCAGCTATAGAACCCCGAGCCGTTATTTGAGCAGCCGCGCCTGCATCAAGCAGAGGATGGTACGCCTGCCAATCTGCGCTATTCAGCGAAGAAAAATCCTGTTGACGTCCTACAAGGTCCCTTACCATGGAGCCAACTACCTCGTGTGCCTCCCGAAAAGGCACCCCTCCAGCCACAAGCAAATCGGCAACGTCCGTCGCCAAGGCCATTCCACCTGCAGCCTCCTCGGTTCGCTCAATATCAAGGGAGAGCGTTCCCACCACAATAGTCGTCGCGCGGATTGAACCAGTCAAGCTATCCTCCGCGTCAAAAATGGCCTCCTTGTCTTCCTGAAGGTCCTTATTGTAGCCACTCGGAAGACCCTTCATAGTGGTCAACCATCCAGTCAGCTGGCCGATGACACGACCAGTCTTCCCACGGACAAGCTCCAGCGGATCTGGATTCTTCTTTTGAGGCATCAGGCTACTTCCTGTCGTAACCTTGTCGGACAAGCCGAAATAGGCAAACTCCTCGCTTGTCATAATCACGAGGTCTTCGGCTATTCGACTCAGATGAACCATTGTGATGGCACAAGCGTGAAGGAATCCTGAAACAAAATCTCTGTCTGCCGTCGCATCGAGACTATTAGTCACAACCCGGGAAAACCCAAGACGCGCCGCTAGTGCCTCAGTGTCAATGTCATAACTCGAACCGGCTATTGCACCGGAGCCCAGCGGCATTAGATCGGCTTCGTCGCGCGCAATCTCAAACCGACGGTGATCTCGCCGTAAGGATGCAGCGTGAGCAAGAAAATAATGGGCCACCAGAATAGGTTGGGCCCGCCTTAAGTGCGTGTAGGACGGCATCACTGCCAACCCAGCGGACTCTGCCTGACTAGCCAATACCTGGATGAGCCCAACTAGTTGGCCCTGTAAGACCTCAATACACCGGCGAAGATACAAACGGAGGTCAAGCGAAACCTGCTCATTCCTTGATCGACCTGTGTGCAATCGCTTGCCAGCGTCGCCCACCCTTTCGATAAGTTGCCGCTCAACGAAAGCATGAACATCTTCATCTGGGCCTTCGACAAAGCCAGGATCAGCTCTTCCGCATTCAAGGATCTCAGTCAATCCTTGTTGAATTTCGGTCGCCTCAACCTTTGATAGTACGCCTGCTCTAGCCAAGGCCTCTGCCCATGCAAGGCTGCCAGTTATGTCGTCCTCAAATAGCCGACGGTCGAAACCAAAAGAAGCTTGGAATGAAAAAATCTCCTCATCTGGCGCTGAATCAAACCGACCGGACCACATATGAGACATTAGTAGACCCACACCGATGGATTAGTCATTTGAAATCGAACTCAAAGATTTTTCAGCCGCCATCTCGACTGGCAATCCCCAAATCTTTATGAATCCCTCTGCTGCACTATGGTCGAATTGGTCTCCCTCGTCATAGGTAGCCAAGGCCTCTTTATACAATGCATTGGCCGACTCTCGGCCAACGACCTGACTCTTCCCTTTGAAAAGTTTCAGACGAACCGAACCTGTGACATACCTCTGAACATCAGCCACCAGGGCATCGATTGCTTGACGGGTCGGAGTAAACCAGAGCCCGTTATATACAAGGTCGGCGTAGACCGGCGACAAACTTGCCTTTAATCTCTCAAGGTCCCTCGGGATAACCAGGCTCTCCAGTTCTCGATGTGCCTGATGAAGCACCACGGCTGCAGGCGCTTCATAAATTTCTCGAGACTTGATCCCAACCAGTCGATTCTCCACCATATCGATTCGTCCTACCCCATGGGCACCAGATATAGTCTCAACACTTGAAACCAATTCAACAAGAGGCATCGCCACCCCATTGATCGCGGTTGGAACACCTCGGTCGAATTCAATTACCACATAGGCTGGTGTACCTGGGGTTGTGGTCGGGCTTTTCGTCAAGGTATAAACATCCTCTGGGGGCTCCGTCCAAGGATCTTCGAGCACACCACACTCGATCGATTTTCCCCAAAGATTCGAATCTGTACTGTAAGGACTGTCAACTGTGGCAGGTACCGGTATATTACGTTCTTGCGCATAGGCGATCTCAGCAGGCCTTGACATGCCCCATTCTCGAGCAGGGCCAACCACCTTGATTCGAGAGTTCAGTGCGCGAACCGAAACATCAATCCGTACCTGATCGTTACCTTTACCTGTGCAGCCATGCGCTATTGTTCCCGCTGACTCCATCTCCGCTACTTCTACAAGTCGTTTCGCAATCAATGGTCGCCCAAGCGCTGTGGCCAGCGGGTACTGTCCCTCATACAAAGCTCCAGCCTGCAAAGCTGGAAGCACGTATTTTTCGGCAAACTCCTTGCGGACGTCGAGAACATGACACCGGACAGCACCAACCGCCATCGCTCGCTCCCGCACATCATCCAGTTCTTTGCCCTGCCCCAAGTCTAGAGTGACCGCAACGACCTCGGCCTGATATTTCTCTGCCAACCATGGAATCGCAACAGAAGTGTCTAAGCCACCAGAATAGGCAAGTACGATACGTTCCATCTACCCAACTCCCTCTCTTAAACTGCACAGGACGCGGTCTAACCAAACACAGCTTGACCAGACTGAATTCCGTGTCATTTCTTGGCCCATTGCTCCACGCGTCTCACGAGCACTCGAGCGGTTCGTTCGCTTCTCGTTACAACCAGAATCGTGTCGTCACCTGCCACAGTGCCAACAACCTCTGGCCACGACACTTGATCAAGCGCGAATGCCAGTGGCTGCGCCTGTCCCGGATCAGTTTTCAATACCAGCAATTGTTGAACCCGCTCGACTCGACGCAAATATTCTACGACCGCACGACGTGCCCGATCATTTTCGGTGGCGGTTGGGACCTCCACCTTAGCTACCTGATAGGCTCCATCGGCTGCACTCTTGACAAGCCCGAGTTCCTTCACATCTCGAGAAATCGTAGCCTGAGTAGCCTCAATACCGAGCTGAGCAAGTAGCAACCTTAAAGCATTTTGGCTGCGAACAGTCCGCCGTGAAACAAGCTCTAAGATGGTTGACTGTCGATAATTTTTCATACTTATTCACAGCTATGAATTAGTATACACCCGTCAACAGCCTCTCAAAATGGCCCCACAGTTTTAATTCTGGAATTTCTTTTCGATTGACGCCAAAGCCAAGGCAAATGTATAAATAAACGCGTGTTAGTATAAATATTCAATGCCGAAAATTATCAACATTGGGATCGCCGGAGCCACCGGATACGCAGGTCAGGAGCTGATCAAACTAGCTGTGCGACATCAGGGAGTCAAATTAACCACAGCTATGAGTTCAGGCGCTGCCGAAGGCAATCGACATCTGCCGGCCTTGTCTAAGACATGGGACGGAGAAATTGCCCCGCTTTCAATCGATCAATTAGCAGCTAGGACAGAAGCGGTTTTCTTGGCTCTACCAGACGGGGTAGCCGCGAAAGTCGGTTCCGAGCTCATTACACGCGGAGTGCGCGTGTTCGACTTGTCCGGTGCGTTCCGCCTCCGGGAAGAAAAGCTGCGAGCCCGCTGGTACCCAGACACTCCCAACCTTGCTAATACAGCAGTATACGGGTTAACTGAATACAGTCGCACGGAATTGCCGGCAGCCAGACTCATCGCCTGCCCAGGATGTTATCCAACGGCTGCTATTTTAGCCTTGCGCCCCTTGTTCGAAGCCGGCCTCTTGGAAGGAGATACCATCATCGACGCTAAGTCAGGAATCTCCGGTGCTGGAAAGAAGCCATCTGAACGAACTCATTTTTCAGAGTGTCACGGCAACGTGGCCGCCTATGGAGTATTTGCACACCGCCACGGCGCTGAAATTGAACAAGAATTGGGCCACGCGGTCACCTTCACGCCTCACCTCGTCCCACTGGACCGCGGTATTCTCGAAACGATCTATGTGCGCACACGGGAAGGTGTCAACGAAACAGATGTAGCCCATGCATTTCACCAAGCATATCTTGACGCTCCTTTCGTTAGATTGACGGGCGACGCCCTACCAGAGATCAAAAACGTTACTCAGACAAATTTTTGTGACATCGGTTGGAAACTAGATGCCAATTCGACACGCCTGCTATTGGTGGCCTGCCTAGATAACCTTGTCAAAGGAGCCGCCGGCCAAGCCTTGCAGAATCTAAATATAGCCTTTGGACTCGACGAAACGGCCGGACTGTCATGACACAGAATCCTTTGGTCGTTATCAAACTTGGCGGAGAACTTCTGACGGACGCTTCCAAACGCCACGATATGGCTGTGGCAATCGGTAGGCTGACTGCGTCAACCGACCTAGTGGTAATACATGGCGGAGGCCGAGAAATTGACACAGAATTGGCAACTCGAGGATGCGCAAAGCAAGCTTTTGACGGTCTAAGACTGACGGATGCTGAGACGCTTGAAGTCGTTGTGAACATACTTGCTGGACGAATCAACACCCAGCTGGTCGCGGCGGCTAAACACGCCGGCGTCCGCGCTGTAGGTTTAACAGCAACGGATGCCGGCGTTTCGACCGTGTGTCGGGCCGAGCCTTACACAACCAGTACCGGAACAACAGTCGATCTCGGGTTCGTGGGGCAACCAACTGGTTCAGGAAAACCAGACCTACTACGTCGACTTTGTGATGACCGCTTTATCCCAATTGTCGCCAGCATTGGCTCTGACGATACAGGACAGCTACTGAATGTAAACGCCGACACACTAGCCGGACACCTCGCTATACAACTAAAGGCCACTCGTCTTCTAATCGCCGGTGGCACGGCTGGAGTACTAGACCAAGAGGGTCAAACCATCCCAGCAGTGAACAAGTTTCTTTTACAACAACTCATTGCGGATGGTCGCGCGAGCGCCGGCATGGTGGCCAAACTAATAGCATGTGGTGAAGCTGCACGCAGTGGTGTAAGCAGGGTTGAGATCGTAGATGGTCGCCAAACCGACGACCTAAATAATACCAAGGGGACACGAATCGACATACACGAACCTGCGAATTAGGCAAGTAGCTGCTGATATTCCTGCTTGCTCAAGAACCATCGCTACCAGACCAACAGCCTTTCCAGACATTGCCATAGGCAAGAGGGGGTTGGTAAAAGATAGAGCAAAATCAGATGAACGAAATGGTATCGCACGAGCGGAACATCCAAGAGGTTGAGGCGGAGCACCTGCTCCAAGTGTATCGAAGAATTCCGATCGTGCTCACTCGAGGGGAAGGTAGTTATCTCTACGACATAGACGACCGAAAGTATCTTGATTTCGTTTCTGGTCTTGGCGTAGCCTCACTAGGCCATTCTCATCAGAAGTTGGCAACGGCTGTCTCGGACCAGGCTAGCAGACTACTCCACACATCAAACCTCTACTTCCACCCATTACAGGGCCAAGTTGGTCAACGACTAGCTGCCTTATCTGGTCTCCCCCGTGCTTTTTTCTGTAACAGCGGCACCGAAGCAGTCGAAGGTTGTCTGAAATTTGCTCGGCGATATTGGTACACACACGGCGACACCAAGCGGACTAGGATCGTAGCACTGGAGCGATCTTTCCATGGTCGAACATTCGGTTCGTTGTCAGCAACCTGGGAACCTGCTTATCGGCAGCCCTTCCAACCGCTTCTCCCAGAAGTCAGCTTTGTATCACCAACAGACCCACAAGCCCTAGACACAGTTGTAGGCCCAGACGTAGCAGCAATCATTATCGAGCCGATTCAGGGAGAAGGAGGAATTTGGCCGCTGACGCCAGAATTTTCAACCGCTGTCGACACCGCTTGCTCACGAACGGGCTGCCTACTAATCGCCGACGAAGTCCAATGCGGACTTGGGCGAGCTGGAGTCCCGTTTTACTCATCAACGCTTGACCTTAAGCCGGACCTGATAGCCATCGGAAAAGCGCTGGGAGCAGGTGTACCAGTCGGAGCCGTACTGATGACTCAAGCAGTAGCAGACGCAATTGCCCCAGGGGATCATGGAACAACCTACGGGGGAAATCTTCTCGCCTGCCGGGCGGCTCTAGTGTTCCTTGACGCCATGGAACACGGAGGTCTCGACCAACTAAAGAAAACATCTGCCTATCTGACTAAGGGCCTGAAATATTTGGCTAAACGTTACCCGGCAATCACCGACATCCGCGGCGCCGGCTTGATGCGTGGTCTGGAAATGACCACCGATACTGCGCTACACACTGTTGAACGTGCTATGGCTCGAGGCCTATTGATCAACCGTACCGCCGGCCGAGTTGTTCGGCTCCTGCCGCCGTTGAACGTCTCAGAGCAAGAGATTGACGAAGGGTTGGAAATTCTAGAAATGGTATTAGAAGAGCTCAAATCATGAGCAATCGTCACGCGGCTGCGCGACCAACACTAACTTCAATTCGACTCGCAAATCAGGCAGACGCGACTGCTATAAACAAATTGGTGACTGCCAATGTTGGCCTAGGTCAGTTGCTACCTCGTTCAGCAGAGGATATTCAACGAAATGTGGCACGTTTTGTGGTAGCCACGAAGGGTAGCTTAATTGTAGGGTGCGGAGAATTGGCCCCTTTGAGCGACACTCTTTCTGAAATCAGGTCGCTCGTGGTATCCATTGAAGCACGTGGTTGTGGAATCGGTAGCGAAATCTTGGGCTCATTAGTGACAATGGGACGTCAAAAAAATCTACCGCGCCTCTGCGCTTTCACCCACGTTCCCCATCCTTTTGTTTCGCTGGGTTTTTCAATCGTACCGCACACATGGCTTCCCGAAAAGATCATGACTGATTGCCAACGCTGTGACTGGTTCAGGCGATGCGAACAATATGCCGTAGTTAACGAGTTGAGCTGGGGACAAAGCGGTCCACGAGGAACCGCAAGGACAATCTGATGGTTGAGCGCATCGAAGGTGGCATCACGGCACCGATTGGATTCAAGGCCGCTGGAGTCAAGTGCGGGATCAAACCTGCTAATCGCGACCTCGCTCTGGTGGTAGCTTCAACACCAGCGCAGGCCGCCGGCATCTTCACGACAAACCTTGCTGAAGCGGCCCCAGTGGTTGTCACCAGAGACCACTTGAAACGTTCAGGTGGAATCGCCACAGCCATCGTCACTAATAGCGGGTGCGCTAATGCATGCACCGGCCAACAAGGACTAGTCTCCGCCCGCACAATGGCTACGGACACAGCCACCCTGATTGGGTGTCCGGAAGAACAGGTTCTCGTCGCCTCAACCGGAGTGATCGGAACCCAACTTAACGCCGACAAGCTGCGAAAAGGCATAACGATAGCAGCTCGTGATTTAAACACCGAAGGTCACGCTGCAGCAGCAGAAGCCATCATGACAACGGATTTGAAACCAAAAATCTCAGCCGCTCGAGTCGTTACTCAAGCCGGGAGTTTCCATGTTGGCGGAATGGCCAAGGGCTCAGGCATGATCGAACCTAATATGGCCACCATGCTCGGGTTCTTGACGACTGATGCCGGTGTGGAATCGAGCTTACTCCATCGTGCTGTTGCGGACGCCGCAGAGACAACCTTCAACGCTATTACGGTCGACGGTGAAACGTCGACGAACGACATGGTCTTGATGCTAGCTGGAGGACACTCAGGAGTCCAAATAGAAGATTCTGAATATTCATTATTTGTAGAAGCAGTACATGCAGTCTGTCACGAATTGGCACAAGCCATCGTGAAAGATGGCGAAGGCGCAACAAAATTAGTTGCAGTCACAGTCACTGGGGCTAATACGCAGCATGAAGCAAAACATGCCGCCAGAGCCATCGCTAATTCTCCACTAGTTAAAACCGCTGTCCACGGAGGTGACCCCAATTGGGGCCGCATTGTAGCCGTCGCCGGACGCTCAGGTGTTGGGTTTGATCTCACCCACGCAAGAGTACATATAGGTGACGTGGAGCTCTTCAGCGACGAACAGATCTTCGATGAACGAGAACCCGAAGCAGCACAGCATCTCGGTGGAAACGAGGTCGCTATTTCTATCGACTTGGGCATGGGCGGCTCAGGTGTCGCGACCGTCTGGACATGCGACCTCAGTGCCGAATACGTCCGCATCAATGGAGATTACAGAACATAGCCGCCTAACCACGAGACCGATAACTAAGACTGATACTAAAACCTTGGGCCCCAATGCAGTGATGGGCCAAAGACATTGAAGCGAGACGATCTAGACAGACCAGCCCTCCTCTGCCACCCTGGACACCAATATGGATACCGGAGACACTAACCTTTCGAATTCAGACAACCGTAGTCTTTCTCCAAGTGTCACCCCTATTCGGACGTATCTTTCCGTACTCGATTTAACTCCAGACTCACTCGAGGCATGTCTGGGAGTCGCCGAACGACTTAAACAAGAACGCCGCATGGGGTTTAGTGCTCCGACAACCTCGGCATTGTCCGGGCATTCCCTAGCACTGTTGTTCGACAAGCCTTCACTGCGAACTCGAACGGGCTTTGAAATCGCAATGAGAGAACTTGGGGGAACCGTTACCTGTCCACCGTCAGCCGATGCGCTCGGCACTCGCGAAGAGCTCGCAGATGTCGCAAGGACACTTGAACGATGGGTATCGGTCGCAGCAATCCGAACGTTTGAACAATCTCGTTTGTATGAGTTCGTCAAAGCCACAACCAAACTTCGCATAGTGAATGCCCTGACAAATGAAGAACATCCGTGTCAAGCATTAGCCGACTGCCTGACTATCAAGGAGCGCTGCGGGAGCGTTCAGGGACAAACACTGGCCTATATTGGTGACGGTAACAATGTAGCAACTTCACTCACCCACGCCGCAAGCATGCTCGGGTTGAACCTACGACTTGCTTCTCCGAAAGACTACTCTCTGCCTGAAGAAAGCCTGGCAGCAGCTCGCCAAGCAGCCAGACACGGAGCAGAAATCCTACAATTTGACGATCCGGTTGAAGCGGTTCGTGGTGCAGACGCTGTTTACACTGACGTTTGGACTTCAATGGGACAAGAGGTGGAGGCATCACACCGACGCGATGCTTTTTCGGGATATCGGGTGACCGACTCTTTAATGAACGAAGCCAATCCTGATGCTTTTTTCATGCATTGTCTTCCTGCGCACCGTGGAGAAGAGGTTGACCCTGCAGTCATTGATGGTGCCAGGTCTGCCGTCTTTGACCAAGCCGAGAACCGGCTTCACACCCAAAAAGCGCTCTTACTAATGATGCTCCAGAAGATTTAACCGAGTCGAGCCATAAGGCCAATTTCCCAGCTTATTTTCAGGGTTGTATCAGTGTTTCCGCCGCTTGTTCCACTTTCTGAGCTAGCCCCAGCCGATAATCGTCCAAACGTGATCGGACCCCGGAATCCGCAACAGCCAAGATCTCCGCAGCCAGCACGGCTGCGTTGGTAGCTCCAGCCTTCCCAACCGCAACCGTGGCTACCGGTATACCTGGTGGCATTTGCACAGTCGACAACAGAGCATCGAATCCTCCAAGCGGAGAGGAATCAATCGGCACACCTATGACCGGGCGCACAGTGTGAGCTGCCACCACCCCAGCCAAATGTGCGGCTGCACCAGCCCCTACCACAAAGATCTTCACACCATGAGTAAGAGCCTCTTCTAACACTCGGAGAACCCGATCTGGAGACCGATGGGCAGACGCCACGGTCATGTTGCACGAGATACCCAGGTCGCGTAACGTGCGAGCAGTATTGGCCATGACGTCAGCATCCGAAGCGGAGCCCATCAGTATTTGGACCTGTAGATCGTCCATTAGTTTTTGTCTCTCCTTTGATGACTCGAGTCTGCTCTACCTTTACCAAGCACTATAGCGCTTTTCGCCCTATGTCTGACCTCAGCTGTTTGCCCACGTAGGTGATGTGATCCGCTGCCAAGTAGGCCTTCTCAATCGCATCTGAGAAACCTGCACCCCGACCGACTACCGTCATCACTCGACCACCTGACGTTACTACCGTATCATCTCGCTGAACCGTACCAGCCTGAAACAGAAGCACCCCATCCAAAGCCGCTGCCTCATCAATTCCAGTTATTGCTACACCGGTCTGATAGGGCCCCGGATATCCTCCAGAGGCTAGCACGACACCGACGTGCGGAATTTGGGTCTGTTCGCATGTCATGTTGTCGAGGGCTCCCCGGGAAGCCGCTTCGAGCAGTGGTGCCAGCTCTTCAGACACCATTGGCAAAATGACTTGGGCCTCTGGATCTCCTAACCTCACATTGAATTCGACAACATATGGACCATCGAGGGTAATCATTAAGCCTATATAGAGAAAGCCCTGGTATGGATGTCCATCACCTTTCATACCTTCAAGCACTGGCTCAACGATCTCACGCCGGATACGGGTTTCCAAAGCTGCTGTCATCAGCGGACTGGGAGCAAAAGCTCCCATTCCTCCAGTATTGGGACCTTTATCACCATCGAAGGCCCGTTTATGGTCCTGGGCTGCCGGAAGTACCAGTGCCTGTCGCCCGTCACAAATAGCAAAAAAAGAGACCTCCTCCCCCACCAGGCACTCTTCGACCACAAGACGCAGTCCTGCGTTACCAAACTGCTGTTCGAGCATCGCTTTCTTCACTGCGTCCTGAGCAGTAGCAAGATCGTGGGCAATAGTCACCCCCTTTCCAGCTGCCAAGCCATCAGCCTTAATAACCACAGGAAAACCGAACTCAGCCCCAGATACCATCGCCAAGGCTTCGTCTAAACGCTCACATACCCGAAAACGCGCGGTCGGAATTCCATGACGCGCCATAAACACCTTGGCAAATGCCTTACTCGACTCTAATTGGGCGGCGAAACGGCTAGGACCGAAAAGACACCGTCCATTGGCTCTGAACAAGTCATGCACTCCTTGAGACAGTGGTAATTCTGGCCCTACAACAGTAAGGTCAGCTGCCTCTGCATCAGCACACGCTAGAATCGAACTCGGGTCTGAAAGATCGATAGGGTGGACCGACGGCCCGGTTCCTCCATTTCCCGGTGCGCAGACCACCTTCTCCACAGCCGATTCGCGGGCCAGCTTCCAGGCCAGGGCGTGTTCGCGCCCTCCACCTCCGACAACCAGTACTTTCATCGTTCACAAATCTCGCTAGAGTAGCCTCACCCGTCAGACTTATAATCGTTGACGCTAACCAATACTTCAGCCTAAAATCGCTGATTGTCTCGCTTCAGAAAGTAGAACGAGCTGACGGTGACCAAGCGTTCCGTTTCGCTGAGACAAGTGACCCTGTTAAGTTCACCAAGTACCGAGAGGTAACCTAACAGTCGCATTTGACGATGAACAAACGCTGTAAGGCAGGATACAGCAACCGGCGAGTTTGGCTGTTGTCTCATCACGAGACGCTAGCCTAGCACACTGATTTAAGAGACTCGCCGCGTATGCTATTTAAATTTGCTACCTAGGGAGGTGCAGGAAGTTTTGGCTGAGGTCAAGGTGCAGGATAGTGAGTCAATCGAGGGCGCGCTTCGCCGCTTCAAGCGAAAGGTCCAACAAGAAGACATCATCAAGGACATCAAGAAGCACTCCTTCTACTTAAAACCTGGGGATAAGCGTCGCGCGAAACAAGCGTTGGCAAGGAAGCGGACTCGGAAAAAGCAACGCCGGGAAACCGAATAGCCGCAATACGCCCAGACACAACCAGCAATAATTCGCTTGTGGGAGAAACGTTGGATTTTGGCTCATTGGCTGACATGACGCCCATCTTCACCTAGACGATTGACCCAAACATATCCTT
>CEUS01068578.1_pt1 | contig 12662 bp, 11 predicted proteins | sample 427031 | NCBI WGS metagenome assembly CEUS01 (sample SAMEA2622837, study PRJEB7988) | marine metagenome | biome: marine biome (ENVO:00000447); feature: marine epipelagic mixed layer (ENVO:xxxxxxxxx); material: "saline water (ENVO:00002010), including plankton (ENVO:xxxxxxxx)" | depth 140 m | reverse complement strand
CTCCATGGGGCGATGCAATATGTAAATCAGGATGCAGAAGGCCAAATTGAAGAAACTGAATCTATTAGTGCTGGTCTAGATTATCCAGGAGTCTCACCACTTCATTGTTTTTTAAAAGATACTAAAAGAGCAAGATATACAGCAGCAAGCGACGAAGAAGCTTTAAGTGCTTATCAATTAGTTACTAAATTTGAAAATTTGAACCCAAGCTTAGAACCAAGTCATGCATTTGCAGAGGCTATAAAAATAGCTCCAAAATTAACTGAGGATACTGTTGTTTGCGTAAACTCGTGTGGTGATGCGCTTAAAGACCGAGATATTTTAAAACAAAGATTAGGAAAATATAAATGATTAAATCTTCAATTAATTTAGCTTTTAAAAAATGTAAAAAAGAAAATAGGCCAGCTCTATTAACTTATACAGTTGCTGGAGATAATACTAAAAAAAAGTCATTAGAGATTTTAAATTCCATATCAAATTATGCTGACATTTGTGAGCTAGGCTTTGCGCACAACACGCCTGTAGCGGATGGTGGACAAATTCAAACTTCTTCCTACCGCGCAATTAAAAATGGCATAAAAATGAAAGATGTATTTCAAATTGTTGGAAAATTTAAAAAAAGAAAGAACGCAAAACCTATAATCCTAATGGGTTACTACAATATGATTTACCAATATGGCGAAAGTAAATTTTTAAAAAAATGTAAACAAGTAGGCGTAAATGGTTTAATTGTAGTTGATCTCCCTTGGCCAGACAATAAAGTTTTTTCAAAAAAATGCAAAAAATACTCCATTACTTTTGTGCAGCTTTTGAGTCCTACTACCTCAATGTCAAGAATGAAAAAAATCATACGTGACTCTCATGAAATGCTATATCTAATTTCCATGCTTTCCACTACAGGAGGAAGGTTAAAAGTTTCTCCTAAAGAAATTTTTAGAAATTATAATAAAATTAAAAAAATTGATAAATCTAAAAACCTAGTAATTGGCTTTGGTATTACAACTAAAAATATTTCATCTTTTAAAAAAGCAGATGGGTGCGTTGTTGGAAGCGAAATTTGTAAAAAAATTTCACAATCAGTCAAAAAACGACAAAATCCTGTCACAAAAGTAGATAATATGGTAAAATACTTAAAGAGTAAAATTATATGAACTGGATATCAAAAAAAATATTTGAATTAAAATCAAAAGCAAAAAAAATTTTTAAACGCCAACAAAAAATTGACCCGAGCAGCTCTTTGTGGGAAAGTTGTCCTAGTTGCTCATCTATAAATCATAAAGAAACTTTAGCTAAACAAGATTGGATATGCAGTAAGTGTTCTCATTACTTTGATAAACCCGCATTAGCTACGATCAAAACATGGTTCCAAGATGCTGGAACTTTTATTGAAACACCAAAAGGATTGGATGAAGATCCTTTGAACTTTAAAACTGAACTCGGAAGGTACAAAGATAAGTTGGCAAAAGCTAGAAAAAAGGAAAAACAATGGTGTTCAATTTTAGGATATAAAGGAATAGTAGAAGGTTTAAAAGTCCATTTAGTAGTTAGCAATTTTAAATTTTTAGGTGGATCTTGGAGTCACTTAGAATCGTCTTATTTCCAAAAAATAGTTTCTGATGCGATTGAAAGTAATGCGGATGTTTTAGTGTTAATTTTAAAAACTGGAGGTGTCTCCATGTTTACTGGAGCCTTGGGATTGAATTCAGTTATGGGCGCTGGAACAATTGGAATACAAAGACTGAAAGAAAAAAATATATTAACTGTTGGAGTGGCTCAGAGCAAAACCACGGGTGGTGTGTTAGCGTCTGTTTTATATAATTCAGAATTTGTTATTTTGGAAAAAGGAGCTCACGACGTAACTTTTGCTGGAAAAAGAATATCCAAAAACTATCTCGCAGCAGGAGAGGTTATGGATGAAAATTTTGGTACCGCAGAAGAGAAAATCTCTAAAGGAATGTGCGATCTTGTGTTAGAGCGTTCTCAAATTAAGCAAACTATTTGTACACTTGCCAAAATTCTTAAAAAGAAGGAAGATCTTGCTGTTACAAATGAAAATCGAGATGACAGCAAAGATATTACAGGCCGAGAAATTTTACCAAAAACTGCAGAGTCAATATAGTCGTCGAATAAATTTAGATAGATCAAGAATTTTTGCTGCTTTGGATAAATTTAATATTGACCCAAACTATGATCTTCCAGGAGAAATATTCCAAATCATTGGATCCGATGGCAAGAATACGGTTGTTCAAAGTTTAAAATCTATACTAATTCAAAATAAAAAAAATATTTCTACCTTTACATCACCAGCTATTACTTCACCTCTAGATCGTATTTTTTTAAAAAATAAATTTATAAGCCTATATAATTTCAAAGATGCAGCAAAAAAAATCATGGGCTCAAAATGCAAGCTTACATTATTTGAAGTTATAACTTTAATTTACATATTAAATTTAAAAAATCAGAAAAATATAGACTATCAAATAAATGAGGCTGGTTGTGGCTGGAATAAAGACTCAACTAACTTATTCAATTTTCCAAAGGCACAAATAATAACTAATTTAAATTTTCAACATAAAGATCTACTTGGTGCAAAAAATATGCATGATATATGCAAAATCAAATGTGGGGCATTAAACCATAATACAAAAATATATATTGGAAAACAAAATCCTAAAATACTGAAGATTATAAAAAAAATTCTTAAAAAAAATCCAAGTCAAAAATATTACTATGGTAAAGATTTTAAAATAAAAAAAAAAAATAATTCTTATTTTTATTATGACAAGAAAGGTGTTTTAAAACTTAAGGCTAGCGAAATTCATAGTGATGGAATTTGGGAAAATATTGCATTGGTGATAAGAATAGCAAGAGATTTAAATATTAAAAATAAAATTATTCTAAAAGCGCTGAAAAAAATTAAACTTTTAGGTCGTCTCCAATTTATAAAAAAAGGAAAGATTAGAAAATTATTATTTACCAAGGAAGATCTTTTGCTAGATGGATGTCATTCTCAAAAATCAATATTAAATCATGTAAATTTTTTAAAAAGTATTAATAAACCGAAATATGCCATATGGTCATTAATGAAAAATCGCGAGCCAGAAAAATATGTCAAGTATCTAAAATGTTTTAAAAAAATAGTAGCAATTAAAATCCCAAATGAACCTAACTCTTGCTCACCAATGCTGCTTAAAAAAATAGCTGATCGAAATAATATTGATTGTCTTGTCGCTTCTAACATTCAAGCTGCTATAAAAACAATATCTTCTGAAAAACCAAAATGCATATCTATTATTGGAAGTCTTTATACTGCAGGTAAAGTTTTAAATTTAAATTAAATATTTTCTTTTATCCAAGAAACAATATTTGATTTTGTAGTAGCACCTACTTTTGTAGCCTTAAGTTCTCCACCTTTAAAAAGTAACATTGTCGGAATACCTCTTACACCATACTTAGTTGGCTGATTAGGATGGTCATCGATATTATGTTTGGCTATCGTAACTTGATTACTCATTTCATTAGAAATTTCTTCTAGAATCGGACCAACCTGTTTGCAAGGACCACACCACTCAGCCCAAAAATCAACTAAGGTAGGTTTTTCTGATTTTAAAACTTCAGTTTCAAAATTTTCATCAGTGACGTTCTTGGTAGGCATAAGATAATTTTAATCTAATAATTTTATATTTAAAGTCAACCTGTCTTTTTATATTTTTTTTCCATTTCCTCTACATATAAATTAATGTCATTTAATAATTTGAGTTTATCATTATCGTCCTTAAATTTGTTTCTCAAAGTATCAATTTCACTATAAGTTCTTGGAATTGTGTTCCATTTTTCCTCATTTGTGCTTAAAATTCTTGAGGCCACCTCTTTATGCATAGAATCGTACTCCTCTTTTGGCATGGATTGTGGACTTTCTTCATAAAGAATTTTTTTTCCAAAATATTGCATGCGTTCATCCTTAAATCGTTGAATTACCGAAAATTTATCTTTCCAGTCGGCCTTGTGAAATTCTGGCATTAGTTTGCTATCATGATCTGAAGCAAATTTTATATAAATTGATTCCTCAGGATAAACTTCAAGTTGAGAATCTAGTTCCTGCTTTTCTCTCGCATCATCATCTAAAATGGTTGATACTTTTTTTGAAAATTCTTTATTTTGTCTTATTAATTGAGCTCTTTCTTTTAATTTTTTTATTCCAAGTTGTTTGTAGTTATCAAAATTCATTCCATAACTTGGGTTCATAATAATAGGATGTTTTTTATGTTTGATTGTTCTAATAACTTTAGGTTTTTTATCCAACTCTTTTTTTAACTCCTTTAAAGACAATTTAAAATAGTAAGAAGGATCAGACTTTAAATCAAAGCACATCGGATACCCCCACTGAGGATGTTGGCAAACATAAGTTAAAACGAATGGAACTGATTTACCATAATAAAAAAAATCAGTACAAAATAATTGTTCTTCTTTAATTATTTGAAATGTCTTATCTTTATTAGTAGTCATGAGACTTGCCTTCCAAACATTGGGAGCTTTTTTGCTCAAAAGTTTTGCAATTTCAATTGTTGCTAATACATCTCCCAGTGCAGAATGTGCTTTATCATGTTTAATACCATTCATGGGTGCTAATTTTTCTAGTTTAAAAACTGGATTTTTTTTGTCACTTATTGGAGTTTTTATACATGTCGGATAATAAAGATGGCAAGCTCTAGCTAAACTAAACAAGTCTCCTCTTTCACTGCCATTGGTATTAGTTAAATAAGGATATTCTAAATTTTTAAATAAAGTTCTTCTTAAGAATTCTTCATCAAAATTTATTGAATTATAACCAATAAATGTTGAATTTCTCCACTCCTTAAATTTGTCTGACAGCTGTCTAATCATTTGATAGTGAGATAGATTTGTTTCCTTTAACATTTTTGGTGTTGTTTTATTTACTAATAAGGCCATTGCTTCAGGAACAATTCCGGGACTTAATTTACATCTTGCTTCGTATCTATCTAGTTCTTGAAAATTATCATTTACAAGTACCGCTGCTGCTTGAATAATTTGGCCATAGGAAACATTGGACGAGCAGGTTTCAAAATCATAAAAAACCAAATTTGGCATTAACTACTACTTATTCAATACTCTAATTTTGTCAACGTCTTCCTTAATTACTTTTTCAACTTCCTCAGGATCTTTAATATTTTCTAAGGTCCTCATAATAGATCTAGCATCCCTACCAAAATCATCTGTCACTTTCATAGTCTCCTCTAATTTTTTTCTGAGACCCTTGATGCCATCAAAATGCTTTGCAAATCTTGTAGTAATATTTTTTAAGTCATCATGAATTTGTGTAGCATGTTTTTGAACTTTGAGAGTTTGAAAGCCTAAATGGTAAGCTTGTAAAATTGCACATAAGGTATTTGGTCCTGAAACAGTAATTTTATATTTAGTTCTAAGCTCCTCCATTAATAATTCCTTGGTTTTTGGATCTCTATAGCTTGCAAGCTCAGCATATAAACCTTCTGTCGGTGCGTAAATAATTGCAAAATCTGTCGTTTTTGGAGGCATGATATATTTTTCAGAAACTTTTTTTGCTTTAACTCTAAATCCCGAAGCCAAATCGTTCCTGGCGGCTGCTAAGGCGTCCTTGTCTTTAGCCTGATAGGCTTCGTCAATTGCTTTATATTTTTCAATAGGCCAGTGACTATCGATTGGACAAAGAACATCGTTTTGTAATTTAACTGCAAATTCAACTACATCACGTGTTTCGTCAGGTTTCATTTTAACATTTGCAATATATTGCGCAGCTGGCAACAAATCTTTTAACAATGCAGACAATGAAAACTCAGCCAAACCTCCATACTGTTTTACTCCAGCTAAAATTCTACTGAAGCTATCCTGGCTTTTGTTTATTGCTTCTACCTGACGATTAAAAACATCTACTTTTTCATCAACTTTAGTAAGTGCCTGGGTCATGTCGCGAGTAACATCTTTTGATAGAGAGTTGAAAGATGTGGACATTGTATTTATAGAACCAGTTAGTGAATCTTTTAATCTATTTATTTCTTCACTATTCTTTTTTTCATCTTTATTTTTTCCTTGGTTGATTAGTAAATAAATAACTACAACAAGTAGTATTAAAACTATATATAGAATCACATCCTGCATGATAATTATAGATATTCCTCATTACACTTAAAGTAAACAGACAAAAGATATTAATTCAATTTTTTTTGTCTTTCTCGATCAATATGGGCTGTCATGGTATCAACAAGATAATCGGAATAAGTGAATATATCTTTTGTTTCAAAGGATTTTGTTTCGTGTTTTTCCGGGTTGGCTTTATTTTCTACAACAATTTTTCCTTTTTTGGCATCCGAATCTTCTAAATAAACTAAAATTAACCAATCTTCATCTGGGCTATCATCATATCTTATAAAACATTCATTTGATTCATACCTTCTATCTATAACTCTGAGAATACTTTTGTGTTTTGGTATATATTTTTTATTCAATTGAAACACTAAACTGTTTGCCGAACGATAAAAAGATTCTAGAACAAGCTCTATAGTTTGCCTATGTTCAGCATATTCTTTCTCTTTTCTAAGTAAATCTTCCTTTGTATCTTCATCTGAAATTTCTACACCTAGGGACTCTACTCTTTCTCTAATTTTTTGATCTCTAATTAATCGATATTTTTCTTTGATTTTTTCAAGTCGTTCTTCTACTTGTTTATAGTCCTCTCTCTGTTCTTTTAATGCTAATTTTTCTAAATTTTTTATCTCTTCAAGTTCACGTCTTCTGAAAGATTCTATTTTTTTTTCGAGTTTAATTTCTTCAAGAAATCTTTTTCTTTTTTCTGCTTGTTCTTTTCTAAGAATTGCTTGCTCTTCCCTCAAAAATTTCTTTAGGTCTAACTCTCTTGCTTTAGCAAGTTTTTCTTCATCACGAAGCTGTTGTTTCTTTGCTTCATAACGTAGACGTTTTTCTTCTTTAATTTTTTTTTCTTTTTCAAGCTTTTCTAAAGCAATTTTTTTTAATTTTTCAATTTTTCTTTTTTCTCTAAAATTTTCATACGCAATAAAAATTGGCTGTAAAAGAAAACTAACAATACTTTGGAAGGTAATTTTTTTAAATAAGTTCTTTTCTTTAATTTTTAATTTTATTTTAGGTATAGCAAGTCTAGATCTTAATCTGATTTTTTTTTTCTTTAATTTTAATCTTTTTTTCTTTCTTATAATTCTTCTTTTTTTGGATCTTTTTTTGAACTTTGCTTTTTTAATCTTTCTTTTCTTTCTTTTTTTTTTATTTTTTTTCATGAGATCAGGAAATCTATATTAACAATAAGTTAATTGTAAATATAGTCTCTTGTTCTACCAGGAACTGATTTAAAATCTTTAACAGTTTCAATTTGGTAAACTAAAAGATCAGACCACTTAAATGCCGCACTACAACTTGAGAGATAAAAATCCCAAAGCCTAACAAAATTGTTTCCGTAAGCTTTTTTTGCCTTATTAGCATTCTCTAAAAATCTTTTTCTCCAATGATCAAGCGTTAAATTGTAGTGATCTATTAAGCTTTCCCATCCTGATATAATAAGTCCGCTATTCTCAATAGCTTTTGTAATTTGGCTGGTTGTAGGAACTTTTCCTCCATTAAAAATATATTTATTTATAAAAGGATTTGTTGGGCTGGGTGGATTCGTGGAAGCTATAGTGTGAGTTAAACAAAGAGAATCTCCATTATCTTTTAGCAATTCATTAATCTTCTTAAAAAAAGTTTTATAAAATTTTGGAGAAACATGTTCAAAAAATCCAACATTAACTATACGATCCCACTTGCCTGCAACTTCTCTATAATCAATTAGCTCGTAACTAAGTAGATTGTCTAATTTATTTTCTCTAGCTTTAAGCTTGCAGTAATCAATTTGATTTGAAGCAAGGCTAATGCCATGAACTTCGCATCCCATTTTTTTTGCAATATATCTGCTCAAACCACCCCAGCCACAACCTATATCTAAAACGCGCTGCCCCGGCTTTATATTTAATTTTTTTACTATGTGATCCAGCTTATTTGTCTGCGCCTGCTCTAAGGTTTCGTTAGGATCTTTAAATAAAGCGCAAGAGTACTGTCTGTGTTCAGAATCCAGCATCCAATTATAAATATCTTCACCGCGATCATAATGCATTTCGGCATTACGTTTTGAAGCTTTCTTTAAATTATGTTTTCCCAAAAAATTTATTCCATAACTAACACTATTTATGATTGTAGAATAAATATTAATTTTACTTCTGCCAATATTTTTAAGTGCTAAATTTAAAAAATCATAAATTGAACCATTTTCAATTTCAATGTTTCCTTTATAATATTCTTCACCTAAAAAAAGATCTGGGTATACTAATAACTTCCAGTTTAAATCTTTCTTTAACAACTTAAGAGTCAAAGGTTTTTCTTTATTAGAAACTTCTCCACAAATATACTTTTGGCCTCTAGAATCTACTAAAATAATTCCTTCTTTTGTAAAAATTCTCGATAAAAATCTAGCTAACATCATAAATTAAGCTGCAATATTTTTTTCAGGAAAAAAATCTAATTCCTTTAATTTTAACATAAGTTCTTTTTGTTCTTTATTGGTCAATAAATTTAATGGCGGTAAAATATTTTTATATTTTTCGTTTTCTACCGACACAAAACTATGTAATGCTGAAATCAAATTATAATTATCAAATACTTTTCTAATAGCACAAAGTCTTTCGTTAAAAGTTTGCTTTTTCTTATCATTAAAATCATCATAAACTTTACGAGCCAAGGTTGCTGTTACATTACAAATAGCAGAAATAATTCCACTATTACCTATCTCTAAACCTTTTAATAATTTTACTTCAGAGCCAGGAAAAATTAAAAAATTTGGAATTTTAAGAGTTTCATATAAATTATACGAACTATCTTTCACACCAACAATTTGTTTAGGAAAATCTTTAACTAATTTTTCAATTATATGTTTACTAAATTTATATCCTGAAAGTTTTTCAAAATTATACGCTATCATTTCTACGGTATCAATTTTTTGAATAATGTTTGAAAAAAAAGCATACGCACCTTCGTCTTGATATCCTTTAACGCCAGAATAATATGCTGGAGGCATTATTAAAAAACGATTGATGCCTGATTCTAAACCTTTTTTTATTATTTCAATATTTTCGTTTAGAGAATTATTGCCAGTACCAATTATAAAATTATTTTTAAATTTACTTTCATCGAGTCTTTCAATTAATTTTTTCTTCTCATATGATGAAATTAATTGTGCTTGTCCAGTGCTACCAAAAATAACAACTCCGTGACAACCATCACTTATGAGTCTTTCGGCATGTATAACTGTTGAATCTACATCAAGCGACAAGTCATCGTTTAAAATGCTCATTGAAGCTGCATAGATACCTTTTTTTATAGACATATTTTCACCAATTTATTATTTAGAAATTATATTAAATACAAATAATGAATAAAGCTTTAATAATTATTAAATCACCAGGGATTGGGGACCTTCAGATCCTACTAACTAACATACATCATATTTCAAAGGAAATTGGTGGACCTTTAACAGTTTTAGCACAAAAAAATACTAGAGCAAAAGAGATATTTAAATATGACCCCCATGTTACTGAGGTATTAGATTTAGGAAAAAAAGATTTTTTTAATATTATAAGTAAATTAAAATCTAAAAAATTTACTCAATGCTATATTTTCAGCGATAGTATTAGATTATATTTAATTTCCAAACTTTCGGGTATAAAAAAAATATACAATTACCCATTTTTTTCAAAAAAAGGAAAAAATTTTTATAAGACAGCAAAGGAGTTTACTGAAAAAATATTAAAAAAAAAAATTCATCCAGAGTCAAAAATTTATTGGGATAATTTTACTATAAAAGAAACTAAAAAAAAATATGATATAAAAAATAATGTAAAAAATATTATTTGTGGAATTTCTGCTTCAGGACCAACAAAGCGTTGGGATATAGATAACTATATAAGACTTTTTAAAAAAATAAATTCAAAATTTCCATGTAAGTTTTTTTTAGCCGGTGGCTACAATGATGAAATTTTGATTCAAAAAGTAATGAACTCTGTTGAAAACTGTGTATCACTATCTAAATTAAACATAGAACAAATCATTCCTATTATTGCATGTTGCCCAAACTATATCGGAAACGATACTGGCTTCGGTCATCTTGCTGCAAATCTTAATTCTAGATGTCTTATGATTTTTACTGATAGTCCTGCTCGTAGTTATGGACTTTGGAATAATAATATTAAAATTATAGTACCTATCGGAGAAACAATAAATAGTATAGGCCACAACTCTCGTGGTAAAGATAAAATTTCTTTTGATGAAGTATTAACTAAAGCTTTAAATTTAATTAACTAAAATCTTTTAATGCTGTTTCTTTTGCTTCGTTAACTATCTGACTTAATCGTTCAGTATTTGAATTTGGATTCACGTCTGGATGAATCTTTTTTTGAAGTAAGTTTGTAGCTTTAATAATTTCATCTTTTGAACATCCCTTTTTAACACCTAAAATTTTATAAGCTTCATCAATTGATAAGTTGCTTGATGGTTTTGTTTGATTATTTTTTCCAAAATGAGAATATCTACCGGTAGCCCTCAAATAGTTTAGCAATCTCCATATTTGCCAAATTTGAAATGCTGTAAGACCTTTAATTTTTAAAGCTGATAGGGCTAAAAAAAACAGCGGTAAAGAAAATAATATTCTACCACCTACAGCTAGCACAATCGCTATCAGTAAAGATACAATAATAATTAAATTTCTAACCCCTTTTGATATAGTTTTGCTGCTTGTTCTACCAATCCAAGAGAGTAGCAAAAAAACTATGACAAAAATAATTATTCCAGTAACTACAATATTCATATAAATAACTATTCTAATGACAAATCCTCCTAAATTAAAACGAAAATTAGAAATAAGAAAATACCACGACTATGAGGTAAAAGATGAATTTTCTTGGGTACATCAAAAAAATATTCTCGAAGTATTAAAAGACAGCTCAAAGTTAGATCCTGATGTTAGAAAGTATTTGGAGGAAGAAAATGCCTATACAAATTTTAGAATGCAAGACACTGAAAAATTTCAGAAAAAATTATTTAAAGAAATTAAAGGAAGAATGAAACTAGATGATGAATCTCTTCACTTTTTTTTTAACAAGGATGGATGGGAGTATTGGACAAAAACAACCAAAGAAAATAATTATTCTATACATTTGAGAAAAAAAATAGATAGCAATAAAACTGAAGAATATTGGAATGGCGATAGAGAAAAAAAGAAGATGGGTGCTAGCTATTTTGGCGTCGGCGATATTTCAGTAAGTCATAACCATTCTCTCTTGGGATATTCCTTAGATTTAAATGGATCAGAATATTATACAATTTATGTAAGAAAAATAGTTGACGAAGAAATAGTTACCGAAAAAATAGAAAATACTTCTGGAGGAATAACCTTTAGTAAAGATTCGAAATATATTTTTTACACATTATTAAATTCAAAACATCAACCTAAAAAAATTTTTAGACACAAGATTGGATCATCCCAAAATGATGAGTTGGTATATGAAGAAAAAGATGAACGTTTTACTGCAGGAATGGGAGGCTTAACTTCAGATGAAAAGTTTTTTTTGGTTAGCACGTCTGATCATAGTACAACGGAAACTCATTATTTTTCTGCTGATCAAGAGAAAATAAATCTAAAACTATTTCAAAAACGTAGTGAAAAAATAAAATATTCAATAGATTCGTGGCAGGGATATTTTTATATACATACCAATCAAGACCACTCACCTGATTATAAAATTTGTAGATGCAAACATGAAAATATAGATAAGTGGGATAATTTTATTCCCGCTAAAAAAGAGGTAGTAATCGGAGGTTTTGATTTTCTTGATGATTGGATGATACGGGGAGAAATGTCCAACGCATTACCAAGAGTGTTTGTAAGAAATCTTAAAAATAATGAAGAAGAAGAACTGGTATTTTCTGATGAGAAAGTTTGGAGTCCATCCATTTCTGAAATTCAAAAAGAATCAAATACTGACAGCATTTACATTAGTTATTCTTCCCCCAAAACTAATTCTAGAGCTTATATTTATAATTTGAAAACAAAACAAAAGAAATTTGTTAAAGAACAAAAAGTTTTAGATAAAAATTACTCGCCACAAAATTATATTACTGAACGACTAGAATGTGAATCTCATGATGGGAGAAAAATACCTTTAACTATAACTCGACACAAAGAAACAAAAGTTGATGGAACTTCAAATCTTTTATTATATGGTTATGGAAGTTATGGAAATTCACTATCATTTGGATTCTCAAATACAAGATTAAGCTTATTGAATAGAAATATCATTTGGTGTGACGCTTCTATCAGAGGAGGAAGAGAACGGGGGGAAATTTGGCATGAAGAAGGTAAAATGTTAAATAAAAAAAATTCTTTTAAAGATTATATATCAGCAGCAAAATTTTTAATTGAAAAAAAATATACTTACAAAGGTGGTATAATTGGATACGGCGGGAGTGCTGGTGGTCTTTTATTGGGAGCTGTAGTTAACGAAGCCCCAGAATTATTTTTAGGAATGGTAATTCAGGTTGGATTTTTAGAT
>CEUS01042486.1_pt1 | contig 12663 bp, 8 predicted proteins | sample 427031 | NCBI WGS metagenome assembly CEUS01 (sample SAMEA2622837, study PRJEB7988) | marine metagenome | biome: marine biome (ENVO:00000447); feature: marine epipelagic mixed layer (ENVO:xxxxxxxxx); material: "saline water (ENVO:00002010), including plankton (ENVO:xxxxxxxx)" | depth 140 m | reverse complement strand
CCTACCCCTACGCCAGTGCTAGCGCCAACACCGGCACCTACCCCTACACCAGTGCTAGCGCCAACACCGGCACCTACCCCTACGCCGGAACCCATAGCCGCACCTGTCGAAAATCCGAACGCGCCCAAAGAGCACACCTTTTTTGAGTTTACCGGCCGGACCACCACCTGGTCCCGGGGAATGGACCTATTAAAGAAATCTCCTCTGATTGGCCATGGCTTCCATGCCGACCGCATGTTACTAGGCACCCAAATGCACAACGGATTGGTGCAGGCATTGGTCCAAACGGGAATATTGGGGGCGATAGCGTATCTCGCAGCCGCATCTTACGGCTGGTTGTTACTGGCCAGGCTCTCCCGCAACCTGATCTCCCTTTCATTGGTGCACAAACAGCTAGTGATACAAAGCGGCGCAGTGCTGGCTTACCTAACGATGCGGGCAGTACCCGAGTCCACTGGAGCGCTCTTCAGCGTGGATTGGCTGGTCTTGGCACCCATTCTCCTCTACCTGTATCTCGTTGACTCACAGAGTTCTAACCCAGAACGGCTATGAATTCTGTTGCCACAGCCCATAAATTATTGATAGAAATCTAGTTGGAGTCGCACGAATGGCACAACCCACCCAAACATTAGCTTCGAAACATACCCAATTGGTCTGCCAGGGATGCGGCAATGTGGGTCTGGAAAGGGTCTTGGACCTGGGGCATCAGCCCCTGTGCAACGAATTCATCCCGGAGGATGAAGCCACCCGCCCCCAGACCTACTACCCCCTCTGCCTCTGCTATTGCAATCAGTGCAAACTGGTCCAACTGGACTACGTAATACCCACAGAGGTGACGTTCGGCGACCAGTACACCTACCTGACCGGTTCAAGTCCGTCCCTAATCAAGTATTACGACGATCTGGCAGAAAGACTCCACAAGCAGTTGGACCTGAAACCCGGCGACGGCATCGTCGAGATCGGTTCCAACGACGGCACATTCTTGAAAGCTTTCCAGCGTTTGGGTGTGGAAGTCCTGGGCATCGAAGGGGCCAAGCAGGCCACCGCCTTGGCCAAAAAAGTCGAGGTACCGGTGATTGAGGAATTCTTCGGCACGGGGATGGCGGAGAAGGTTAAGACCAAGCTGCCCGCCGGCACCAACGTCCGTTTGATAATCGGCATGAACGTCCTGGCCCACACGGATAACATCAACTCCTTCTTGGACGAAGTGACCAAGCTCATGGGGCCAGAGACAACTCTAATCAGCCAGTCCCACTGGCTGGTGGCATTGGTCCAGAAATTTGAGTTCGACACCATCTACCACGAGCATCTCCGTTATTACACCCTGGAAAGCCTGATAAACCTGTTCCAGCCCCATGGTCTGAACATCTTCGATGCGGAGATCACAGATTTCTATGGCGGCTCGGTGTTGAGCTATGCCAGCCAGGCTCCGGCGCCCGCTCCGGAGAACCGGCCTCCAGGGTTGAAGTCGGTTCTAGAGCAGGAAGCAACCATAGATATGGCCGAGGTCTTCACCGACATGAGTCAGAAGCTCCTCAAGAACAAGGCCGAGCTTTTGACCCTGCTCACCGACCTGAAATTATCGGGCAAAAAAGTGGTGGGGCTGGGCGCACCCATGAAGGCTTCCACCCTACTCAACTACTACGGAATCACCCAAGATCTGATCGAGCACATCGGCGAGGTAAACGACCTGAAAGTTGGCACCGTGGTGCCGGGCGTTCGCATCCCCGTGATTCATGAAAGCGCCATGTTTGAAGAAGAACCCGACTATGCCCTGCTCCTCTCCTGGAACATGGCCGAGTTCATCATTCCCAAGATTCGTGACTTGGGTTACAAGGGCAAATTTATCGTTCCCGTACCGGAATTGGAGGTAATCGGGTGACCAGTATTCAATCGTCGGCCCCCTTGCAGCAGCTAAAGGGCCAACGCGTCATCGTCACCGGCGCGTCGGGCTTCATCGGCAACAACCTGGTCCGGAAATTGTCCGAGCTGGAAGCAGAGGTGGTGGTCATTGACCGCATGCAGCCTGGCGAGCGTTACCCCCACGTCGAGTTCGAGTGGGCCGACCTCCGCCACCTGACCAAGACCTATGAGACCGATTACCTGATCCACCTGGCGGCGGTGACCAACGCCGGCTACGCCGAACGCTACCCGTTGGACACCTACGAGCAGAACGTGCTGGGCACCGTGAACCTGCTGGACCACGTGAACGTGGCCAAGCGAATCATGTTCCCGTCCACCGCCCTGGTGTACGGAGCATCGTCCACCCCCATCAAGGAAGACGCCGAACAGGACCCTTCTTCCGTTTATGCCCAGAGCAAGGTACTCGGTGAGCAGCTCATCAAATTCCACTGCGCCCGGGCGCGCGTTGAATACACCATGTTCCGGTTCTTCAACGTCTTCGGCCGGGGACAGCTGCCCATGTACATCGTGCCCCAGGTGCTGAAACAGATCGTGGAAGAGGGCAAGGTGGTCATCAGGAACGGCACGGTGATGCGGGACCTCCTCTACGTTGAGGACTGCATCGACGCCGTCATGAAACTGGCCGTGACCCCGGAGGCCGCCGGCAACATATTCAACATCGGTTCGGGCCACATCGTTTCCATCGCAGAGGTCGCCAAGACCGCCGCGCTGGCCACCGAGCAGCCTGAAGTGGAGATAATCGACCTGGAAGAGCAGATCGACTATTCCCCAACAGCCATCATCGCCGACATCACCAAAGTGCAGTCGGTCATCGACTGGTATCCCCAGGTGGACCTCAGGGAAGGGCTGAGGAGGATGTGGCAGTCAGACTTGAAGGGCGCTGTTGCCTCGGATAGAAGATAGACGGGCCAGTTTCGGTCGCCCCGGGATTGACCACAAAACATCCCAAGGACCAAATATTCCCCCATGACATCGGAAACAGATGAACTAACATCTATCCGGATTCTTGGGACTCGAGTCCATATGGCCCATATCCCCGATGTGGTCCAGGCGATGGATAACTGGATCCAGCGGGAGCCACAACGGCACCACCATGTGATCAACACCGGGTTACACGGCATCATGGAAGCCCACCGCAACCCGGAGATTAAGTCGATATTCAACTCGGCGGCCTTGCTCGCCCCCGATGGCATTCTGACCATTCTCATCGCCCGGTTACGGGGGCATCGGCTAAGAAAGAGCGAGACCGGCCCAGAGCTATTACAAAAATTTTGCCGCGTGGCCCAAGACAAGGGCTACCGGGTCTACTTCTATGGCGACACCCAAGAAACGCTGGACCAACTGAAGAGTGTAATCGCTGCGGAATACCCCAACGTGCAAGTGGTCGGGAGCAACGCGCCCCCCTTCAGAGAGCTTACCCCAGAAGAGGACGAGGCCATAATCGGCGACATTAATCGGTCAAAACCCGACGTGGTATGGGTTGGACTGGGGATGCCGAAACAGGAACAATGGATATATGCCCATCGGCAGTCGGTACAAGCGCCGGTGATGGTCGGCGCCGGGGCGGCTCTCAAGTTCATGGGCGGCTCGGTGGAAAGGGCGCCGGTACGGGTACAAAACCTGGGGCTGGAGTGGTTATGGAGGCTCTACCAAGAACCCAAAAGGGTCTGGCGCAGGGTCTTCGTCGACGCTCCCCAATTCGTGGTGCTGGCGTTGTTGGAAACCACCGGTCTCAAGAAATTCTAAGACCGCCTGTTGAGTAATCTCATTGGGGCGACGGCCCCGGCAGCATTTCATCGATGATGTGTTCAAATCTGGGAGGAACCAAATGGCAACTCGCGTTCTAGTGGCTGGCGCAGGTGGATTCATCGGCCACCACATGGTCAAATATCTGTCCGAGCGGGGATACTGGGTCCGGGGAGTGGACGTTAAGACCCCCGAATATGAGGCGTCCCCCGCCGACGAATTCGAAGTCATGGACCTGCGGCGCTGGGACAACTGTTTGATGGCAACCCGGGGCATCGACTGGGTGGTGAACCTGGCGGCCGACATGGGTGGCATCGGTTATATCAGTTACCACTTCGCCCATTCGGCCAGCAGCAATGTACTCATCAGCACCCACATGCTGGAGGCCAGCCGGGTGAACGGCGTCTCCAAGTTCTTCTTCTCCAGTTCGGCCTGCGTCTACCCGGTCTCGATTCAATCGGATTCCAACGTCCTGCCACTCAAGGAAGATGATGCTCACCCCGCCGACCCCGATGAGGGGTACGGCTGGGAGAAGCTGTTCACGGAAAAGATGTGCCGCTACTACGCGGAAGACTTCGGTCTGGAAACACGGGTGGCGCGGTTCCACAACATCTTCGGCCCTCTAGGCACCTACGACGGTGGCAGGGAAAAGGCCCCGGCGGCCATCTGCCGCAAGGTGGCCTTGGCGGAGGACAACTCTGAGATTGAGATATGGGGCGACGGCGAACAGACCCGATCCTTCCTCTATGTGGACGATTGCGTCGAAGGCATCCACCGCCTGCTCCAGTCCGACAGCCGCGGCCCCCTAAACCTGGGAATGGACCGCCTCATCACCATCAATGAACTGGTGGACATCGTCTGCGGCATCGCAGGCAAATCGCTGAAGAAGGTGCACAACCTGTCGGGCCCGCAGGGTGTCCGGGGCCGCAACAGCGACAATTCCAGAGTCCAAAGGGAACTGGGTTGGTCACCCACCATATCCTTGGAGGACGGTCTAACCACTACCTACAGATGGATCGAATCCAAGCTCAACCAGTCCACCCCAGTCATCGCCGCTGACTAGGACGCAATTGTCTTTGATAGAGGTAAATGCGGAGGCCAACCCAGTCAAGAGCGGCCGGTACAAGAGGCCATTTGACCTCGCCGTGTTGGTCCTGGCGCACCTTTCATTGTTGCCCCTCTGGGTCCTTCTTTGGGTGACGATTCCCATCGCCATCTGGCTGGGAGACCGGGGGCCGGTATTCTACCGGCAGCAGAGGGCCGGCACCAACGGCAAGGTGATAACCATCCTCAAGTTCCGCACCATGATTCCCGATGCGGAGAAGGCGGGCCCGGCATGGACCACCGAAGACGACCCCAGGGTGACCACTGTCGGCCGCGTCCTGAGGCGGACTGCCCTGGACGAACTGCCCGAGATTCTCAGCGTATGGAAGGGCGACATGAGCCTGGTCGGCCCCCGGGCTTTGGATGTGGGTGAACACCGGGCACTGGAAAGGGAGATTGAAGGTTTCTCCGACCGCCTGAAGGCCCGGCCCGGTCTGACCGGCCTGGCTCAGGTATATGACATGCGGGACGATGCCGAAGACAAACTGGCCTACGACATCCAATACCTCAATTCCATGAGTCCTCTTTTGGATGTGAAACTTCTGATCGTTTCAGTATTGAATACCCTGTCAGCGAAATGGGACCGCCGCTCCGGGAAGAAACGCTAGGCCCCACCCAACACCAGGTTCCCGTTGCTCTTAAAACGTAGTTCTCCATCTTGTTGACACTGCCAAAAAGAATCCTTCACAAGGCCGTCTCGTTGGGTTTCGGGGTCTTTGAAAAACTGGGGGTCCATGTCATACCCATCGTCTACGATTCCCCCATCCCTAAAACGCGGGAGTTGACCGACCAGCTCTTTCAGACCGATTCAGACTGTGTCGGTATCGACTGGAACGTGGCCCAACAGAGGAAATACCTTGCGGAAATCTTCCCTTCCTACTCTCGGGAAGCCCAATTCAAAGAGACGCCCACCTATTCGCTGATCGACACCGCCATCCTCCATTCGATGATCCGGCACCACAAGCCCAAGAAGATGGTCGAGATTGGCAGCGGCGAGACGACTTTGATAGCCGCCAACGCCTGCCGGATGAACGCTAATTCAGGGAATTCCTGCCGGCAGGTGGCGATCGACCCTTACTCCAAGGCTTCATTGCGCAGCCAGTTTCCACTGTCCGTGGAACTGGTGGAAAAACCGGTACAGGATGTGGCGGTCGGGGATATCATCGATTGCGACATGCTGTTCATCGACTCTTCCCACGTGGTCAAGATAGGCGGCGACGTAACCCACGAGATATTGGAACTGGTCCCGAGGCTGCCTTCAGGAGCGGTGATCCATTGGCACGACATACTGCTCCCTTCCGAATACTGGAAGGACTGGGTCAAGGAAAAGCACTACATCTGGACTGAGCAGTACCTGTTGCACGCGTTCTTGAAATACAACACCGAGTTCGAAATACTGTGGGCATCTCATTACATGCACCTAAACCACTCCGGAGAAGTGTCTGAGGTCTTTCCCGGTTTCCGCCCCGATGAACACCGAATCACCAGTTTTTGGGTCCGGCGCAACTGAATCCGTTGGTTGGCTTTCTTCAATCTGATCTGGCCCCCCGGCCGTATCGTCTAATGGCTACTTTTGCGAAAGGTAGCCATTTTAGCATCCACTCCGCAGCCCAAACCGTCTCATGACCACCACCAACGCAGACACCGCCGGCACACCGGCAGCACCGACCACGGGAATGTTCTTATTGCCTTGGATCAACCGCGGGCTTGAAGGCCTGTGGTTGGTTGCCGCCTTCCTGGTGCCTTTGATGTTCGTCAGCCAAGGCTACGTAATCTCCGAGGCCCAGATCTCCTACGTAGAACTTCCCAAGGTCGCCCTGCTTCGGACGTTGGCGGGCCTGATGGCTTTGCTCTGGTTGGTCGAATGGGCAATCAGCAGCCGGGCGTTGGAAGGGGGCTACCCGTCGCTTTCAGCCGCCGCGCTCAAGGAAAAGATCAAGCCGGCCGGACTGTTTGCTCGCCTCAAGGACTGGCTCAGCGTAAATCCCATTCGGTGGGTCCTGCTGTTCGCGGGAATGTTCTTCGGCTCGATCCTTCTGAGCACGGCGTTCTCCGGATCACACTCCAACAGTCTATGGGGCGAGATCCCGGGGCAGGACGGGTACTCCGCATACACGATGGCCTCCTATTTCATCGTGTTCGCGGTCATCGCCACCCATCTCAATTCAATGGCCCAGGTGGGCCGGGTGTTGGGCGCGATAGTATTGATGGGGTCTCTGGTAGGCCTCTACGGTATCCTGCAGCACTTCGGCCACGACTTCTTCGGGCTGACAGAATCCACCGGCGGCGGTGCCCAACAACGGGTAACCATCTTCATGGGCAACACTATTTTCGCCGGAGCGGTCCTCTCCATGGCCGTTCCTGTCACCTTGGTGGCCGCCACAATCACTCTCCGAAACAGTATCGCCGAGTCCTGGCCACCGCTACAGAGGCTGGGAGCCCTGGCCTCAGACTCGGTCTTGGTCTACACCTGGGGAGCGCTCCTAGCGGTGCAACTTCTGGGCCTGATGTTCACTTTCAGCAGAGGCCCGTGGGGCGGAGCGATACTGGCCCTGGCTGCCTTCCTCGGCCTGGTTGGCTTGTCCCTTGGGTGGAGGCTGCTGATACGGGCCGGGCTTGTGGCCGGGCTCGCCGGGATATTCTCCGTCGGCTTCCTGCACTGGCAGGGCAGCGTTTCAATCATCGATACCGGGGAATGGGCAGGCTTGGTCCTGGCGGCGGGAGGCATCGCCGGCACTGCCATCACCCTTTTCATGATCGAACGCTACGGAAGATTGGTGATCATCGTCGCCGCCACGGTGGCTGTGGTTGGGGTCATAGCAGCCGCGGCAGCCGCGCCTTCAGTATTATCCGGAAGGGGTAGTTTCACCGCGGAAGAGGCGGGCCAGACGGGGGCATCCACGGCAAACCAGCTTGGCGAGAGAATCACATCCATCAAGACCGATGTGCTTGGCGGATTCACCGGAGGAAGAGGCACCCACTGGGAGGTATCGTGGGAGATCATCACCGAGCGGCCATGGTTCACATTCGATGATCTGAGTTTGTCCTGGCTGCGTCCGATCATCGGATACGGCCCGGACCTGTTCCGTTACACCTACCTCCTGAAGAGCCCTCCGGACGACTTTGACTTCCTACCTCTCGAGCCGGACCACGCCCACAATTTCTTCATCCATCAGACCGTGGAACAGGGTTTCATCGGCGGGTTTGCTTCCCTGGCATTGTTCCTGTCCGTTATCGGGGTGGCCGCGCATCGCTTGGTCCGGGGGCGCACCTCGGGCTCTCCTTTATTCCGGCTACTCCTTTTCGGCCTTGCCGCGGTTATCCTGGGCCGGTTCATGGAGATGATGGTCGGTGTTGCCAGGATATCCGACCTGACGGTGTTATGGGTCTTGTTCGCCCTCTTTGTGGCTCTGATCAAAGTGGAGCCAAGGGAGAGCCTGGAGGAAGGAGCGGCCTCCACAGCGTCCCCTGCTGAGACGAGACCCTCCCGCCGGAACCGCAGCCACATAAGGCGCGCCGCCGCTTCTCCGGCGGTATCCATCAGCTACGGAATGCTGTTCCGTCTGGCGGTCGTCGCCTGGGCCGTGGGCGGCATCGGAGTAGTGACCTGGCAAAAGAGCGTCAACTCGGTGAGGGCCGGGGTCGCCGAAGGTCAAGCAATCGAGCTCTATTCGGCGGGAAATCCCGAGGACTCGATCGCCAAATTGGACAGGGCGATCGAGTTGGCCCCGGGCGTTCCCAATTACTACTACAACCGGGGACAGGTATTCCTGAACTACCTGCTCTTTCCGGAGCGTTTGGTTGAGCCAGGCTGCCAACTCCTGAGCGAGACTAACGATGCCTACAGAAATTGTTTGGCAATGCAGTCCTTTAGTTCAAACGTCGAAGCAGCCAGGCAGCAACCATTCAATTACCGGTCTCACATCGCCGCGGGTAATGCGGCCTTCAACCTAAGCCGCCACGACACGGCGGTGGACTATTACTCCACCGCCGTGTCCATGCTGCCCAACTCTTGGAACATGAGGAACGACCTGGCTGAGTCGTTGATCGATGCGGGCGAATATGAAGAGGCGATCTCCCATCTGGACTGGTCATTGGGTATCACCGGTGATGCTGAGGAGTCGACAAGGGCCAACTATCTACGGGGCGCCGCGCTGCGGGAACTTGGCCAGACCCAAGACTCCATCGCCTCATTGAAGCGCGTTCTTACCCTCGCCGATGACTCAGAATCCACTCGTGCCAGCCTAAATGAGCTCAGAGAGATCTACGCCGAGCAGGAAAGGTTAACCGACATAGACTACTTCACCAGGCAGATCGCTGAAGACCAAAACGACGTCGGCGCACTATTTTTCAGGGGAATGGCCCACTACACCCTGGGCAACGTTCAGAGCGCGTTGTTGGATTTTCAAGAGACATTCAACGCCGGCCTTCGCACGTCGGAATTACTGGCGATGAGGGGCTACATGAATCTGTTGGATGGAAACGAAGACGGGTCCAAAGGCGACCTTATCCATGCCCTGGAATCCGCCCCCCAGAGCCCATTGTATTCCGTGGTCTACGCCCGGCTCAAATGGCCGCAGGGTAATTATTCTTTGGCCCTAAATCTCTTGGACGACGCCAACGTATCGGACCCCGAGTTCGGGTTGGCCTATTTGATCAGGGCAGACTTTTTGATAAAACTGGGACTGGCGGATTCGGTGAAAGATGTATTCTATTCCTCCCTGGACTTCGAGCTCCCAAGCGCTTTGGATTACCAACTGCGGGGGGAGATTAACGCCTTTTTCGAAAACTATGACGCCTCGTTCAAAGACATAAACCAGGCGATCCAGATAAATCCGAACAAGGCGGAATTCTATAACGCCCGGGGGAAGATTCACGGATTGTTCGGAGAACATATCGCCGCCGTCGAAGACTTTTCCACCGCCGTTGAGATGGCCCCGTCCAACGGGTACTATCTCCGAAACCGCGGCGTCGCCTACCATCTGTTGGGCGATACGGAGCGTTCCACATCCGACTTCGAGCAGTCACTGGAACTCGATAAATTTCATGACCCGGTGCCAAGGAATCTGACGCCGGTCCATTTTTCGATATATCAGTCCAGCGTATCTTCCGAATTTTCGAAGAAATTGGAGCTGCAGCTCCTCATAGAACAGCAGGCCTTAAGGGACATCGAATACCATTCCGGCATCATCGATTCCAGCGTCATCGACTCCAAGCCGACCAATCGGCCCTCTCTCCAGTTCCGGGCTGAAGCCTACCTATCGCTTGGAATGTGGCAATCGGCGATCAACGACCTTTCATCGTTGATCGAGTTGTCTCCCGACGTCCCACAAGCCTACAAAAAAAGGGGTGATGCGCTGGCTGCCGTGGAACTGTACCAAGAAGCGATCGAGGACTATACGCGCGCCGTTTCGTTGGACAATTCCGATAGTGAGAGCCTGGTCGCCCTGGGTGATGGTTACGCAGCGGTGGGAAACTACGGCCTGGCCATCAGCAATTTTGACGACGCCGTCCGCAGGAATCCAGTCTCATCCGATGCCTACGCATCCCGAGGTTTTGCCTCTGTCCAGATGGGCAACCCATCCGACGGGCTTGCCGACCTAGACACCGCGATCGAGATCTCTCCCTTCAACCATAACGCCTATTACAAACGGGCACTGGCCCTCGTTGCGTTGGGGGAGGTGAATGCTGCCCTCGCTGATCTGGAACGGGCGATCAACCTGGCGCCGACGAACACCGATTACCTGTTGGAACGCGGACGGATCAACGTCGAACTGAGCGATTTCGAATCGGCAGCCAGCGATTTCGACATTGCCGTGGACCTGACCGAACACTTGATAGAGTTCGACCCACGACATTCTTATGCCAAGATCCTGAGGGCAGCGTCTTATATCAAGACGGGAGACCCAGAAATGGCAGTGTCGGAAGCACGTTCTGCTTTCCGGAGTCTCACCATGCATTTCAAAGCCACCATCTGGCGGGCTTTGCGGCCTAAGATCAATGCCAATATCGCCGATGCCCTGGACGTCGAGGGAGATGGGCTCACCGCACTGGGCGAGATCGATGAAGCGAACATCGCCTACGAACACGCCGAGCGCTACCGTTAAGGTTGATGGGCCCATTGAGTAGACGCCGGCAACTGACTCTGACGGTCCCAATCAAGCACGGTCGATAATTGGGTCCTGTAGGCCACGCGACCATATCCGCCGGTATCGGGGCAGGCGTTTGGGGAGCTACCGGGTCCCCCGTCGCCGGGGGTGTGGCCCTGGGCATGGGGGTGATGACCGACACCGACCATCTGTACGACTTTTACCGGTGGTATATACGGCGCAAGCAAGGACAGTTGTTCTTGCTGTTCCACGCTTGGGAATACTCCGTTGCTGGATTCTTGGTGCTGGCGCTGGTCTACTATCATCCGGTGCTGTTGGCGGTGACGCTTGCCCACTTGGGGCATGTGGCAACCGACCACTTTCACAACCGGCTGACACCCTGGAGTTACTTCATCACATACCGGGTTATGAAGAGATTTGACGCCGCTCAGGTAGCGCCCGGCAAGAACATAATGGCCGCCTACCAGTCCTGGCCAGGACTATTTCCCTTTGGAAAACAGCTGCAACCGTGGTACCAAAGGAAGATTGAGCCCTGGTTTCGCTCCAGGATCATCGACTAAACAGGTCTGGGACCGATGGGTAAAAGGGCCCTGCGAAATTATTGCAGGGCCCTTTTTGTTGGGCTGTTGCACTGCGGCACGTCCCACAATCGGAGGTTAATGAACACTGCCTATAGAGAGAATCCGGCCCGAGCCTATATTATAATCCTGCTCAGCCCGGGTACGAAGGAATTTAACCATGGTCCAGGCGGCAACCAAACGCGCTGAAGATCTGCGGCGGATAATCAACGTCCACAACCACCGCTACTACGTGTTGGACGACCCCACTGTGTCCGACGCGGAATACGACCGGCTGATCAACGAACTGCGCGGCATCGAAGCCGACTTCCCCGAACTGCTGACCCCAGACTCGCCCACACAGCGCGTGGGCGCAGCTCCAGCGGATGGGTTCACCCAGGTCACACACTCGGCCCCCATGCTCAGCCTGGGCAACGCATTCAACCGGGAAGACCTGGAAAACTGGCTCCGGCGCACCAAGGCCCTGGTTAACGAGGTGGACTTTGAGCTGGTCTGTGAGCTGAAGATCGACGGTCTGGCGGTGAACCTCAACTATGAGAACGGGGTCTTCATCCAGGGCGCAACGCGGGGTGACGGCATGGTGGGTGAGGATGTCACCCAGAATCTGCGCACTATCAAGACGATTCCGCTTTCCCTGTTGGAAGGGGCGCCCGCCCAGCTGGAAGTAAGGGGTGAAGTGTATCTGCCGGTCCCCCAGTTCCGGCGCTTGAATGAAGAACGGGCCGCCGCTGGGCAACCCCTTTATGCCAACCCACGCAACACCGGGGCCGGCAGCGTCCGCCAACTGGACCCCAAGATTACCGCCTCCCGCAATATGGAGATTTGGGTCTACTCCCTGGGCGGTGACGGCTCCGCCGCGCCGGTGGAAGGTCACTGGGAGGCCCTGGAATGGCTCAAGGGACTTGGGTTCCGGGTCAATCCCTACAACCGGATCTGCTGGACCATCGATGAGGTCATCGAGTATTACGACCACTGGGTCAAAGCCCGCCACGACCTGCGCTACGAGGCTGACGGTGTGGTGGTCAAGGTTTCGTCGCTGGCCTTGCAAAAAGACCTGGGTGTAGTTGGCCGCGAACCGCGTTGGGCCATCGCCTACAAGTTCCCCGCCGAGCAAGCCATCACCAAGTTGTTGCACATCGGCATCAACGTAGGCCGGACCGGCAGCCTGAACCCCTACGCCGTTCTGGAACCGGTGGTGGTCG
>CEUS01259792.1_pt1 | contig 12664 bp, 9 predicted proteins | sample 427031 | NCBI WGS metagenome assembly CEUS01 (sample SAMEA2622837, study PRJEB7988) | marine metagenome | biome: marine biome (ENVO:00000447); feature: marine epipelagic mixed layer (ENVO:xxxxxxxxx); material: "saline water (ENVO:00002010), including plankton (ENVO:xxxxxxxx)" | depth 140 m | reverse complement strand
GCGGTTTCTGCTTCGGCGGTTTCTGCTTCGGCGGTTTCTGCTTCGGCCGGAGCTGTCGTGGTGGTTTCTTCCGTCGTGGTGGTTTCTTCGATGCCTCCACTGATGGCAGCCACCAGTCGGTCCCACATGATCTCGGGATGGCGAATCACGATATGCCGCAGCACAAGATCGGAGAGCCTCACCTGTCGTGCGATTTCGGTGTTGGCGTTTCCATCGCCCTGGAAATAGACCAGGAAATGGACTCCACGGCGTCGCCCGTCAATGGGGTAGGCCAGTTTGCCATCCATCCAGACTCGGTCCTCGCGGATCGAGGCCCCGGTTTTGGACAGCAGTTCCCGGACGTGGGTCATCACTCCGTCGGAATCGTTGGCAAACTTGCCGCTGTCGACCAGGAACATGCCTTCATAATAGTTCTGCGCCACGGGTGTCGTTCCTTGGGCTGAGGTCGGGGAGAGCCGGGAAGTAAGAAGAGCCAGGCCCGCCGATTGGTCTTGGGAGTGGTCCTGCGAATGGCAACCGGAGAGGTGCGCCGAAACGCTGAGCCTGTTGGCCGGGCGGCCAAACGCAGTCTCTCCGTTGTATCGTCTCGTCAGCGATTTGCAATGTTGAAGCCAGTCGGGCCGGGTCACTCGTTGCCGGCACCGGCGTCTTCATCGGGAAGGGGCGATGGGTTGAGTCGATTCATGGCGGCGGCGGGGCCCTGTTGGGCCCAGAGAAGTGCGCCGTCGACGGCTTCGGCCACTGCCGTCTCGATCGGGACCTGTTCTTCTCCGGTGAATCGTCCAAGCACGAAATCCGAGGCGTCGAATCGTGGCGGGGGCTGACCGATGCCGATCCGCAACCGGGGCACGTCCTGGGTGCCGAGACGTTTCAGGATGTCGGCAAGCCCCTTTTGCCCTCCTGCCGAACCGCGTTCCCTGAGCCGCAGTCGGCCGAGTGGCAGGTTCAGGTCATCACAGGCGACCAGCACTTCGGAGGGTGAGAGCTTGTAGAAGTCCAGCAGTGGTCCGACGGTGCGGCCACTGTTGTTCATGAAGGTCTGCGGCGCGACCAGCAGCAGTCGGGTCTCGGCAATCGTCAACTCGCCGATCTCGGCATCGAAGCGGTTGCGAGTCGGGATCGGTCCGAAGCGGCGTCCGAGTTCCTCGAGCACATCGAAACCGACGTTGTGACGGGTGCGGCGGTAGCGGGGGCCAGGATTGCCCAAGCCCACGATGACCTTCATGGCCGGTTACTCGTCGTCGCCGTCGTCGTCGTCGTCCGCCGCGCGGCCGATGACTTCCGGCTCGATCAGCCCGGCTTCCAACTCGCCCTCTTCGCCAATCTCGCCGTCGAATTCCTCGCGAATCTCCACGACCCTCGCGATAATCGTCGTGGGATCGAGTGTCGCCTCGGCGTCGCCCTCGAGTTCGAGGTCTGCGACGGTGATCGAATCTCCGATCTCGAGATGATTGATTCGGATCATCAGTCGCTCGGGGACCTCGACCGCCGAGCAGTTGATTCGGATGGTGTGCAGGGGTTGCTCCAACTGTCCGCCGCTGTTGGTGCCGGGAGCCGTCCCGCGCAATTCGACGGGCACTTCGACCTCGATCCGCTGGTCAGCATCGATTCTCAACAGGTCGAAGTGGTGCACGTGAGTGCCGAACGTGTCCCACTGGACCTCGCGAAACATCACTTTCTGGTTCTCGCCGTCGATCGCCACGTCGAGCACGCGGACGCCCCGGTCGATCAGCGGACGCAGAGATCCGGTCTCGATCTTGACCGAGACCGTGTCATCCTGGTTCCCGTATAGGACGCCCGGAGTTTGGCCGGCGGCACGAAGCCGCTCGCAGGCTGCTGATCCGGTCTCTTCGTCGGTTCGACCGACCAATTCGATTTGCGCGTTGGTGGACATGGCGGAAAAATTCGAGTGCGTGCCAGGAAGAATTCAAGGCGAGCAGAGTGGCACCAGGCCAAGCTCTCTCGCGGGCAATTTCATGGAGAATTTTGCGGATAGATCAACCGAATTGGATCGGTTCGTTTGGGAAACTTCCCTCCGCTCGTTACCATGCAGCCGCGTCAAGATAGCTGCTGGAAGCAGAAACTTCAACGGTCACCGACGACGGTCGAGACGCGGGCGAGAGGGATGCCGGGGCAACTTTGGACCGAACATGAGATCGAACAGCTGCGGGATCTCCTGGCGCAGGGGCTCTCCGCCAGCGAGATGCAGATCGGCTCCCGGTCTCCGGCGGCGATCCAGAATAAGGCTGCGCGGTTGGATTTTGTTGGTGACGGCATTCCACGGAAGCGATGGACTGCTGAAGCCGAGGCCGAGCTCAAGCGACTGATCGGCGAGGGCTGGACAGCGGCGCGGCTTTCCGCCGACCCGAATGTCCTGGTCGGGTATTCGCGGAACGCCGTGCAGAAGAAGCTGGGCCGGATGAAGTTGACCGATGGAGGCCGGTCTCGCCGGGCCCGCGATGCGGTCCGGTTGACGGCTGCCCAACTCGATCGCTTCCACACGTTCCTGCTGGCTCATGCGTCGCGGTGTACTCCAGAACAGATTGCCCTGCTATGGAACCGTGAGAACACACCGCTGGTGACCCGCCGCCGCGTCGTCTACCACCTGCAGAAGCTGGGGGTCAAGCGGTCGTGGGCCGAGGTGATGCAGATGGCGTTCTCCAAGGCCAAGCAGCGGCAAGTGTCGAAGAAGGCGGCAGCGGCCAGCCAGAAGCGATGGGAACAGTACCGCGATCAACAGGAGTCGGAGCTGCGGGAACTGGCCCGGCGGCGGCGGAGCCGTACGCGATCACGTGGAAAATCGCTGTCGGTTCGTGTCTGTCGGGACTGCAACAGCCGCTGGCCAGCGGTCGAACCGTTCTACGTCCTCTACGAGAAACAGACGGCGAAGGGGCGTCGTCGTTATCTCGGGCGCATCTGTCGCATGTGTCGCAACAAACGGCGACGGGAGAGCAAGAATCGCCGTCGCAAGGGGCCGGCGACGGCCTGAGGCTGTGGTCGGGACTGACACGCGTCGGATCGCCCCGATCGTTGGCCGAATCATCCCTGTGGTGACCCCGGACAAAACTCTGCGTGGTTCCATTCGCCCGGTGGGACCGTCCTGTGGTGGCGGCTATACTGGAGGCATCACTGACCCGATGTCCTTCTTCTGGTCTGGAACCGTGGTACACATGTTCCGTCGTTCTTCGTCGAACAGATTGCGTGGGCTAGCTTCGTTGCTGGTTGCCGCTGTCACGTTTGGCAGCATCATCGATCACGGTGCGGCGCAGCAAAAGACGGCCAAGCCGACGGCAAAGAAGCTGGCACCAAAGCCGAAGGCTGGGACGAAGACGTCGAAGACCAAGAACGAGACTCCCCAGGAAGCTGCCAAGCGGGCGGCGGCAGAGGCTGTTGAGCGAATGCTGCGACAGGTCTTTGGCGGTCGTCCGGCCGCAGGCAAACCCAGGCCTCCGGTTCCCAACGGTTTTCCACGGGCGATTCTCGGGAAACCCAAGAAACCCAAGAAACCTGTCGGCAACGGTGATCCTACAGCGCGGGATCGAGTTGACCTTTTGGCGCCCCAGGATCCACGCCAAGCCAAGTTGTTGCGGCAGGCTCACGGCTGGATGAAGTCCGGCCAACACGCCAGGGTCTTGGAGGCGGTATCGGTGTTGCTCAATCCTCCGGCGGGCGCAAAGTTCGAGGCCGATTCGTTGTTCCGCGGTCAACAGGGGCGGTGGATCACTGTTCGCGACGAGGCGAACCGGCTTTTGGGGCAACTGCCCGAGTCATTCCGCGAGACATTTCGGACACGATTTGGTGCCGAGGCGACCAGGCGGCTGGCCGAGGCTGAGACATCCGGCGGCGAGTCGGAGATGGTCGAGGTGGCGGATCGGTTCTTTCATACCAAGGCCGGTCGCCAGGCGGCCAACCGTCTTGCGTCTCGCCACATCGATCGTGGTCGTCTGGGCTTGGCGGCATTCTGGTTGGACCGTTTGCTGGAGGCGAGCGATCCAGTGGCATCGGCGACCCCGTGGCGATTGAAAGCCGCCTGGGTCTTTCATCGCGTGGGGCAGCCCGAACGGGTCAAGACCATGCTGGCTGGCCTGTCCGACGCGGGGCGTCTGACTTTGCCGGGTGGTCGTGAAGTGGGCCGTGCCCAGTGGCTGGGTCCGGCTCGTCCGGCAATAGTCCCCGAGCCGGTGTTGCGGGACTGGCCGGTTTTCTTTGGCAGTCCCGGCCGACGGGGGCGTGCCGACGGCGGATCGCCGTTGTTGCTCTCTCGATGGCACCGCCGAATGACCCATCGGCATGCGGTCGCCGCGGTGGTTCGTGAACTGGTCGAAGACCTCGGGGATCTCGGGCAATCGATGATCCCGGCGTTCGTTCCACTGGTGGTCGGCAACAAGGCGATCTTCCGCACGCTCCGGGGGATCGAAGTGATTGACATCGACACCGGCCAGGTGCTGTGGGAAACCCGCCCGGACGTGGCCGTCGAGAGTCTGATGGTGGGGCGGCGGGGGATCGTGTCGAGAAACGGCGTGATGGCGGGCGGGTTCGTACCGCAGGTGGCGCGGGTTGGTGGCGGCAGGGTCGGCAATGTTCGTTTCGGACCTGTCAACGGGGCCGCGATGAACCATCCGCTGACCGGTTTGCTGTTCCAGCACTCCCTGCACGGCATTCCATCGAGCGACGGTCAACAGGTGTTCCTGGTTCAGGAGGGGATGCTGTTGCGGAATCCTCCGCCGTCGATGCGATTCGGTGGATTCAACCCCTTTGGGGGAAGCGGCGCCAGGCAACCCGGACAGTGGAACACACTGGCCGCTTTCGACCTGGTCAGTGGCCGGCCCAGTTGGGAAGTGGGTGGAGCCAAGATGGATGAGCCTTTCGACCTGCCGCTGTCGGGAACCCGGTTTCTGGGGGCTCCGGCTCCACAGGATGGCAAGCTGTATGTTGTTGGCGAACAGGACAACGAGGTCAGGCTGCATGTGCTCGAGGCCGCGACTGGACAACCTGTCTGGTCGCGGAGGATCGCCTATGTTGACGGTCCGGCGCTGAGAGATGCCAACCGTCGATGGGCCTCGTCCCATGTCGCCGTCTCCGACGGTGTCGCCGTCTGTCCGACGACGGTCGGATGGCTGGTCGGCGTCGAATGCTCGAGCCGGCGAATTCTCTGGGCTCATCGCTACGCCGGCCCGCAGCCGGAGTCCCGATCGGCGGGGCCTGGCATGCCCGGCATGATGAGAGTGGGGGGGGCCGGGGCGAACACTCCCGGAGCCCGGATGGCCTCGGGATGGGCCGCTGCACCTCCGGTGATCTGTGGAGACCGGGTCGTGTTCACTCCGCACGCCGAACCGGTGCTGAACTGCCTGGATCTTTTCACCGGACGATTGCTCTGGAAGAAGAAGAAGGGCTCCTTCCTTTACGTGGCCGGAGGATTTGCTGACCGGCTGCTGCTGGTTGGGTCGGATTCGGTTGCGGCCTTCGACATGGCCGATGGTAAGGCCGCCTGGACCCATAAGCTGCAACCGTCGGAGGGCCGCCCCTGCGGTCGCGGTGTGGCCACCGACGACCACTTTCACCTGCCTCTTTCGTCAGGGCAGATCTGTACGCTTGCCCTTTCCGACGGCAATGTGGCCAGCCGGACCTACTTGCCCGAATCGTCCGATGAGGGGGCGGTGCTGGGGAACCTGGTGATGTCCCAGGGGTTGGTGTTGGCGCTGGGGCCAGAGGGACTGACCGCATACGAAGAGCGGGAGGCGCTTGTGGTGCGGATCGAGGCCGCACTGGAGAAAGATTCCGCCGACGGCTGGGCCCTGCTGAAGCAGTCGGAACTGGCCCTGCTGGGGCGTGGCTACGTTTCGGCGATGAGATTTCTGGAAGCGATTGACCGCAAGAAACTCAAGCCGGAACTGGTTGCCCGGTACCGCGATGCCCTGAGAACGGCGCTGGCGGGAGCGGTGAGAGTGGAACTGGCTGTCGAAGAGGACCGGGTCGACAAGCGGATTGAGCAACTGGCGGGTCTGGCCGATTCGATCGATCGGCAGCGGATGGTCCAGCGACTGAGGGTCGAGCGGGCCGTGGCACGACGAGAATGGGAGTCGGCGGTTGCCGGTTTCCGCGAACTGGCCCGCCGGTTTGGCACGCACCGGATCACCCAGGGTGTTCAGGATCCGGTCCGCGTCCGCCTGGACCGGTGGGTTGGCGGGCAACTGGCCGACCTGTGGCCGAAGCTGCCCGAAGATCTGCGGGCCCGGCTGGACAAGCAGCTTGCGGCCGACGCATCGGCGGTGATCGGCAAGGAACGACTTCAGCAAAGGACCTTTGCTGAAGTGTTCGCCTTCCATCCGGCCTCGCGATCGGTTCGCTTTCATCTGGCCACCGTCGCGGCGAGGAACGGGCGTGTGGGCGAGGCGGAAGTGACCTGGTTGCGGCTGGCCGAAGACGCGGATCCGGCTGTGGGGACGAGGGCACGGAAGGCCCTGGTCGATTTTCGCAGCAAGCGAGGATTGGGCGGGCCGGCTCGTCGAGCGGATTGGCCGAAAGAGGTCGAGATCGTACGTGCGGCCGGGTCTTCACGGTCTGTACGACGCCAGGATCTGGAACTCAATCGGCAGCGACTCCCGTGGTTCGACTCGCATCGTACCGTCTACGACAGCAGTCGGCAGAGGTTGATTGTCGAACGTGCGGAGGATGGTGGCGTGTCCTGGTCGGTGCCGCTGCCCCAGTCGGGACGGAGCGGCACCTCGATGTATCTGCCGGCTCGGGCTGTCGGCCACCAGGTGGTCGTTTTTCATCGTGGGGTCGTGCAGGCTCTGTCACCGACCACCCGGGAACTTCTCTGGTCGCACTCGCTCGATGCGGTATTGGCCAGATCAACGTCAATTCGGCCGCGTCCGCCGGTATTGGTACCGGCCGAGACCGCGGCGACGCAGTTGAATCTCGTGGTCAGGAATGCTCGGCGAGGACCATTGCGAGTCGTCAACCGCGAGATCATCTGCGTTTCGGGACGCCGCCGATTGACGTCTCTCGAGCCACGAACCGGCGAAGTGCTCTGGCAACGTGACCGTGTGGCTTCGGGAATTCCCGTGATGGGCAGCGACAAGATTGTCTACCTGGGCGGTGGGCCAGCCCGGTCCCAGAAGCCGACTACCGGGAAGCCGATCGCACTGGGGACGTTGCCGTTTTTGAAGGCCGGCTACACCTCACGCCCACCGGTGGCGCTGCGGGCCCGTGACGGGCACCCCCTGGAGGTCGCCGGACTGGCTCGAAAGCTGGAAGGGGTTTTGCGACTGGAGGGGACCACGATCACCTGGATCCGCAATGGCGGCAGCTTCAACGTGTTCGGATTGAAGTGGAGCCACCTGTCGGTGCAGCAGGACGACGTGGTCAGCGGCAAGACGCTGTGGCAACACAAGCTCGTTGCCGGCACGCGACTGGGCATGATCGGGGAGGATCAACTGGTGCTGTTGGCCGGTACAGGGCGACTTGATCGCCTCGACCTGAGGACCGGCAAGCTGGCCGCGGTTGGACAGATCGCCACCGGCGACCTGAAAGGTGCCACCAGTATCTACGCTTTCCACGATTCGGAGAATCTGTACGTGGCGGTCAACCGCCCGATCAAGGGGAGTTACTACTCGGTCAACCTGCATTCGATTCGTGTCAACGGTCCGCTGTTGGCCTTCTCGCGTGCGGCTGCCGGTGGGCCGCCGCGGTGGAGGAAACAGGTTGCCGGGCTCAACCTCGTTCTCGACAAGCTCGAACACGCTCCGCTGTTGCTGTTGGCTTCGCGGCAGTACTTGCGAGAGGGCAACCTCCGCTACTACCTGCTGAAGTTGCAGGCCCTCGACAAGCGGACAGGCCAGGTCCGTGCATCGCTGGAGACGCCGTCGAACTACTGGAGCTTCAACGGCCTGAGGTTGAACCTCGCCGAAAAGTACCTCGAGCTGGGTTCGTACAATCAGCGGATCCGGCTGAATGTCGGCGGGCAGCAGAGGGCATCGGTCAAGCCCTAGCCGATGCCCGACCTCTCGGCCGGTTGCTTGAAGCGGCTCGATCTCGCCGGTACTCTGTGGACGCTCTGCGGTCCTTGGTTCGCCAGGATCCAGTTCTTCACCGGCACCCTTTGACGGGACAACCGACGAGATGCGTGACTTCGAATACGAGGCCCCGATGTCGCTGGACGACGCGGTGGCGCTGCTGTCCGGGAATCCTGCCGCGGCCAAGCCGCTGGCTGGCGGAACAGATCTGATCGACCACATACGCACACGGCGTCTTGAACCCGACCTGGTCGTCGACGTCAAGAAGATTCCCGATCTGAATGTGCTCGAGTTCGGTGATGACGGTCTCCGACTGGGAGCGGCTGTGCCGTGTTACCGGATTTACGGTGATCCGCAGATCGCCGCCGCCTACTCGGCGTTGGCTGACAGTTGTCGGATCATCGGCGGAACTCAGATCCAGAGCCGAGCCAGTGTTGGTGGAAACCTGTGCAACAGCGGTCCGGCTGCCGACTCGACTCCTTCCCTGATCGCCCTGGGTGCCCGGGTCGTGATCGCCGGTTCCGGTGGTCGACGCGAGGTGGCGGCGGAGGATTTCTGCACAGGCCCCGGACAAAATGTGCTCGAGAGCGGGGAACTGGTCGTCGAGATCGTCTTTCCGGCTCGACCGACTGTCGGTGGCTCGCATTACCGCCGGTTCATCCCCCGCAACGAAATGGACATCGCCGTGGTGGGAGTTGGTGCCGCAGTGGAACTTGACGAATCGGGCCAATCGTTTGTTTCGGCCCGAATCGCCCTCGCCGCCGTTGCCCCGACACCTCTTTATGTCGAGGCGGCCGGTGCTGCCCTGTCCGGGCAGCCGGTTTCCGACGAGGCGATCGCCGCGGCCGCGGACGCGGCCCGGGAAGCGGCCACTCCGATCGATGACATGCGAGGAACAGTAGAATTCCGCAAGCACATCAGCGGTGTGCTCACCGATCGGGTGATCCGCGAGGCGGTGGCTCGGGCTCGCGGTGAAGAGACAGGTTACCGCATCGGGCAGTGACCGCACCGACGGACACGTTTTTGACTCACACGAGACGTTCGACACAACGGACCAAAACCGATGGCCAAACAACGCATCGTATCCACCTCGATCAACGGAAACCCGGTGGAGTTCCTGGCGGCACCTCGGCAGACACTGCTGGAAGTGCTCCGCGACAATCTGGACCTGATCGGCACCAAGGAAGGGTGTTCCAACGGCAACTGTGGGGCCTGCACCGTGATCTTCAACGGTCGTCCGGTCGACAGTTGCCTGGTGTTGGCCGTCGAGGCCGAGGGCGGGGAACTCGAGACGATCGAGGGGGTCGCGCCGACCGATGGGCTGCACGTGATCCAGGACGCCTTCCTGGGACAGGCGGCTCTGCAGTGCGGCATTTGCACGCCCGGGTTCATCATGTCGACCAAGGCGCTGCTCGAGGAAAACGCCTCGCCAAGCGAGGACGAAATTCGCTTTCACCTGGCCGGCAACCTTTGCCGTTGCACCGGCTATGACAAGATCGTGCGGGCCGTCCAGCAGGCGGCCGAGGGAGTGACCAACTGATGGCGACCGTCGAAGACCGCCAGTTCCGCGTTGAGCCGTTTCCCGGGGGGACGCCCGGCAACCAGCGACTGGTCGAAGAGGGCCGATTGCCCGATTACGACGTGGTCGGCACCCGACCGATCCGACACGATGGCACCGACAAGGTGACCGGCCGGGCTCGCTACGGGGCTGACATCAAGCTCTCCGGGCTGCTGCAGGGCTACGTGCTCAGGAGCCCTCACGCGCACGCGCGGATCGTTTCGATCGACACCTCCAAGGCCGCCGAGGTCCCGGGGGTGCACGCTGTGTGCACCAACGCCGATATGCCGTCGGCCGATCACCGCGCCGGGGATCTGGGTGAAGGGATTGTTGACTGGTATCACCTCAACCAGAACGTGCTCGCCAATGACAAGGTGCTCTACACCGGCCACGCCGTTGCGGCGGTGGCGGCCGATTCGGTGCACATTGCCGAGGAAGCGGCGCGGTTGATCGAGGTCGAATACGAAGTGCTGCCCCCGGTGCTGGATGTCCGCGAGGCCCGCGGCGCCGACGCTCCGGTGCTCAACGACGATGTTCGCACCGACCTGCAGCCGGCCGGAGAAACCGGGGACACGCCCACCAATGTCGCCAAGCATTTCCATTACGAGAAGGGCGATGTGGATGCCGGCTTTGCTGCCGCCGAACTGGTCATCGAACGGGAGTTCACCACCGAGACGGTTCATCAGGGATACATCGAGCCCCACACGGCAACGGCGTTCTGGTCCCCCGATGGCAAGATCACCGTGTGGACCAGCACCCAGGGCTCCTTCATGATTCGCATGCAGGTGGCCGAGCTGCTCGATGTGCCGATCTCGAAGGTCAAGGTCGTGCCGATGGAGATCGGAGGCGGTTTCGGTGGAAAAATCGCTGTCTATCTGCAGCCGGTCGCCGCGGTGCTGTCGAAACTCTCGGGCCGTCCAGTGAAACTGAACATGGACCGATCCAATGTCTTCGATGCGACCGGGCCGACGCCGGGCTCGTACATGAAGGTCAAGATCGGTGTCGACGCCGAGGGGAAGATCACTGCCGGGGAGGCGGAGCTTCTGTTCGAGGCCGGGGCGTTTCCGGGTTCACCGATCAATCCCGGCTGCATGTGCGTGTTCGCCTGTTACGACGTCCCCAACGGTCGGATCGACGGCTACGACATCTGCGTCAACAAGCCTCGCACCAATGCGTACCGTGCTCCGGGGTCAACCCACGTGGCACTGGCCACAGAGACAATCGTCGATGAGATCTGTGAGGCGCAGGGGATCTGCCCGGTCGAGTTTCGCTTGAAGAATGCGGTCAAGGAGGGAGACGAACGGGTCGATGGAGTCACCTATCCGCCGGTCGGGATGTGGGAGACGATCAAAGCGGTCGAGTTGAGCGATCACTGGCAGTCGCCGCTGGAGGGGCCCAACCGCGGACGCGGAATTGCGTCGGGATTCTGGTTCAACTTCGGCGGCAATTCGGTGGTCGCGGCAACCGTCAATGAAGACGGAACGGTGTCCTTGATCGAAGGGTCGACGGACATCGGCGGCTCCCGGGCCTCGGTGGCGATGCAGTTGGCCGAGATTCTGGGAATCGCGGCTGAGGATGTTACGCCGACGGTCGTGGACACCGACAGCATCGGTCACACCGACGTGACCGGCGGCAGCCGAACCTGCCACGCCACGGGGCTGGCAGCGATCAAGGCCGCAGAAGATATCCAGGCTCAGCTTTGTCAGCGGGCCGCGATGCTGTGGGATGTCGAATCCGAACAGGTCGAATACGGCGACGGGGCGACGTTGACCGGCCCCGAAGGGAAGACGATCAGTTTCCAGGAGATCGCCGGCAAGTTGACCCAGACCGGCGGGCCGGTCGTCGGCCGTGGCTCGGTCAACGCCGACAAGCATGGGGGGGCATTCGGGACACACATTGCCGATGTCGAGGTCGATCCCGATACCGGCAAGGTCCAGGTTCTCCGTTACACCGTCGTCCAGGACGTCGGCACGGCGATCCATCCCAGTTACGTCGAGGGCCAGATGCAGGGCGGGGCTGCCCAGGGCATCGGCTGGGCACTCAACGAGGAGTACCATTACGGCGATGACGGCCGGTTGCACAACGCCAGTTTTCTCGATTATCGGATTCCCACCTGCTACGACCTTCCGGACATTGAGACGATCATTGTCGAGGTGCCCAATCCGGGACACCCGTTCGGCGTTCGGGGTGTGGGAGAGGTGCCGATCGTTCCGCCTCCGGCAGCGATGGCCAACGCGATTTTCCGTGCCACCGGGGTGCGGATGAGGAGCCTGCCGATGTCGCCGCCAAAGGTGTTGCACGAACTGCTCTCCAGCGACGGATAGCCCACCCGGTTTCCAACCGATGCCCCACGTCCACATCCCCGCTCCTGCACGTGACCTGACCGGGGGTGAGGTGGAACTGGAGTTGGAGGCGACCAGCGTACGGCGTCTGATCGGGGCGCTGGACGAGCGTTTTCCCGGCTTCGCCGATCGGGTGCTCGAGGACGGAGAGTTGAAACCCGGGTTGCGTGTCGCCGTCGATGGCCACGTCAGTGCGATGGGCCTGCTGGCACAACTGGAACCCGGCAGCCAGGTGCACTTTCTGCTGGCGATTGGCGGGGGCTAGTTTCCGGTCTTCAACAGTTCTGATGCGGTTTCGAGCAGCGAGTCGATGTCGAACGGCTTGCGGAAGAACGCGTCGGCACCGTGATCGTGTGCGAATTGCTCGTGCCGCGGATCCGTGTTGGCGGTGACAACGATGATGGGAGGGTGAGTGGCATGGCGTTGACGCAGCCGGTCCAGCACGGCGAAACCGCTGCGTCGGGGCATGACCAGGTCAAGAACCACGAGGTCGGGGGCATCTCGTTCGGCACGAACCAGGGCCTCTGATCCATCCCGGGCCTTCAGCACATCGTACCTGTGGTGTTCGAAAGCAGCTGAGATTACCTCGAGGATCGACGCGTCGTCGTCGACCAGCAGCACGCGAAATCCTGTTGGGTCGTTCACGCGGCTCGCCTTGCTCCCCAACCGACTGGTGATTGGGTACACTAGGTGAGACCAACGGGGTCGACAAGATCAGAATCGGTGTACTGGCAAGGGGAAATGTC
>CEUS01278039.1_pt1 | contig 12665 bp, 9 predicted proteins | sample 427031 | NCBI WGS metagenome assembly CEUS01 (sample SAMEA2622837, study PRJEB7988) | marine metagenome | biome: marine biome (ENVO:00000447); feature: marine epipelagic mixed layer (ENVO:xxxxxxxxx); material: "saline water (ENVO:00002010), including plankton (ENVO:xxxxxxxx)" | depth 140 m | reverse complement strand
ATTCATTGGCGGGAATTTTATCGTTGGTTTATTTGGAGATGAAACGTTTAGCAAGATGCGGGATAGTTTTAACTATTCCTGCGAATTAAATCTAGATTGGGCATCATTTTCTGTCTATCAATTTACCAGTAGGACAACGACAGAGAAGGAAAAATTACAGTCCAATGGTGAATCTGCAACGGAATTTGTGCCGACTAAAGATTTTCCCAGCCGGGAAATGAGAGAAAATCTACATCTTGCGACAGGACTAAAGGTATTTGATCTTCCAGCAGAGGTAGTGCCAAATCGAGAACAGTTAAAAGAGATATGGTTCACATTTAATCTCCTATCGAATTACGTTTACAACAAAAATTTTTCAAGTGATGGTAATCCCCAAAAGTTAACTCAGTGGTTGCATGCAATTCAAGCCACTTATCCGATGAATCCATATATAACTTTGTTTACTGGATTTGGATTAGTATTGTCTGGTCAGAAAGAAAATGTGCAGTTTGAATACGATAAATCTTTGCATAACGTAAATCGGTCTGAATATTGGAAGGAACGCTTTACACAGTTTCACTTGCTAGAGCCACTAAATAGGCGTCCGACTAGCATTGATGGCGTTAATGATTGCTTAGTCGTTCTCCGACAACAGTGTGAAATTCAGTGAATAAATTGTTTATGGGTGTAAGGCATGCTGGAATTCGCCCAATTATATTAAGAAGCTGTCAAGAAAAAGGGCTTGATTAGTTAGTAAAGAAAAAGTTCATCCGAATAACTTTGGAGGTCGAAAGACAGATGCGTGAGTTTAATGCTTTAAAGGATTACCCCCAACCAAATAAAAGGTTGGTTGGCGCCAATATTCGAACAATTAAAAATAAAATAGCGGCGTCCTATAGGGATGAAAGATATTACGATGGGAAAAGAGAGGACGGTTATGGTGGTTATATTTATGATGGCCGTTGGAAGAAATTTGTGTCAGTCTTAGAGGATCACTATGGCCTGACTAATGAATCTAGATTCTTGCAAATTGGTTGTGAGAAAGGGTTTCTTATGCATGACATCCAGGAGAAATATCCGAATGCATATTTGGCTGGCTACGAAATGTCTTCCTACGCAATTGACAATTCGATGCCATCGATAAAGAAAAGAATTATAGAGGGAAGGTACGACAAGCTGCCTTTCGAGAATGACGAATTCGATATAGTAATTGCGATCGGCGTAGTCTATGCACTAACGTTGGGTGACTGTATCAGCTGTTTGAAGGAAATCGAACGCGTAGGGAAAGGAAACAGCTTTATTACACTAGGTGCATATTTCGATGAGAAGAGCAAAAGATTATTTAAGGACTATTGGTCGTTACTAGGGAGTGCGGTACTCCACCAAGATGAATGGAAACTGGTTCTGGAAGAAGCAGGATACACTGGAGATTACACGTTCGCTACATCAGAAACCTTGAACCTCATCGAGGAGTAGTTCTTGTTCGGAAAGATAGCCAGATTTAAGGTTGCCTCGAACAAAATGAGTTTTTGCAGTTCAATAGGGTTGGTTATTTGTATCGGAATGTTGGTAGCCCCGCATGTCATTAATTAACTAGCTTATGATTCGTTGGGAAAGTCTGAATTTAACGGCGAACAACTTTATCTATAGTTAACCTAGTCTTCGTAGATAAGGGAAATACCTTAATCGGCGAAAGGTGGGATTCAGTTTTTCGAATCCACTTTATGTTTCGTATAAAATTGAAGAGTTAGTACAGCGTATTACATTAAAAGTAAATCCGAAAGGGGCTTGGGAGTCCAGTCCGCTTGAGAAAATGGTTCCATTTCTGGAAGGTACAAATGGAGATACTATAGAGTCACTTGTTGAGGACTGAAGCAAATGAACATTTCTGACCAGATTATGTCCTTCCTCGCGGAATACGGCGTAAAGCATATATTTACTGTCTCTGGAGGGGGCTCGATATTTCTTAATGACGCGCTAGGTCGCTGTAAAGATATTTCCTATATTTGTTGCCATCACGAACAAGCCGTCAGCATGGCAACCGAGTCATACGCAAGGGCGAATGACACATTGGGAGTATCGTTAGTGACTACTGGCCCTGGGGGAACGAATGCAATTACGGGGGTGGTTGGTGCGTGGATTGATAGTGTCCCGACGCTGACCATATCAGGGCAAGTGTTTCTCGATCAAACGATAAAGGATAGTGGACTTAGACAGTTAGGCGTTCAGGAAATAAATATCGTAGATATAGTAAAACCAGTTACGAAGTACTCAGTCATGGTAAGTAAGCCAGAAGATGTGATTTATGAGATCGAAAAAGCAATTTTTCTTGCCAAGGACTCTCGACCCGGACCTGTTTGGGTTGATATTCCTGCAGATATTCAAAAGACGGTTGTAGATTCAATTGTGTTCAGGCGTTTTGAGGTGCTGAAAAAAAATAATCTGGGGAGGGACAGGGACAAAGCAATAATGAATAGAGATTTCGTTGTTCCGTTGGTTGAAAAATTTAGGAAGGCAAAACGTCCGTTAATCTATATTGGCAGAGGAGTACAAATTGCTTCTGCGGTCGGAGAATTGCGTGAATTTCTGGAGGCAACTCGAGTACCTTGTGTAACTGGTTGGAATGCAAACGAACTGTTGGAATCAGATTTTCCTCTTAACTTTGGTAGACCAGGAATGTTTGGCCAACGTCATGCCAATATTATCCTGCAGAATGCTGATTTAATTCTAATTATTGGATCCAGGCTTTCCATACCGCAGGTTGGTTACAACTACGAAGATTTTGGACGAAACGCATTTAAAATTATGGTCGATATAGATCGGCAAGAGTTAGATAAAAAAACTCTGCTATTGGATGTCAGAATCAGGGCGGATGCAAAGGAATTCCTACAAGAGCTGATTAATTTAACAGGTAACCAGAAATTGGGTTATCCGGAATGGATTTCTTATTGCGAATATATTCAAGGAAAATATCCGCTTGTGTTGGAAGAATGGAAAAGGGAAAAGAGTCTTGTGAATTCCTATTACTTTGTAAGTTTGCTGTCAGACCAACTGACTGGGCGCGATATCGTTGTGACAGATATGGGGCTCGCATTTACAGGTACTCATCAGGTCTTCAAGGTAAAGAAAGGACAGAGATTATTTACAAATTCTGGATTTGCATCTATGGGATGGGGTTTGCCGGCTGCGATTGGTGCGTGTGTTGCAGATAAACGGAAGGTAATCTGTTTAACGGGAGACGGAGGGTTCCAGATGACGAGCCAGGAGTTGGCTACAGTTGCCCATTATTGTTTGCCAATTAAGATATTTATTTTCAATAATGGAGGTTATTTGACAATAAAGCAGACTCAAGAGATTAATTTCTCAGGGCAGTTAATGGGGTGTAATGATGACACGGGCATAAGTTTCCCTGACTGGAGGAAGCTTGCTGCAGCTTACGAAATAGAGACATTGACAATTGAGACTCAGGTAGGTTTGAGCGATAAAATTCGTAACATAATTGAATATGATGGCCCGGTGTTGTGTGAATTACTTATGGATCGAGACCAGCCAAATATTCCAAAAATGGCGCCGAAAAGAAATGAACATGGCGAATTGGTCAGGGCGTTGTTCGAAGATCTTTATCCATTTCTTAGTAGTGAAGAGCTAGCTGATAACATGTACAAGAATTGGGAGTGCAACCAGAGTGCAACCTAGATGGCCATAGTTGGAAATCTTGTTACAAGAACCTAGCGCCTCGGATGACGGGTATTAAAGGTCGCATCTGCAGCTATGTGTCTATAAAAAAGGACTGAGAACTCTAATTGAAACCTGTGCCCGGAGACTGAATCTATTTCTTGTACCCGAGGATATTTCCCTCTGTGAATCGGTGCAACCGGGTCTTAAAACCCACGGCTATGATCAGGGGCCCATTGCCACCGATAAGCGAAAGTCTGGTATTAGCGAACATGCACTGCATCACTTCCACAAGTTGGTGTACCAGACTCTGCAAACAATATGTTACCCTCGGTAAAGATTGTTGAGCTATTTTGTCGCTTTATACTTCCTGCCTTGCATCAGTTTTCCTCAAACTGCATAAGTCTTGCGGTGTTGTTGAATTTATAGCCTTCAGCTACCCCATCTCCTTCGACCCAGGCATCATGACCCAGTGCGAGTGAGCAGGCACCTCCAACAGTTATCACAATCTCTGTTCCGTCGTCATGTCTAACTCGAATTGTTTCCTTTTAAGACCATTACGAAATGTCCTGCCTGAAAACTGTCGCCACCGACAATTGGTTTGATGCAACCGGACCGACTCCAGCAGTGGTGTAGCGTTACTTTTATTATGCTTACTGTTCCGAAGGTAGCATTTTGGGCGAGGGTCTTTTTTGGCGTCTTGGTTTCATCGAGATTGTCAAAAGATTTCTTTTCAAAACATGGCTATAAGAAAAAATCCTTTGCAGAAAAGTGTTGAAAGTCCATACAATACTTGGTTTCGATCTAGCTTGTAGAGCAAGAGCACCACAACCAGCCGATTGACAGTGAATGAGTGAGTCAAGGGTTTACCGTAGACACTATGGTCAGGACGTCGTTGCTCGATCGAAGTTTAAGGTCTATCGGTGTAACACACTAATTCGAGACAACTTTTTCCAGAAACAACTCAGGTTTCTCGTGTCTGCTTAATTGCTTGTTAAGGACTCTACCGAAAGGAGTTCTTAGAAGGAGATAAAGAGATGGATCTATATGAAGAACTTGTTCATGGTGCAGGATATGCTGTATGTCCTATAGAGAATATGGAACTTTTTTCGGAATTGAGAGATTCTTGTATCGAGAAAATTAATATTCCAGCTGGACCGGAGAAAGATATCAATGCGGTAAGAAAAGTTATGGCAAAAATGTCTCCGGATGAAATTAATCGATCGATGATTGATTTACTAACATTCACCAATCTTTCTAATATGATAATTGACTGTTGCCCAGATTTGGTAGAAACATTGTGCGGAAAAGAACTATTTATACAGCGTAGGGCCCATATTATTTTTAACATTCCTGGCAAAGAACATCCTAACATATGGAACCATTACGAGATGATGTCAGGAACTTCGCCTTTTACTTATGTTCTTTGGGCACCCTTGCACGATTTGGAAGATGATGGAGGAGCATATCTTTTTGATCAAAAGGTATCTATGGAGTTAATGAAGAAAGAGCAAGCAGCTGGATTAGTTAATGGTCCTACAATCCTTAATTTGATGGAAAAGCAGAAGCCAGCCCGTTTGAAATTTGGTCAAGCACTGGTTTTTAATGCAGTCGTTATTCATGGAAACGCTCCGTTTGATTCTCAACTGGCTCGCATAGCTTGCAATGTAAGATTTCAGAGTTATAACAAGCCGCTCCTACAAAAAAATAGCGATTATTTAAAATACTATCAATTACAATAATACTAAAAAGAAGGTAAAAGATGACCGCAGCAATTATTAATACAGATATTAATATAGGCCCATTTAAGATACCGAGTAATGGGCAAAATATGATAATGAATAACTATGCCGAAAGGAATAATTTGTTGGTTGAGTTAGTTATACCAGAACCGATGATGTCAAATGAGTTGGCAACTACTCAGTGGGTGCATACTGACAAAAAACTCACGAAAGCGATCTTATGCTCCATTCATCAACTGCCAACTAAGAAGGCTGGAATTGATAAACTGGTAAAAAATATGGAAGGTGTAGAATTCCACTTTGCGCTTGAGGGAATTTCTGGGAAGGGTAAAAACTTTCTTCTTGCCCGTATTGAAGAAGCAAAGATGTTTATGAATGCAGAATCGATCGATAGCACGCAAACAACATGGGTAGAGTTGCATCAGTTGATGCAAGAAATAGGGACACGTTAACTTGAACACCCGAGGCGAATCGTACCTATTGCTAGGGAATGGTGAACCAAAGCATTGAGTAAGCCGATGACCTTTTCGCATGAGTCCGTAGAATTAGAGTACTACATTAGAGAAGGAATATCGCCTGTACATTATGACCTTTCCGATCTGAACAAACATTTTCAGACCAGGGCAAGTCTTTACCGTTTACTAGGATTAGTCCCCAGTTTTTTAAATGGAAAGGATATTATCGAAGTTGGGCCAGGATCGGGTCACAATAGTATATATACCGCTACATTAATTCCTCGAACTTATGATTTAGTCGAACCAAACCCGGTAGCTCGTAACGACATTGCAAAAGTTTTTGGTAATCTTTCTACCAAACACACCTATCCGAATATAGTCCCACAATGTGTAGAAGACCTAAAAAGCGATAAACAATACGACATTGCAATTTGTGAGGGATGGCTTGGAGGGATTGATGATTATGAAAAAAATATGTTAATTAAACTATCGTCCTTTGTGAAATCTGGCGGCCTGATGTTTATTACTCTCTATTCGCCGATTGGAGGAATGGCTACTTTTTTGCGCCGTCTACTTGGGTATCGTTTAATTACAAAAAATGACCCTATGAAAAAGAAAATTAACATTCTGGAAAAAGCGTTTTCCTCCCATTTGAACACCATGTCTAGTATGAGTAGATCTCATAAACATTGGATTCAGGATAGCATATTAAATCCCCATATCTATGTTGGTATTTCAACTCCACGCCTTTTCACTAAGATTCTCGGTGATAAGTTTGTAATTTATCAGTCTGTTCCACGGTTTGCTTCAGACTGGAGGTGGTATAAGTCTTTGCATGGGCAACAAAGGAAATTTAATGAAATATTTTTGACAGAATACGATAAGATTAGTCATTGTATGATTGATTTTCGAATGGATGGAGTGAAACGCTCGATAAAAAAAAACAAGCAACTTGAAAAGTTTTGTTTTGAATTTGCAATGCTTGCAAAAGATTACGAAGATCTAGGTCATGAGAAGTATATGAGCAATGTTGAGCCTCTTTTATCTAAAATAATTAGAAATGTTGAATCTGATTTGACCCATACTGCAAAAAATGCGTTGCGTGAGGTAAGTGCACTCTTAAAAAAGAAAGTGGTTGAGGTTGATGACGTTGCAGATATGTCTGAATTTCCTAGTTTTTTTGGGCGGGAACAGTGCTATTTATCGATTACGAGAGAGTAGGTTAAATTCTTTGACAACTATAATTTGTTCTAGCGCGCATCTCTAAAAAGATTCTATGCTAGTGGTTGGCTTGTGCAACTCTGCGACTGGGTATGAACACAGATATTGAACCAAAGTAAATATACAAAATAGGAAAATAAATTAGTGTGCGAATTTGATGCACCGGGCACATTCACTTGGTCAAAAGAACGGGTTGTTGTGTCGGATATAAGAACACAAAAAATAATTACCTCATATCGCAATGAAAGATATTTCGATAGAGAACGGAATAATGGCTATTGACATGGAAAAACCTTCACTAAACGCAAATCTAATAAAAAAATATCACCAGGATCTGGTTTATAACTATGCAGAATATCCAACCTGTGATCATTGGAGTTACAATTTTACGAGTGAAGATTATAAAAACTCATTAGTTAAATGGCTTAAAAAAAACAAGGAGGAGCCTATTTTTTTCTATGTTCATACTCCCTTTTGTGAGGAACTCTGTTATTTTTGTACATGCAGCAAAATTATCACCAAGAATTATGAAACTGTAAAAGATTATCTATATACATATTTATTTAAAGAAATTGAGTTGTTATTTAATATTTTAAATGAAAACGAAATTAGGCTTAATGTTAAAACAGTATATTTTGGTGGGGGATCTCCAACTATTTATACAAAGGAGGATTTGAAGAACCTGGTTGATAAGTTAAAGGGTTTGTTTGATTTTTCTAATGTCGGCTATTTCACCATAGAAATTGATCCTCGACGGGTTGATGCGGATAGGTTGCTTTATAACCACAAGTCGTGTGGTGCTAACAGATTGTCATTTGGTCTTCAAGACTTTGATCCAATAGTTCAAAGAAGAGTTAACAGGATACAACCACAGGAAATTTTTAAAGAAATTCTAACAAAAGAAGTTAGGGAGGCTTACAAGACTATAGCTTTCGATTTATTAATTGGTCTACCAGGCCAAACTCAGGAAACGATAGCAAAAACATGTGATCAAATCGTTGAACTTAGGCCCACCATAATTCAACTTTCTTTAATGGCCTACAAGCCGTGGGTTGCAAAATATCAAATAAAGATGCTTGAGGAAGGGCCTTTGCCAGATTTTTTTGAACGAAAAGTATTGCTTGATGTAATCAATCAGAAACTAGTCAAAGCTGGGTATCTCCGTGTAGGGTTTGAGTGTTATGCGTTACCTGATGAGACTATGACGCAAGCATATAGAGAGGGAACTGCTCATTATGGTGCATCCGGGCATCAAACGGGTGGGAGAGTCAACTTTGTTGCCGTGGGAAGTTCAGCAAAAGGTAATCTAGGAAATGAATATTATTCCCAAAGTTTTTATGATCTCCGTTCTTATAAAGAATGTCTTGATAACGGAGTATTCCCTACATTCAGAGGAATGAAACTCTCAAAAGATGACAAAATTAGACAGTATGCAACCCAGCAACTGCGAAGTTATTTTAGGTTAGATTTCAAACAATTTGAGAGAAACTTTAGAATAATTCCAAAAGAATATTTTAGTAACGAAATAGAATTTCTAGATGAAATGATCAACGATGGACTGGTTACTCTTTCAAATGACGGCATAGAAATGACAGAATTAGGCAGGGATTTCTCCCAGTATATAACAAATGTTTTTGATATCTATGACCCACCAACTAAGTCATACAACGCAAGACTAGCGACTATAAAAAGAGCAAAATTGACTGAAGCCAACGCAGGAACGAATTCCTAGATTATTTCCTGAATTCCACCCGTAAGTGCAACTCACAGTCTAGGTATGAAATATAGGAAATTTTCAGATATTGGTTGGGAAGTTTCTGAAGTTGGATTAGGATGCTGGGAGATCGGAGGAAGCTGGGGCGATGTATCGGAACATGATGCAAGAGAAGTTCTTAAACAAGCCCTCGATAAAGGAGTAAATTTTTTTGATACCGCTGATTCATATGGCGATGGAAGAAGCGAAAAATTTTTAGGGAAGCTTATAAAATCTACATCAGAAAAAATATTTGTAACTACCAAAGCTGGAAGAAGATGGCGTCCAAATTATCCTAAGGGATATAAACAAAATAGAATTGAGGAGTTTATTGATAGATCGCTAATCAATCTAGAAATTGATTGTATCGATCTGTTACAGCTACATTGCCCGCCAAGTGAAATTTGTTCGAAAAAAGAAACTTACGAAATGATGGATGAGATCGTAAAAAAAGGAAAAATTTCGCACTATGGTGTCACTGTACATAAAATCTCTGATGCGATGGAAGCTATTCGGTTCCCAAATGTAAAAAGTATTCAAATCGTATTTAATATATTTAGGCAAAAACCAGCTGAAGCTTTTCTTAAAGAGGCAAAAAAAAGGAATGTCGGAATAATAGCAAGAGGGCCGCTCGCTAGTGGATTGCTAACTGGAACAATTAATCAAGAAACAAAATTTCCTGAAAACGATCATCGTAATTATAACATTAATGGAAGAGCGTTTGATGTAGGAGATACATTCTCGGGTGTAAAGCTTGATAAGGGCCTTAAGGCAGTCGAGAAATTGAAAGACTTACTTCCTGGTAAATTTTCATTAGCAGATTTAGCGCTAAAATGGATTCTTATGCATGATGAGGTTAGTGTTGTTATTCCAGGAGCAATAAATAGTGCACAGGTTCAAATGAATACGCGTATATCGGATTTAGGAGATATTTCATCGTTATTACCAAAGATTGAGTCGATTTATGAAGAGTTGATTAAACCTGATGTTCACGACCGCTGGTAATCATTTAGGAACGTTATAGTTACAAGATATCTTGTCAGTATTTTTCACTGTATGAAATATAGAAAACTTGGCACGACAAACTTGAATGTTAGTGTAATTTGTTTAGGAACCATGACATTTGGTGAACAAACTTCACAATTGGATGGCTTTGAACAAATGGATTATGCTGTTGAAAGAGGAGTTAATTTTATTGATACAGCAGAAATCTATCCAACAATGCACAGAGAAGAAACATATGGAAAATCGGAAGAGATCATAGGTAATTGGGTAAAAGCTAAAAAAAATAGAAGTCAAATAATTCTTGCATCTAAGGTCGCTTCAAGGAATCCTGCAGGAATTGGATATTCAGGCCTTACATGGATAAGAAAAGGCGGTAAGAATCTTCGTTTTGATAAAGATAATCTGAAGAAAGCAGTAAATGCTAGTTTAAAAAGACTTCAAACAGACTATATTGATTTATATCAACTTCATTGGCCGGAAAGAAAGGAGGTGGTGTTTGGTCAATTGGATTATAAATATGGTCCGCCTGATACCGAGTGCACCCCAATTGAGGAAGTTTTGGAAAATTTAGACGAGTTAGTCAAATCTGGAAAGATAAGATACGTAGGTTTATGCAACGAAACCCCTTGGGGGACAATGAATTATTTAAACATTGCCAAGGAAAAAACACTTCCCAGAGTGATGTCAGTACAAAATGGTTATAGTTTAGTGAATCGAATATTTGATATCGCTAATTCTGAAGTATCTATAAGAGAGCATTGCAGGCTTTTAGCATACTCCCCGCTTGCCGGAGGAAGGTTAAGTGGAAAATATATGAATAGGAAAAAACCAAAAGATTCACGTTTTACACTATGGCCTAAAAGGTATTCTAGACATCATAGTGTGCGTGGTGAATCGGCTATAATAAAATATGTGGATCTTGCTAAAAAGTATAATATTGCGCCAAGTACCTTTGCCAATGCTTTTGTAAACAGCAGACCTTTTGTAACCAGCAATATTGTTGGCGCAACGTCAATAGAGCAATTAGAAGAAAATATTAACAGTATAGACATTACCCTAACAGAAGAGATGTTGAGGGACATCGAGGATATTCATTTGTCGGATCCCAATCCTTGTGCTTAAGTATCTTAATTAATTGACCAGCCTCTGTACGCCGTTAGAGTTTATTGGACTTGAAGTTGCCTGAATTAAGCAAAGCTTTTGGTCAGCACGTTATACGGGGACTACTATTGGTTTAATCCGTAATTTACGACGCAACATTCTGTAACGAAGAGTCATCAGTTGGTGTGACAATATAAGCCCACACAGTTAACGATATAGCTTTATCGCCAATCGGTAGAGATGATGTCTAAATAACGATTGATCGATAAGTTGCAAACCAACAGATATTTATAGCTTATCCCGTGATAAGTAATAAAATCTATTTTGGATTTTCAAAAGTGTTTACACGGAAAACAGCTACTCACCCCATCTTCTTATAAGGAGATTCCTGGAAAGGGAAACTTGAGTCCACACAGCCAAAGTATATGAGGGTGGAAAATGTCTAGTAATCCCATAACGCCAAAATCATTTTGGTCCCGCCAGATAAGCGAGATAAAAGAAAATGGGTGGGTGGCAGTGCGGTTCAAAGTAGTAAAAATACTTAAACTGCCGATTGATTTGATTGGATACACTTTAGCTGTACCTGTGGTTTTGTTTGTGAGATTGATTAGGCCTCTGGTCTTGATACGGTTTGGCCCTATTCATTCGAGGGCATTGGGTCACAGTGTGTTTGATTCAGAGTATTACTTATGTGAACGGGAAATCGAAAACAGCAAGACAGTTGATTGCTTTTATTTTGATTCACAGACTCCACCGAACGAACAATGGGCCTTGATGGTCCAGCGGAACTTGCGAATTAACTCAGTTTTCCGTTACGTCGATAAAGTTAACCGCCTGTTTCCCAACCGAAAGGCGTGTCACAAGGTGCTCAGTCCCCATACTGACAAAGATTTAAAAGGTTATATAGCCGAAACTGAGCCCCATATCATATTCACCAAAGTAGAGGATAGTAAGGGACGCTTGTTTCTCAAGGAATTAGGTATAAGGCCTTCGGCCCAGTATGTCTGCCTTATCGTCAGAGATTCCGCCTACAAGGAAAAGTACAGGAATCCAAGGAATCAGAAGGACTGGTCCTACCACAACTACCGTGATTCGGACATTGACACATATAAAACAGCAGCATTGGCTCTGGCCGAAAAAGGTTACTGGGTATTTCGTATGGGTAAAGCTGTTCACGGGCGGTTCGACGCCAGCCACCCCCAAATCATTGATTATGCAAACAGTCAATTTCGATCAGATTTTTTAGACATTTGGCTTATGGCAAACTGCTATTTTGCAATTAGCACTGGTACTGGCTTAGACAGTGTTTCGTATATTTTTAAAAAGCCAATTTTATTTGTAAACCAACTTCCTGTTATGCAATGTAGAACCGGTTCAAAAGACTTAGCAACGTATTTTAAGAATTTACAATGGAAAAAAAATGGTGAATATTTGAGTCTAAGGGATCAAATAAACTGTGGTGCGATAAATTTTAGTAATCAAAGTGATTATGATCGATTGGGAATTAAAATTGTTGACAATACTTCCAGCCAGATAAGAAATGCTGTGCTTGACTTCGAAAAACAATTGAGCAGTAATGTTACCCAACAGGGGGACAATGTATTACAAGAAAGATTTTGGCAAATTATGAAAGAACACGAAGATTTTCTAAAGTATCATGGTAAATATAGAACCAATATTAGTGATGTATTTCTTGAAGAGCATCATGAGTGGTTTTTGGCTTGAGTAGTATGA
>CEUS01244474.1_pt1 | contig 12665 bp, 5 predicted proteins | sample 427031 | NCBI WGS metagenome assembly CEUS01 (sample SAMEA2622837, study PRJEB7988) | marine metagenome | biome: marine biome (ENVO:00000447); feature: marine epipelagic mixed layer (ENVO:xxxxxxxxx); material: "saline water (ENVO:00002010), including plankton (ENVO:xxxxxxxx)" | depth 140 m | reverse complement strand
CTTCTTTTTCTTCTTTTTCTTCTTCCCCATATATTTGTTTTACATAAGCATCTTCCTTTTCAAATAAACGTCGTTGAGGTGATGTTTTAGGTTTTAAAATATAGGAGAGGTAAATCTGTAACATTGTCTTAAGAAATACGAAAACCCTTCTTTGTTCATTAAAAGATTTAAGATTTTTTACCTCAATAATAAGATCTTCACGAGTATTTAACCATATCTGTATTTCTGACCCACCTTCTTTAATTACCTTGGATGTCCATGCCCTTTGATCTTCTTTCATACTCATTAATTTTTTCCATGATTCGTATTCAATACGAATAAAATCTATATCCCCCCCATATTCTTGACTTAATTTTTGAACAATTATTTCAGGATCTTTGTAAATACTCTCGTATACACCCATCGCTGAATGAATTGTTGTAATATTTGCATAATTATCCACACGATTGTATCTTCCTATAACTTTTAAACCTTCATCTGTTCCTTTTTCTAGCATTAATCGGGCATACATTGGGAAGTTTTTCATAAACATATGAAAAGATTTAATCCAATTTGGAAATGTTTTTTTTTGTTTATTTTGAAAGTTTTCTTTATGAAATAAAAGTCCGCAATCTATGAAATCAACCTTCGTTTGCGAATTAATATTTGTAAATATATCATCATCAAGTGTATTGATTGTATTAAATGCATAGAATTGATCCTTATTAATCTGTGATAATAGTTTATTGCAATCACCGATCATAATTTTAATATCTTTTTCTCTAATTACCTTTTGATTACTTTTAATAATACATTCAATATCTCCATTAAGGTGAATAGTTAGATTACTGTAAATATCATTTTCATCATTATAAACTTTAAATAAAAGGACATTACCAGAATGTAAGTATCGGTAACCATATTCTTCCTGAATATTATATCCATCTGACCATTCCTTACATAATTCCTTCGTAATGTACCTCTCTGATGTTTTTTCTGTCCCCTCATAGATAAGTGATTTTTCATATAATTTATAGAAAGCATCATCATGGGAGTTTAATAATAATTTCATAAAAGAATATTTGGTACTCAATGTAAATTCACGGAATAATTTTGATAAATGAACTGTATTATTTGATTCCGATGATTTATTTAATTTTAACATTGTTAATGTATAATTATCACACGTTACATTTTCATTTACATTACGTTCCAAGAATTCAGATTCAATGATAAATAAATGACGACTATAGATTATTAAAGCTCCTTCGTTCTTCTCATATTCTATTTTCCTTATACTTACATTGTCCTCATCATGAAAATGAATAATATCAGATAGAGAAAGATTAGGCCAATATTTGAATACAAGTCCATGAATAAATGATTTTATTTCCTTCTTCCCTTGAATATCTTTTTCACTTAATTTCCTTAACTTTTCTGACATTCCTTTTTCATCAAGATATTCTTCTAATGTATGGAAATAAATAATATTATCTTCGAATGATGATTTTTCAGATAATATTAAATTCTTATTTATGATTTGTTTCGGTATTCTATCCCCATTTCCATCAATAAAAGATTGATCTACATTCTTATATGGATTACCTTTAAAAAAATCATCATAACTAATCGTTTCTTCTTCATATTCAAATAAAAGAGGAATATCCTTCTCTTTCATACTATCATGATACCATGCATATAAATAAGGGGTAGTTAATAGACTATCTTTGGGGTAACAATTATAAATAATTTTATGAAGGATTCTCTCATTTGTATCATCTTCATTAATTGTTTCATACACAAATATTAGATCTTCCCAATCTAGAACCATAGTTCTTCGTAAATATTCCTTCTGGAATTCGATATCATAATTTTCTTTATCCTTTGGAATTAAGTATCCATATAATAGATTGATTTCTTCATCATCAATATCTTGAAAATGTTCATTCTTTTGTTTTTTATTTTTTTTTATCTTATTAATAACCTTTTTTATAGAATGTATTCTTCCTACAAATAAATAACACGTATTATCTTTCTTTGAAATACATTTTATAAATTTCTTTTCTAAAAAAACATTACAAAAACTATCCATACGATCTGTATATTTATAGACAATAAAATTATTATTAATTAGAAATTATAGGGGGTCGTATTAATCTCCATTCCACAATATTGTACTGGTTCTTTTGCATAATTAATAGGTTTGTAAATACCAATTCTTTCAGCATTTTCCAATAAGAATTTCATATTACTCCAGAATAATGGTGTATGTCCAACTTCTTCTGTCATAACATGGGCTAATTCATGAATCACTACAAATAGAATCGTATTATCATCAATAATAACATTATCTTTAGAGCGAATACATATTGATATTTTTTCACCTTTGTTTACTGAATAAGAAGTATATTTAGCTCCATCAATTGTTTCAGAAAGGGAACGGGGGTCATAATTTTTTTGAAGATCATCCACTCCTTCCTTATTCACATCCAATGATGCAATTAATTGTAGGGCTTTTTTATTAATATTTGCTAATTTATTTGCAGCTTCCTTGGCATCGGGTAATTTACGGACAATATAGACTTGATTATCAACAGTAGACTTGATACTTACTATTTCCCTTTTTTTATATAATTTATTCATGATAATAAAGAACACAAAGATACTTAAAAAAAATAATAAGAATTCTTCCATAAATTATATATATATATTTCCTATATTAAAATTTGATTTTTTTCATTACTTAAACTAACAAATCTATTATACACTATAAATGAAAAAACTTCAATTCCAAATTATTGATATATCATCTGATGATATACCGGTAGGTGATAATTATTGGGATAAAGAATTTATAATTACTTTTTACGGTAAAACGGTTGAGAATAAAAATGTTGTTTGTAACGTCCAAGGATTTAAACCGTTCTTCTATCTTAGAGTCCCAAACAATTGGGGAAATACTCGTATTCGTTCATTCTTAAAGTTAACTAAAAATTTTATTCAAAGTTATCGTCCTGGAAATGCATCTTGGAAAGGTGGATATGAGAGCAACCTTGAGATACAATTGTCTTATAATTTCTATGGTTATAATTATGATCATGAATGTGAAAAAATAAGGAAATATAACTTCGTAAAAATTAGTTTCCAAAGTTATGGAGATATGAGAAAATGTACCAGTGCTATCCAAAGTATTTATCAAAAGAATCAAGAATATATCCAAAGAAATGAAATAATTACAGGTTATAAGGATAAAGAACCAATTGTAAAACCATGTGATCCAAAAACGAAAGCATTTTTCATTCAAGAAAATAATTGCGAGTGTATTGCAAATCTCTATGAATCAAAAATTCATCCAATGTTACGGTTCCTTCATGAAAAGAATATTCAACCTTGTGGATGGGTATCTGTGAAAATAGATGATTACTATCTCGTTCCTGAAGATCAACAGATGTTTAATGTTGATATCGAAATCAATAATATTCCACTAAAATATATTCAAGCCTATGATCTAGAGAGTACAGCCGGTTTTATTACTGCTTCCTTTGATATTGAATGTGATTCTTCCCATGGGGACTTTCCAAATCCTAAGAAAGATTTTAAAAAACCAGCAATTGATATTCATGAATCCTATTTCCGTATCAGTATGAATATGCAATCCTATCCATTTAAAAAGAAATTTATTCTTCAATGTGTAAAAGATGCTTTTGAAGATGGATCCGATAATATTCAATCAATCTATACATTGAATGGCCCATATTCTACTAAATCATTCTCTACACTTGAAACATGTCTAACAGAAGATTTTATTGAAAAACTTGATGATTCAAAAACATCAACTAAGACTAGAGAAGCAATCATTAATGATCTAACAAAACTTCTAAATAACCTTGAGAATGAAAAGGGTGATAGAATTATCATTAAAGGTGATCCAATCATCCAAATCGGAACGGTCTTCCATCGTTATGGTGAAAATGAATGTTATAATAGATCCATCGTAGTTATTGGCAATGAAGACCTACCCGATGAAAAAGTATGTGATGATATCCCGAATGTCAATGTTTATGAATGTTCATCAGAAAAAGAACTTTTGTTACAATGGAAAGACCTTATTCTTTACCATAATCCTGACTTATTGACAGGATACAATATATTTGGTTTTGATTTTGATTACATTAATAAAAGGATTGATTATCTATTCCCCTGTCATGAGAGTTGTGGGAAATACTGTAACTATAAATGTCCTAAACATGACTTCTATCGTTTAGGTAGACTTATGAGGAATCGAGATTCTGATAAAATAAAATCATTGGAAACTCTTTCAAAAATTAAAAAGCCCATGAAGTACTACAATAACTATTGGGATAAGAGGTGTACGATTGTTAAGAAGGAACTATCATCATCTGGTCTCGGTGATAATGTATTGAATTATATCTCAATGGATGGGAGGGTTATTTTTGACATTCAAAAAGAAATTCAAAAAGGTCATTCTCTAGATTCTTATAAATTAGATAATGTATCCGCTCATTTTATGAAAGGTAAAATTACAAATAAATATTTTATTGTGAATAAACGATGCCTACTTTTTACAACAAATACTGGTAATCTTAAAGTAAACGATTATATTACGATTAATTTACATACGAAATATGGAACACTACGATATGAAAATGGAACCAAGTTTAAAATACTTCAAATCAATTATAAGAAAAAAGTAATCTTGATTGATGGACTCATTAAGGTTAAGAAATATGAAAAAGATTTATTGTTTTACGAATGGTGTTTGGCAAAAGATGATGTTTCCCCTCAACAGATTTTTGATTTTCATAAACATGGTAATTCTGCTGGGAGAGCAAAAGTAGCAAAATACTGTATTATGGATTGTGAACTTTGTATTCACCTCCTTCAACTTCTTGATATCATTCCTAATAATATGGGTATGGCGAATGTTTCAACTGTTCCGTTATCCTATATTTTCCTTCGAGGTCAAGGTATTAAAATTAGTTCACTTGTAGTCAAAGAGTGTTCGAAACTCAATACAAGGATTCCAACCCTTAAGAACTTCAATGGTGAAAAAATTGATGATGGTTTTGAAGGGGCAATTGTCCTCGATCCAACCCCTGGTATTTATTTAGATGACCCTATTTCTGTTCTTGATTATGCTTCACTTTATCCTAGTTCAATTATTGAAAAGAACCTATCTCATGAAACATTTATCGGAACTCAAGAAGAAATTGATAAAACACCGGAACATTTCGAATGGATTAAAGATATACCTCATAATATTATCTCATATGATGATTATCGTTATGAAATGAAAGGTAAAACAATGCATAAAATTAAAGAAGACACTCACACAACGTGCTACTTTGCGAAGCCTAAGGATAAAAAAAGAGGTATTATCCCTACAATCCTACAGACTTTACTTGATCAAAGGAAAGCTACGAGGAAAAAGATTAAAGATACAGATAATGAAGATAAGAAAAAAGTCCTCGATGGCCTTCAGCTTGCTTATAAAGTAACAGCTAATTCTGTTTATGGTCAAATGGGAGCCAAAACAAGTTCTATCTTCTTTAAAAAAATTGCGGCTTGCACAACAGCAATTGGAAGAGAAAGAATTGATGATGCAAGTATAGGGGTGAAAAGGTGGGCAAAGGAAGAAGGTTATTATGAACCTGAAATTGTTTATGGTGATACAGATTCTGTATTCATTAAATTCTCTAGAAAACATAAGGATACAGGTGAAATTTTAGAAGGGAAGGAAGCATTGAAATATTGTATTGATTGTGGTGTAGAATCAGGAAAATGGGTTACGGATAATATGCTTAATAAACCCCAAGATCTTGAATACGAAAAAACCTTCTTTCCATTTATTCTAATCTCTAAAAAAAGATATACAGGGGATAAATATGAGCTCTCTGCAGAAAAACCAAAAGAAAGAACATCTATGGGGATTGTTATGAAAAGGAGGGACAATGCCGCAATTGTAAAATACGTCTTTGGGAATGTAATTGAAATTATTATGAATCAAAAAAGCGTTGATTTAGCAATGGATTGGTTAAGAAAGACACTCAAAGAAATTACCGATGGGAAGATTGATCAATCAATGTTTGTGATTTCAAAATCATTAAGTGGATATTATAAAAATCCTGATGGAATTGCCCATAAAGTCCTTGCTGATCGAATGGCTGAAAGAAATCCAGGTGATAAACCAAAACCAAATGATCGTATTCCTTATATGTATCGTGTTCTTTCAAATGATATGTTATATGATTATAATAATCTCTATAAGAGTGGTCCTAGAAAAGGAAAACCAAGGGATAAAAAAGTACTTCAAGGGGATCGTATTGAACATCCTGATTATATGAAAGAGAAAAATATACCAATTGATTATGCATTCTATATCTCAAATCAGATTATGAACCCTGTAAAACAGGTTTTGGATTTAGAGAAACCGGAAGAAGAAACAAAACTCCTATTCAATGAGTTTATTCAATAATCGACTTCTTCGTATATTTAAAAATTATTATTTATATGTTGAATATAATATATAATAATGGGAGGAGGTTTATTACAATTAGTTGCTTATGGAGCACAAGATATATATTTAACAGGTAATCCTCAAATTACTTTTTTTAAAATCGTTTACAGAAGACATACCAATTTCTCGATGGAATGTATCAAACAAACTATTAATGGTTCAGCAACTGTATCAGACACATATGTTACTACAGGTTCAGTAACAGTGTCAAGGAATGGTGATTTATTATCACAAATCTATGTAAAGACAGATCAAGAAACTGTATCTGGTATTAATGGAGACTATCTTGTTGAAGATATTGAAATTGAAATTGGAGGACAAAGGATTGACAAACAATATCGCGAATGGCATCAAATATGGACAGAATTAACAACACCATCTTCAAAGGCGGAGGGGTTTAAATATCTAACAGGTGGATTTAAAAATAGCCTTGTAACTGGGGGACCTGCAGAAAATGGTGGTACTTCACAACAATCAGTCATGTTTCCATTGCAATTTTGGTTTTGTCGTAATATAGGGTTAGCATTACCACTAATTGCCCTTCAATATCACGATGTTAAATTAAAATTTAATTGGGGAAGTGGTGCTGCTGCCAGTGGGATGAGTCGTTCGGGTGGGGCAACAGTCACTCCTTCCATTGAAGTATGGTGTGATTATATCTATTTAGATACAGATGAAAGAAGAAGATTTGCTCAGGTATCCCATGAATATTTAATTGAACAACTTCAAATCCAAGTTGAAGGTACATCAAGGGATAATTTTAAATTAAACTTTGATCACCCAATTAAGGAATTAATTTGGACGGTTCCAACAAGTACAACTATCACAGATACAATTATTTCACAAAAGATGAAAATTGAAATAAATGGACATGATCGTTTTGCTTTTCAAGATCGAGAATACTTTCATATTAAACAACCTTTACTTCATCATACATCGATACCCGGATATAACATTAAGGAAAAGGATGAACTTGAAATGATTCAACCAATTATTATTACATACAATGATACAGGGACAGGTCCAGGATCAGGAGCATCTGTTCTTTATAATACAGCGAGTGATACTATTGGGCAAAAAACAATATTGACATATTCGATTGGAATAGATTTTATTCCCTCTGTAACATCAGGGAATTTTCCAAAAGTTGGAGATTTACTTTCAATACAGATAAGAAGGTTTGGAGGGGATACTACAGGTAGTCAGACGGATCTAGAAACAGAGTATTTTGAACGTTTTCGGAATATTATCGCACAGATTACTTCAATTGCAAAGAACAATGATTCTTGGACTATTGGATTAGTTGTTCAAGATCCGATTGGGGATGGAGCAATAGATGATAAATTCATTGCTGGAAAAGCACCAGGTGACCAAGGTGGAGATAATCAAGTGAGTATAAGTATTATTGCTCGGTTACAAAATCCTAAATCAAGATGTTCTCAACTTTCAAGGGATATTTTTGTATATTCATTTGCCCTGAATCCTGAAGATCATCAACCAAGTGGGACGTGTAATTTTTCAAGGATTGAATCCTCCAAAATACTATTAGATTCGGCCGGGACGATAAGTAATATCTATGCTGTAAATTATAATGTCTTAAGGATTATGTCGGGAATGGGAGGATTAGCTTATGCGATTTAAATATTATTAAATATTGTATAGTATAGTATAATGGGAGGAGGAATCATCCAACTTACATCATTGGGGACACAAGATAATTACTTAATAAGTAATCCTCAATACTCTTTTTTTAAGGCTGTCTATCGGAGACACACAAACTTTTCGATTGAATCTGTTCAACAAACATTTGATAAACATGTGAAAGTAGAATCAACGACAGTAACTTCAAAAATAGCCAATGTTGGAGACTTAATATATCATACATGGTTGGATATATCTTTATTTAAGGAAGGTTTTAGTGTTAGTGAGGGTCAAGATGAAGGTACCTATTCAGCATGGACAAATGGAACAGGATATGCATTTATTAAAGAATATGAACTCAAGATAGGTGGTCAAAAAATAGATAAACATTATTCAAGTTGGTTAGATATATACAATGAATTAACTGACCATGATGATCGTGAATGGATGGGAGCAAATAAACATGCTTCGAAGAGTCTTTATTTGGAGTCTTCTTTAACACTTCCGAATCTAAAATTATATATTCCATTAAAATTCTGGTTTTGTCGTAAGGTTGCTCTAGCATTACCACTTGTTGCCCTACAGTATCATGATGTAGAAATATCATTTACTACACGTAACGTTAATACTTTAATAAATACAAATGCTACTACAGGGTCGGCTACCCCTGTTACTAAAGATCCTGAAGTTAACCTATGGGTTGATTATATTCACCTTGATAATGATGAAAGGAGAAGGTTTGCTCAAAATTCACATGAATATTTAATTGAACAAGTTCAAATGGAAGAATATCCTGCGGAAACAAATTTATTACAAACCGTTAATTTTAATCATCCTGTTAAGGAATTAATTTGGGTGATTCAAAAAAATAATGTTAAAGAAGAAAAAGAGTTTAAGGCTGATGTTTCGGGTATTGATGCAAAATTAAATTCAGATATAACTCTCGTCAATTCAAATGATTATTTTTGTTATCAATCTACAGAGGATAATATTGAAGAGTTCTATGGTATTGAACAGAAAGAAAATTTCTCAACATTTAGGTTATTAATTAATGGTATTGATAGATTTCCTGAACGTAAAGCTAGTTATTTTCGTTTGTGTCAGCCGATACAAGCTGGACATAGTCTGTCAACAAAACATATCTATATGTATTCATTTTCACTAAAACCCGAGGAATATCAACCCTCTGGGACATGTAACTTTTCAAGGATTAATGATATTAAAATGTCATTCACTGGAACTATGAATAATAGTACCCTAACAGTCTATGCTGTTAATTATAACATTCTAAGGATAAAGTCGGGTATGGGAGGAATAGTATTTACAGGTAACCCGAGAGTTGTTAAGAAAAAAGTTAAAACTCAAAAAAGAAGTGTAAGGGGGAGAAGGAAGGGGTAATGTTCTCTTTTATGAAATAATAAATGTCATCCAAGTCCAGATTTTGATCCGTTTGCGGATCCCGTAGTCGCGCCTTGACTTAAATCTAATTTTGAAGGCTCTCGTCACTTATCTGCTGCGTTTCTTAGGAAACACGAAAATAATTTTAATCTCTTTTTGAAGGAATGGTTGGGTATAGTTGGGTATAGTTGGGTATAAAGCGCGCACTTTCTTCATGTTCACTATGGTATTTGCTGCTAGCGCGTACCAAGTATTAGTTTATCTGAGGGATAGACTAGGTTGAGACATATATCATCACCCGGATGTGGACGCCATCAGCTCCTCTACCAACATCCTCAGTGCTTCCTGCTCCATGCGCATTGCTTCTTGCTGCGCCCGGAGCTGTGAGTTCTGCGTCTTGAGCTCGTCGATCATCGCCTGCTGTTCCTGCACCGCGCCGGCCAACAGGGTCGTGAGCTTGGAGTAGCTCACCCCGAGGTACCCCTCTTCGTTAATCTCGGCAACCACCCCCTCACCCCGCCTTGGGAGGGCATCCTGCATCTCCTGCGCAACGAACCCTAGTTGCATGGATTTGGCCTTGTGTGACATAGGCGAGTCATCCCCCCAGTTGTAGTATACGGGGCGTAGCGCCAGGATAGAATCCAGGCAGTTCGCGATGTTTGTGATGTTCTTCTTCCAGCGCCGATCGGACGTCAGCTGGTTCCCTTCTGCGGTGACCGTACCAGCCACCTCCAGATCGCCGGACTCTGCCGTGAGCTTCATCTTTGAGGTTGAGCCGTCGTTAACCTCCAGGTCTCCCTGGACCGTTAAATTACCACCACTTGGCGTCGAGCCCCCCTTCTTGACGTGTAGGCCTTTTCCCACGGTCTCCACCGGTGCTGCCGTGCTGGTCTCTAATTTTACCGTCGCCCATGCTTGGGTGGTATGAAGGTGGATCCCCGACCCAGGGGTGGGGTCGACCGTGCCGACGGCCCTGATGTAGCACTTCGCGCCCTCAAGTTCAATATGCCCCATGTACTTTTGCTGAGACGCGCTGGTCTGAGGGGGCGGATCACGCCCTTCGGAGGTATCGTAATCTTGGCCGTACCCGAACCCGGCCTCAATTCTCACATTCCCGCCTTCTTTCGTGCTCAACGGGTATCCATACAAATCCCGGTACTCGTGCCCCTGAGGTTGGGCATCTTGCCCTTTGATAAACAGGTCTCTACCGTTTGCCCCCAGCGCCCATTCCGGGTCGTTAGGGGATCCGGAGTTGAATTTCGCCGCCGCCGCCATTTTCAACGTGAAAATGTCTCCTTCACCCCAATCGGCGTCCGCCTCGCAGAGCGTTATAGTATTCCCCGTAATACTAACTCCCCCAGCCTCAGCAGCCGCTGCCGCTGCCGCCGCCCCGGTCGCGTGGGGGGCGGCACCAGCCCCATCTAATTTAATACCGCCGCCTGATTTAAGGAGAATAGACTCCGACCCCGTTCCAGTTGATTCGAGTGTTAATCCATCTGTTCCGGCGTTCAGGTTTACTGAAGTTGCCCCCGTTACATTACCAATCGTAATCGTTCGAGCCGCTGCACCAGTCCCTACATTAATTGCATTTGCATCTGCATCCGTCCCTAAACCAATGCTTCCCCCGGATGAATCCATTGTTATATTTCCAGACGATTGGATATCAACTGTTCCCCCTGAAGTTAATGTAATCCCTGAGACTGTTCCAGAAATCGATTGATTTTCATTAACCCATGTTACTTTCTTTTCAGTAGCCATATCTATATCACCCTCGATATCAATATCACCCTCGATATTAATGTCTGATGCAACATTTAAGTGCCCGGCAACATCTACAGACGATGATGTAACTAAATTATTCCCATTTAATGTAAGGATTGTTCGGTTGTATGTCTCCACTGAATTATGGTCGGAGCTAAATGTCATGGCACCCGTATCAGTCTTGATCTGCCATCCATCACCAGGATTTTCTCCATCATCCCCTATCATTGTCAATAATGGAACACCATTCGATGTATTTGAAGATTTAATACGTATCTCGGGCGCTGTGGAATATAAATAAAATGTTGAACCATTAAAAGTAATGTTTGATTCAACCGTTGCTTCATCCGCGTCCTTATAAGTTAACATACCATTTGCAGTACTTCCATAAAATGAAATACCACCACTACTATTTGTCCATTCAACACCCGTTCCTGAACTTGTTAGAACTTGACCCGGTGTTCCAGTTCCTCCACCAGCTGTTAAAGAACCTGTTAAGGTCCCACTAGAGATCGTTTTGTCTGTAAGTGTAATACTACCTGAATCAACATATGCCTTTGTTGCTGCATCTTGTTCTGATGTTGGATCTTGGACACCTGTAAGTCTTTTACCATTTACATTTATATTTTCACCTACAGCTAGCCCTGATCCAAGTTCTGTTGCAGGAGAAACTACTTTTCCCCCTACTTTGAGATTCTTTGAAGATGGATCAATCGTTATTATTTGATTATTAATTACAACACTATCTGATGCTGCGATTTTTACAGATTGAATATTCTGAAAATTGGCATCTTTCAAACACCCCGCTTCCCCCATATTACTTTAGTATCTTATTTAAAATACTTTAAATATTTTTATTTCATTTAATTTTCATTTAATTAATTTAATTCTTTTAATTTCAATTTGTTTACATTTCCCAAAATTTTTTTCTATGCTAGAGTATAAAAATATGGGTGGAGGATTGATGCAATTGGTAGCTTATGGCGCGCAGGACATTTACCTTACGGGTAATCCACAAATCACTTTCTTTAAGGTTGTCTACCGCAGACACACTAACTTTTCGATGGAAACTATTTCGCAAACACTCAGCGGAGCCGGAACTGCTAATGGAAACACCAGCACATGCACTATTTCTCGCAACGGAGATTTAGTTCACAAAGTATACGTTACAGCGACACCGGCTTCCGAAGCGTTCACCATCTTCGATGGTTCAAAACTTATTTCAGAAGTTGAATTGGAAATTGGTGGTCAAAGAATTGACAGACACACATCTGAATGGAATGACATTTGGAATGAATTAAGTACCGATGAATCAAAAGCTATTGGATTTAAAGCCATGCAAGGGTCG
>CEUS01284416.1_pt1 | contig 12667 bp, 11 predicted proteins | sample 427031 | NCBI WGS metagenome assembly CEUS01 (sample SAMEA2622837, study PRJEB7988) | marine metagenome | biome: marine biome (ENVO:00000447); feature: marine epipelagic mixed layer (ENVO:xxxxxxxxx); material: "saline water (ENVO:00002010), including plankton (ENVO:xxxxxxxx)" | depth 140 m | reverse complement strand
ATTCGCCCGGTACCAACGAAATTGGTTGAACCGGATTGAATGGCTCTTCAACCAGTACACCCGTTGTCTTTTCGCCAGTCAGCAATGATATCGTGTGATTCCACGACTTGGCCTCAAGCTTCTCATTTACAAGATCGGAAGTCAAAACCGGGCCGGAGAAACTTGGAAATTCGCACTTTTCCCATAGTGCACATGACAGAGCCGTAATGTCGCTGAATCCGAGAAAAATTTTCGGTTCACGGATTTCATCCCAGTCAACGAGGCTAAGAATGCGAGTAGCACCGAAACCACCCCTCACACAAAGGACCGCCTTGGCCTTGGAATCATTGAACGCTGCCTGAAAATCTTTTGCCCGTTCTTCATCGCTACCGGCTAAGTATCCATCATGGGCAAAAATTGTATCCGAATACTTTATACGAAATCCCAAGGTTTTAACTGCAGCGATCGCTTTCCCCAGGGAAGCGCGGTCTTTTGGTGGACTTGAAGGCGCAATCAGCCGAATCGTGTCACCCGGTTGCAAAGCTGCCGGTTTTTTCATACACAAATAGTAAGTCAAAGAATTCGGGTGCAACCAACCAAAAAACTTGCGCAGGCCCGCCATTTAAATACTCTTAATTTATGGCAAAAAATACTAGCTAATGAAATCCGAGCCCGAAGCATTACCCTTTGAATACCTGAAGAACATGCCCGAGGAAACCGAAAATTGGGATGGTATTCGCAATTATCAGGCGAGAAACCTGATGAGAGACGAAGTTCAAAAAGGATCTCAGGTGATCTTTTACCACTCCAATGCAGGCAGCGGAACCTGGTCCGTTGGCCTGACTGAAGTGGTCCCGGAAGAAGCCTATCGCGATTTCAAAGCATGGGATAAAAAGTTAAAATATTATGATGAAAAATCCTCACCGGAGAATCCACGTTGGCTAATGGTGGACATTAGGTACAAAAACCCTTTAAAAGTCCAGTTACTCTAAAGGCCATGAAAGCTGAAAAGTCACTGGAGGAAATGCGTGTCGTTCAACGCGGCCAACGGCTATCCATACAACCGATGGAAAAGAGAAATTTCGACAAAGTCTGCAGAATGGGTAGGCTGAAGGTCTAAACCTGGTTTCATGAGAGGACCTTATTGGATTTTGTTGGCAATCGGCCTATTTCTTCAATTACTGGGAAGACATTTTGGAACTAAAGATACGGAGCTCCCAGCCGGACTGCTCCACGCCCACATCATGATAGCGGGTGTAGTTATATTTACAACCGGTAGTATTTTATATGCCCGAGCCAAAGGCCGTCTTTGGGCATGGGGTCTTTTCGGGATCATCCTGCCCTTCTTTCTGATCATCGTCCTAATCCCGTCAAAGAGTCAGGATAGTTAACCTGCGGATTTAGCGTAAGGGTGCGTTTCGACATACACGGCTTTCATGCCTGCTGTATTTGCGGCCTGAATACCTAATGCAGCATCCTCAAATACAAGGCAATTTCTCGGTTCTACTTCGAACAATTCAGCAGTCTTTAAGAAAATGCCTGGAGCCGGTTTACCTAGCTGAAAGTCCTACGCAGTAACCACAGCATTTACGTACTCAGCTACACCGATAATGTTCAGAGTGCGCTCAACATAATGGCGCGTTCCACCCGAAGCAACCTCGAGCTTCATTTTGCCGACCGACTGCATTAACAAAACAAGAAGGACTTCGACCAGTTTAAATTGATCTAGAGATTCTCGGTAGAATTTGTTTTCCCATTCATCTACTTGGAAGCTGTCAATCTTCAGAGAAAAAACTCATTCAGTTGATCAGCGAATTCGTGAATAGGCATGGAATCTGCCAAGGTACCGTCACAGTCAAAAATATAGGCATCAAAGCCTCGGTGGGGAATAGCAAGCTTAATGGAAAAGCAGGAAAGAAAATGACTCCTCTCCTAAGAGCAATCAGTAATTCCTGCATAATAGTTACTACGAAATTACGAATAGCTAATCCCTAAACAACTGATCAACGGTTACTTCAGTTAGATTTCCCAACTGGCCAATGGATTCCAGATCCAGGCGATCACGCGGCCCAACAATTGAAATCAGCTTCGTCCGACCCGCAACTCTTGCTTGGTGAAATGCCGTCATGTCAGAGAAATCTGCCCCAGCCAGTTGAGCAAATATCGCAGGACGTGGATCTGATTCGAAACCCAATAATTCCCAGGATCGGACAGCGGCCGGAATCCCTCGGAACTTCAGCTTACCAACACGGTACTTGTTTTCCAGCGAACCTAATGTATTGGAAAAACGAGCTTCGGATTCCGGCAAATGCTCAAATAGATCGAGAAAGGCTTTCAAAGCCTCAACCGCTTTGTCCGGCTGAGTGCCGATAGCTCCAAACATTATATTCTCATTCTCCGGGTATGTCGCGGGAACGTATCTTGCACCCACCGAGTAGGCCAAGGCGCGCGCTTCGCGCAATTCCTGAAAAATAATGCTGGACATTCCTCCACCAAAATAATCGTTGTAAAGTTGCATGCCCAATTGGGATTCCTCCGAATAGGGACCGTCTGCAAATTCAATTCGAACCTGGGCTTGAGCTGTTTCCCAATCGAGAAAAAGGACTTCATTTTCCTCTGGTTCGCGGACATCCTCTTTCCTGAACGGCAAAGGATCCAAAAGATTTTTTGAGCCTTCCAAATAGACAGACAATTTTTCAACGACCTTTTCCAATGGCAGAGAGCCCACATAAATATATTCGTTCTTGTAATCTGACAGAGCCTGTACGGTTTGTAGTAAGTCACCCACCTCGAGGGCCAAAATCTCTTTTTCGCTCATGCGTGTCAGGTAAGGGGACTCAAAGCCATAACGATTAAAACTGCGCAATGCTGTGAACAGGGATTGAATGTCCTCCTTGGCATCCTTGCGAATTTTAAGGATAATTTGCTTTAATGTATTCAAAACTTCCTGACTAGAAACGGGATGCCTCACAAAGTCCTGCATCAGTGCTAATGTTTCATCAAATTTTTCATCCAACCCGGTGATGGTAAATGTGGATCGATGATCTCCTACTGAAAATGAGAATTCGGAACCCTTGGCATACCAGGCTTGCTTTAACTGATCAGGACTGAGGTCGCGTGTACCGGCCTTATCCAACAACAGGCTGGCCGCAGCAAGTTTTTGATTTTCCAACCTCCCCATATTGACTCCCATGGTCAGAGAGAAGAGGTCGTTGACCGGATTCTTAACGTGTACCAATCGCACCCCGTTTCTGACTTTTACGACTTGGTAGTCCTGACCCAACTCAACAAATTTAGGCTCAATAGGATCTACAGATCTTTGCAAAACCTTGCTTCCGTATTCGGAAGAATGAAAGCCGGAAACATCAGGTTTTTCGAAGGTGGGCTTATCCACTTTTGGAGGTGAAAACTCACCACTCCTACGATAGGCAGTGACATGCGGCGCGTTGAAATACTGATTGGCCGCTCTTACCACATCTTCCTTGTTTAGTTTTTCCATCCGATCAATTTCAGAAATAGTATAATGCCAAGAGGCCAGATCACTAAACGACGATGCCATGATCCCCGCCCGCGCTTGGTTGGACTCGAGTCGAAGTTTCTCATTCCGCTTAAAGTCGGCTACGATTGCCGGAATCAACCAGTCCCCAAACTCGCCTCGCTTTATGATGTCTAGCTGTTCCAGCAACAATGCCTCCACTTCCTTTAAAGTCTGCCCCTCTTTGGGTAATCCATACATGTATTGGGAACCGGCATAACGACGAAGGTATGGAAAGGAACCGGCCTGCAGGACTTTTTGCTGTTGATTCAAATTGAGGTTGATCAGTCCTGCAGTTGCATTGTCCAGGATCATATCAATCAATTTAAGTGCTTCGATATCCTCATGACCAACCGGCTGTGTGGCAAAAGCCAGCATTAGTTGTTCTTCGCCAGGGTAGAACATCTCTGAAGTTTTGTATTCTTCGATGGGCTTTACCTGTCCGTACTTGAATTCCGGCACTTCCCCGGATTTCCAAACAGAAAAGTGGCGGTCAATCAATTCAATGGCCTCTTCAATTTCGAAATCACCGGAAAGGCAAAGGGCCATATTGTTGGCCACGTAATACGTATCAAAAAATTCATGTATCGCCTGGATAGAGGGATTCTTCAGATGTTCAACGTGACCAAGGATCGATTGTGTGCCGTAGGGATGGTCAGAATATCGGAGCTCAAAAATTTCTTCCTGAATCAAGCGGCTTTTGTTGTCCATGGAACGATTCTTTTCTTCGTAAACAATTTCGAGCTCTGGAAGAAACAGTCGAAATACGGGCTCAATAAAACGGTTGGTTTCCAGCGCGGCCCATTGCTCGAGCCGGTTGGAAGGGAGTTCCATGAAGTAGACGGTGTAATCATTACTGGTCCCCGCATTCATGCTCGTGAGCCCCAGTTGTTTTGCAATACGGTCTAGCTCGTTGGGAATGGCGTACTCGGATGCCTTGGCAGATTCTTCCACAATTTCACGAAACAAGGCTTCACGCTTTTCAGAATCCGTCTCATGAAAGCGTTTTTCGTAGAGCTCATTGATTTTATCAATATGGACCTTTTCTTTACCCCAATCCAAAGTCCCTAACCGGGTGTTTCCTTTGAACAACAAGTGCTCCAGATAGTGAGCCAGACCTGTGTTTGTTTCAGGGTCGTGAGCACCGCCAACCCGAACGGATATTTCAGCAAAAAATTTGGGCTCCTCATGATTCTCGCTCAGATAAACGGTTAATCCGTTGTCCAGCCGGTAAATATGAACTGCCATCGGATCATTCGGCAGGGGCGGTTGAATCAGCTTATAACCAGTCAAATGTGCTGCGGCACTTAACTGAATTAAAACACAAACGAGTAGAAAACATTTTGAAGATCGATACATGACTTTAATTGCTGTAAGGGTCAGGGATAATTTGCGGTCTGTCACAACAAAGCTTAAAAACAGACTTCGCAGAAAGGACAGGTTTGCCAAGTAAATGTTGCGGGCCAAAACTTATGCAAAATGGAATCCTGGTTTAAAACGCCAAAAATGGCGCCATTCATAAAAACGGTTTACTCATGGCGATCCTGGCAGGCAGTATTCTCAACCTCATAAACCAAGGCGACATCATTCCAAGCGGTACCCTTACGGAAATTCATTTTCCCAAACTCATACTCACCTAATGTGTTCCCTATTGCGTGGCAGTATTCGCCGGAACGCAGGCCCCTAGGAAAGCCAGCAAAATTAACTTTCGTAGGATCGCCGACCATCCATAGCACTTTTCAAGGTAATTTGGTCAGCATATAGAATGTTCCCGCCGCTGGGTAGTCCAAATCCAATGCGTGTAACCTTCAGGGGGTGCTCATCGACAATAGTATCTACGATGTAATGACATGTGGCCTCGCCTTCGATGTCATTGCCCAAAGCAAGTACGATTTCAAAGCATTGACCTTGGCTTATTCTTTTCTCGAGAGATTCGAGATTCAACTCCGAAGGCCCCACACCTTTGATCGGCGATAATTTTCCATGGAGCACATGATATTGCCCCTTGAAGGATCCGGAGCTTTCAATCGCCACCAGATCGGGAACTTGTTCAACCACACAAATCAGTCCGACATCCCGCCGCTCATCTGAACAAATATCGCAAATCTCCTCTTCCGACAAGTTCCCGCATTGAGAACAACGTTTGACTTGTAGCCTGGCACTTTCAAGAGCTTCCACCAGATTTGTTAAGTTCTCCGGCTTCTCCACTAAAACATTCAGAGCAATTCGTTCGGCAGACCGAAAACCCAATCCGGGAAGCTTTTTTAATTGCTTAACCAAATGATCGAAAGTGGGTGTCATAAGTTGTCGTAGAAATCAGAAAAAACCTGGCATTTGCATTCCCGAGGTCGCTTCGCTCATGGCCTCCTCTTCGACCTTCCTTGCCGTCTCGATTGCCTCCTGTACACCGATGGCGAGGGCCTCTTCCACAAATCCTTTATCCTCAGTCAGGAATTCGGGATCGACTTCTATATTCTTGATATCCCCAGACACGGCAATGGTAATCTTGATGGCACCGCCACCGCTTGAGACCTCAAGAGTCCTTAAGGCCAATTCTTCTTTCAGCACCTCAATTTTTTTTTGAACCTTTTGGGCTTGTTTCAGTAATTTTCCTACACCTGGCATCGTTAGCTGCGGGGTTTAATTTGGATCAGCGACTGAGACGGTTTCTCATCGAATGGAGCAAGTCAAGTGGTTAGCCTCCAAGTGATTTACAGAACGAGAAAACTTGCTCTTCCGAGCCGCATCGATCATCCCTTTTCTTTTGATTCATGCCCAAAGCTGCCGAGAAAAACGTCCAAAAGGCCAAACATATTCGATTCTATGTGGCGGAAAAAACTCCCCGCGAAGAGCGGCTTGATCTGTACAAAAAATGGCTGATACAAGAAGAGGAAAAACTACGGGATCTACATGGAAGTCAATCATCGGGCTTGAAGGTGGCCAAGGCTCGGTCCGGGGTGATCGATCATCTGATAAGGCACCTTTTTGACTATAACTTTAAGGAATTTGAAGCAGAATATGAAAAACTTTCATTTCCCGTAGGAATACTGGCATTGGGAGGTTATGGCCGTTCTGAAATGTGCCCCTTCAGCGATGTAGACATTATGTTCCTCTACCCCGAAAAGGTTCGGGCAAAAATACTTCCAAAATTCCAACAGGTGTTTACGGAAGGAATTCTGTACATGCTTTGGGACATGGGGTTCAAGGTCGGTCATTCAACCAGGAATATAAAACAGACCATGGAAGAAGCCAAAGCCGACGTCCAATCGAAGAATGCCATGCTTGAATCCCGGCTAGTGGCTGGCTCAAAGAACCTGTTCCAGGTATTCGACCAGGCCTATAAGAATTTTTGTAAGAAAAATACTCAGCAATATGTAGTAGAGCGCCTCCGTGATCAAAAGGAACGACGTATCAAATACGGTGATACAGTTTTCATCCAAGAACCAGACGTTAAGAACGGCGTGGGCGGACTCAGGGATTACCAAAGCCTACTTTGGATGGGACAGATAAAGCTCGGCACTACCAAGCTATCCGATATGGTAGAGCACGGTTACCTTTCCAAAGATGAACGAAAGCGACTCAGAAGGGCCTACGATTTCCTGCTCCGTACACGTAACGAAGTGCATTTTCAGGCAGGCAGGGCCACAGAACTCCTAACTTTTGAATACCAGCTCAAAACCGCACACAATTTCAATTACCCTCAGGATGGAACCTTGAAAAAAGTCGAGGGATTCATGCGCGACTACTACCGGAACGCCCAAGATATTTTCAAGCTATCCTCCCTTTTGGAGCAGCGACTTTCAATTTTTGACCCCGATCGCAAATCAGTTTCTTTCAAGGAAGTGATCCACTCAAGACGGCTGGAAAGACCTCGGCTCATCGACGGATTCATGGTGCGCGGCAAGGAATTAAGCTATGAACACCGGCGAATTTTTAAGGAGGATCCGCTGCGTCTCATACGGGTGTTTCGCCACAGCCAACAATTGGGACTTACTTGTGATTTCAACCTTACAAACCTGATCTCAGGTTCGCTCCACCTGATCGATGATTCGATTGTACATTCTCCCGAGGCCAATGAAACTTTCCGATCCATCCATTCCGAAATCGGAAACGTATATCCGACTCTGAACCGCATGCATGACCTTGGCGTCCTCGGTAAATTCATGCCGGAATTTGATACGCTTACCTGCCTGGTACAGCATGAATACTATCACCGGTACACGGCAGACATCCACGTATTAAATACTATCAAACAACTCGATAGAGTAGTCACATCCAACGACGAAGACTTGCGGTGGTATCGGGATGAATTCCACCGGCTAGACGACCCTGCAATTTTGTACCTCATTCTCCTGCTTCATGACATTGGTAAGGGGGTCGGCATCAAGGGCCACGACAAAGTTGGGGTCGAAATTTCGCGCCCGATACTGGAACGACTCGGTGTAAATCCGAATTTTCATGAAGAAATTTTATTTATTATCGGAAATCACTTGGAAATGGCACGATTCTGGCAGCGCCACGATATCGATGACCCTCAAAACATTCAGTCATTTTCTAAGAAAGTTGTTAATCAAACCCAACTTACACTACTTTTTATTCACACTTTCTGCGACGCGAACGGCACATCTTCATCCCTTTGGAACAGCTACAAAGACATGCTTCACAGAAGCCTTTTTACAGCAACTCGTGAGCATCTGGCATCTGAACATAGCCTGGAAAAGGAATTAGAAAAACAGAAAGCCATGATATACGAAAAGTTGCTTGCAATGGATATCTCCGATGTTTCTCAGGAGGAAATTCACGCCCATTGCAATTTACTACCGGAGCGTTATTTCGTTCACAATTCCATAGAAGAAATCATAATACACATCAAACTGGTCAACCAGCTGCTGCGCAGCATTCAGGAAGCCGAATCCTTGGCGGCCCTGGCGCCGATCATTGACTGGACCGATGACTTTAATCGTGGCCATACGACCGTAACCGTAGTCACGTGGGACCGTGCAGGCTTGTTTTATCGGTTGGCCGGATCGTTCAGCTTGGCAGGCCTGAATATCGTGAGCGCTAAGGCAACCAACCGAATGGATCACATCACCATTGATACATTTTATGTTTCTGACGCCAAGGGCGGTATTGTTCAAAACAAATCCGCTCGGGAGACATTCGAACAATGCTTGGATATTTCCGTGGTCAAGAACAAGGATCTGACCAAGCGCATTCTGGAAGAATCTGCCAAACAAGACAGAAGTACCTTCTTCAAAACGGACAAACACGCCCATACACCCTTCTCACAAAGTGTCCATGTATACCAAGAGTTAGAATTGGACAAAACGGTCGTCGAGGTAGAAGCCTATGACAAAATCGGGCTATTGTATTTCCTGGGGAAAATCATATTCGAACAGGGCTACGACATGACTTTTTCGAAGATTGCCACAGAAAGAAACATAGCCGTGGACACCTTTTATATCGAAAACACCCGCGATACGACGGAGGCAAACCAAAATACCAATTTGATTGCACTGAAAAACAGCCTAGGCAAAGTAATCGATTCTGATACACTTGAGGCCGTTGGGTAGTAAAAGCAAAGCAAACGAGCGCGACGCGCTCATCGATCTTCTATACAGGATGCGCGTAATCGGCAGCAATGCTGAAGACCCCACGCATGCGCTGGAATCTATCCTAGAGATCGTGCAGCAATTCTTTACGGCACACTCAGCCAGCATCGCACTCATCAATCCCGACACGCGACAGCTTGAGGTGGAGGTGAATCGTGGTTTACCAAAAAGCGGAAAAGACATCCAACTGCCGCTTGGAGCAGGAGTAACTGGTTGGGTAGCGTTGCACGGAAAATCCCTGAGGGTGGACGACGTAGAATCGGAACCGCGTTATATAAAGTTTTCCGAGGAGGTCAAAAGTGAACTCGCTTGCCCGATGATTGAAAAGGAGCACACCACCGGTGTGATTTCCATCAAGTCGGACCGGAAAGCAGCCTTTACAGAAGAATCTCAAAGAACTCTTGAAATAATCGCAGAGGAGACGACCCAAATTGTAAGCCAGTTCTGGTTGATTGACATGCTTAGGCAACGCTCGGAACAATTGGAGGCACTGGTTTCCATGGGTCAGGACTTGGTTTCCAAATTCGATTTGGATGAACTGCTGGAAACCATAACCAGCGAGACGCACAAAATAATGCAGTGCAACTTGGCCATGTTACTGATTCTCGACCCCAAACGCAACACCTTAAAAATTCACTCTATAAAGGGGGCCTCAAGAAAATACGATGCGGCAGCAGAACTGAACGTGAAAGAATCTTCATTTGGCACCGCCATAAGATTTAAACGCACGATCGAATTGGTAGACTTGCGCAGAACGGAAGAGGAACACTTTTGGGAAATCGTTCAGGGAGAAAGACTGGAATCCATGATTTGCTGCCCCATTCTTTGGGAAGGAGAGGCCGTCGGTATATTGGCTGCTTATTCGAATACGATCCACCGTGTTAACAACGAGGAAAAACGGTTGTTTAACACATTGGCAAGTTTCAGTGGGGTTGCGATTCAGAACCTGCGACTCTATTCCCTTATGCTTGAGAACGAAGAAATCCTTCGGAAAAATGATAAATTGATAACCTTAGGACTATTAGCAGCTGAAATAGCTCATGAAATTAGAAATCCACTGATGGTAATCAAACTTCTTTTCGATAGCTTGGACCTAGACTTTGAGGAGACCGACCACCGAAAAAAAGACGCGAAGATTATCGATAAAAAGATTCGCCATCTAGAGGGCATCGTCGAACAGGTCCTCAGTTTCGGAAAGTCCTCTCAATCGGTAAAATTCCACTGGAGCCTTCAATCACTTATCAAGGAAAGCTTGCGGCTCGTCCGACTGAAGTTGATCCAGAACAAGATAACCACTCAATCGAAATTATGCTCCGATTCTTTGGTGGTAGACGCCAATCAAGGGCAAATTCAACAAGTTATTCTAAATTTGATTCTGAATGCAATTCAGGCCATGCCGAACGGCGGTGACATAACCTTTGAGTGTTATCGAGAAGAAATCGACGATATTTCATGTGGATGTATCGACATTAAGGATACAGGAAACGGAATAGAAGAACACTTGAAGGAAAAGATCTTCGATTCATTTTTAACCGGGCGGGAAGAAGGCACCGGCCTCGGATTATCGATCGTGAAACGGATTCTCAGGAGTCACCAGGGGGACATTCTATTGTTGGAAACAGGTCCCAAAGGCACAAGAATGAAATTGTGGATCCCTCTATTAAGCTGAAAGGACCCTAACCTCCCTGCAGAGGCTTCAGAAAGTAATCCCATGAACGATGCTTATCCTTATTTTGGGCCACCGACATAAAGGGTCTCCATTTCGGCCTCACCGGTTTGCGAACCAAACGCATCCCGGCTTCGTGGGGCAACCTATCCGCTTTGCGGGAATTGCAGCCAACGCAAGAGGTAACGATGTTTTCCCAAGAGGTTCGGCCACCGTGGTGCCGGGGAATTACATGGTCCAAATTGAGCCCGGATTCTTTGAATAATTTACCGCAATATTGACAATGGAATTTGTCACGCTCGAAGATGTTTTTGCGATGAAACTTGACTTCCTTAATGGGAAGCCGATCAAAAAATTTTAGAATAATTACCTTCGGCAAACGAATGATATGCCGAACAGTGTGAACGCACTCCCTTTCAGGGATGGTTTCCATCTCGGTTGCATCCAACCATTGGTTAAAATCGTATAATTGAAAGTCGCCTTCTTCTTGATGAATCACGTCCGCATGTCCTTTTACCAAAAGACTAAATGCCCGCTTAATACCGACAACGTTGACGGCCTGCCAAAAGCGGTTCAAGACGAGAACCTGACTGGTTAAAACGACTTCCATCCGGACCAGGCTTTTAAATTGTGACAAAATCTTGTGTCAAATCAAAGTTGGTTACAGGTTAGTAAAAAGGAAGGTGTATCGGAAACATTTTTTGAGAATCAGAGCTTATTAATCTGAATGAGGGAATTCGAAATGAAAAATATCACGATATTCTGCTGCTTATGTAGTCTGTTGGTTTTGACGGGCTGTGTATCGACTCCACAATCCCGAACGAATGAGAATCGCGACCTATTTGAGAGTTTTACAACAGCGCAGAAAGAAACGATTTTGAAAGGTGAGATTGATTTGGAGTTTACGCCCGAGATGGTCATGATGGCTGTCGGAGTCCCGGATAGAAAAGCGAAAAAGAGGTCTCAATTAGGAGAGACTGAGGTTTGGACCTACTACAAGTACAGCCCTCGTCCTATTTATGGCTACGGAGGTAGATATGGATATTGGGACTATTTTAGTTACAACTCCTACTATGGGTGCTATGTAAGACGCCCCTATTTTGGCCATAGTGTCTATTATGCAGGTGGTGGAGACAGGGAGAAAAACCTGATGGTCGATTTTCAGGGGGGCAGAGTTGTTGCCTACGAAATGGTCCAGTAAGTTACTCCAAACGGCTCCGTGGATGGAACTGATCGTGCTGGTCCAAAAGCCGGCTTTCCTCTACAGAGGTATAAATCTGGGTAGTTGAGATATCTGCGTGACCAAGCATCTCCTGGATAACCCGTAAGTCAGCTCCACCACTTAACAAGTGTGTAGCAAAAGAATGTCGGAGCAAATGAGGCTTAACCGGTTTCTCAATTCCGGCGGCCTTTGCATACCGCTTTATAAGGACCCAAAGCATCTTCCTACTAATGGCTGTTCCTCTCTCGCTCAAAAACAATTCGCTGCCCGTTTTCGGCTTAACAAAAAATCTCCTGCCGGATTCCAGATACGATTTAACACATTCGACGGCCTTCCTTCCTATCGGTACTAATCGTTCTTTTGATCCTTTTCCAAACACACGCAAAAAACCCTGTTCAAGGTACAACTGATGCATTTCCAGATGGGAAAGCTCGGAAACGCGGAGTCCGCTGGAATAAAAGAGTTCAAGAATCGCCCTGTCACGAACCCCATATGGAGTCTTAAGATCCGGTGCGGTCAAAAGTCTCTCAACCTCGTCCGGAGACAAGGTCAATGGAAGTTTCCGAATCATTTTGGGACCGGAAAGAAGCTCACTGAAATCATCGGGCCGAATGGATTCCCTAACGAGAAACCGCGCCAAAAGACGAACGCTG
>CEUS01282159.1_pt1 | contig 12668 bp, 10 predicted proteins | sample 427031 | NCBI WGS metagenome assembly CEUS01 (sample SAMEA2622837, study PRJEB7988) | marine metagenome | biome: marine biome (ENVO:00000447); feature: marine epipelagic mixed layer (ENVO:xxxxxxxxx); material: "saline water (ENVO:00002010), including plankton (ENVO:xxxxxxxx)" | depth 140 m | reverse complement strand
CCGTCATACGTGAGAATCTGGGCGCCCTGGACCAGTCGGCCATTCTCCTCGCCCGTGACAACAACCTACCCATTCACGTTTTCGATTTCGACAAGAAGGGTTCTATCCTTCAGATCCTCTCCGGTGAAGATGTCGGCACTCGCATCGCCCAGATCTCCCAGGACGAACTGGAGTCCTAATCCACTCTTCTATCTGCTATGCCCAATCTCGAAGCACCTCTTCTGGCAATCAACAGTGTAGCCCCGATTCGAATCTGTGATAATGGTGGTTGGACCGATACCTGGTTTGCCGAACAGGTTCGGATCTTCAATATTGGGGTGTATCCATATGCCGAAGTCCAGATCGAGGTGCGCCCTTTGGACGGTCAGTCGGATCATACTCCATGCTGAGAACTACGGAGAGCGATATGTGATCCAACCCAAAAATATCGAATGGGATCGGCATCCGCTTTTGGAGGCATCCATCGAGCGAATGGGTGTTCCGGATGATATGGCGATACAGGCCACCATCTTCTCAGAGGCTCCGGCCGGCGGGTCCACGGGAACATCTGCTGCGGTTACGGTAGCCCTTATCGGTGCATTGGACAGACTGACACCAGGGAGGATGACACCCCACGAGGTGGCTTACACCGCACAGTCGATCGAAGTTGATATTCTGCACCAGCAATGTGGCATTCAGGATCAGCTTTGCTCTGCATATGGCGGCATCAACTTCATAGATATGTTCGATTATCCGAGGGCATCGGTATCTGCTATCAGGGTGTCGGACGCGCTCTGGTGGGAGTTGGGACGGAGACTGTTTCTGATCTACCTCGGCAAGTCTCACAGCTCGTCGAAGGTTCACGAATTTGTGATTGAGGAGCTGGAGGGTGCAGGTCCAGACTGCAAGCAACTCGTAGATCTGCGGAAGACGGCGTGTCTTTCGAGAGGCACGCTGTATGCAGGTGATGGTCCAGAATACGGAGGCGCAGGGGCGCTTGCATCCCGGCCTGATCAGTGAGGATGCAGCGCGAATCATTGAGATTGCTAGAGCACACGACGCGGTCGGGTGGAAGGTGAATGGCGCCAGGGGGAAGGGGGATCGTTGACGCTGTTGTGCGATTCTCTATCACAGGAAAAACGAGCGGTGATTCGCGATATCGAGGCGAAAAACAGCCTGTTTAAGAATATCCCCATTTATTTGAGTCGATACGGGTTGCGTACCTGGGAAGAGTGAATCCCTCAATCGGGAGGTTGGATCAATGAAGATCCTGGTGGTAGGTAAGGGCGGACGTGAACACACCTTTGTCTGGAAAATTGCTCAAAGCTCAAAGGTGAGCCAGGTGTTTGCCACCCCTGGAAACCCAGGGATGTCAAGACATGCGAAGTGTGTGGACATCGGTGTAGATGACACCGAGGGGCTGGCCGCATTTGCCGAAAGTGAGGGGATCGACCTCACCATTATAGGCCCGGAAGATCCGTTGGCGAACGGGATAGTTGATCGGTTCAGGGAAAGAGGCCTTGGAGTAATTGGTCCAAACCAGAAGGCCGCGCAGATAGAGGCGGACAAGGATTTCGCCATGGCGCTAATGCATAAGTATGGTATCCCAACAGGATGGTTCGAGACATTCACGGATCCCCAGGCCGCAAGAGATTGTGTGAGTAGGCGAGGTATACCGATTGTGCTCAAGGCCAGCGGCCTTGCCGCAGGGAAAGGGGCGATTGTGTGCCAAACCGAGGAGGAGGCCCTTGACGCGATCGACGAAGTGATGGTGAAACGGGTATTCGGGAGCGCGGGAGACAAGATGGTCGTTATGGAGTTCCTCGACGGTGAGGAGGCATCCATCTTTGGGTTTACCGACGGCGAGCATATGGTTTGCCTTGCGCCATCTCAGGACCATAAGCCTATCTTTGACGGGGACAATGGTCCGAATACAGGAGGGATGGGCGCATATTCACCCGCACCTGTGGTCACTCAGGAACGCTACGACGAGATATTCGAAAAGGTTATGGTGCCCACGGTTAAGGCCCTCGCATCAGAAGGAAGGCCCTATTCGGGCATTCTCTACGGCGGTCTCATATTTACCGATGACGGTCCCAAGGTGATCGAGTTCAATTGCCGGCTGGGTGATCCCGAGGCGCAGGCGGTATTGCCACTACTCAAGACAGATCTCGTGGACATCTTCACGGCGATCAACGACGGCACCCTGGCGGATCTCCAGGTTGAAACCGAAGATCGTGCAGCGACTTGTGTGGTCCTTTCCTCGGGTGGATACCCTGGAGATTACGAGACCGGTGTACCGATCACCGGAATAGATGATGCTGAAGGTTTGGAAGATGTGGTTGTTTTCCACGCGGGGACCGCGGAAAGGGATGGCGCCCTGATTACGGATGGTGGCAGAGTCCTGGGTGTAACGGGAATCGGTGACGACATCGCTTCGGCTATCAAGAAGGCATACGAAGCTGTGGAAAAGATTGATTTCGAAGGTGCGTATTGCAGAAAAGATATTGGACAGAAGGCGCTGGTTCGGTTGGGCGCGTGAGTGGCATCTCGTGGTCACTCGTTCGAGGAGATTTGGTGGCTGCATCTTCCGGAGGTCGCAGTGTTTTCTAAGGTTGTCCGAAGAATCCATATGTATCTGGCGTTGCTCCTGACGCCTTGGATTCTAATGTACGCGTTGAGCACCTCGGCGATGAAGTGGCGAAGTTGGGTCGAGACCTAGAGGATCACCAGGAGCACTCCCTTACGGTCGAGTAGCTCACGAAGCGAACGTATCGAGATTCCGGCAATCACCAGAAGACCTATCAATTTTTCACCAGAATTAGCGAGTAAACAGGGGCGAACCAAAAAGGAGGAATACAATGGCAGAGGCAGAAGTTGGCATCATTATGGGTAGCAAATCCGACGAACCGACAATGCAGAAGGCGGCTGGGATTCTTGACGAACTTGGAATCGGATACGATATGACAGTGTGTTCCGCCCACCGTAACCCTGAGCGTACGGGTGAATATGCAAGTACGGCAAAAGAGCGGGGCCTCAAGGTGATCATTGCAGGAGCGGGACTTGCTGCGGCACTTCCCGGGGTGCTGGCGGCCCACACAACTTTACCGATCATTGGAGTTCCCGTCGCTTCCGGGGCATTGCACGGTTTGGACGCGCTTTACGCGATCGTGCAGATGCCGCCAGGTGTTCCCGTGGCGTGTGTCGGAATTGACAATGCTCGGAATGCTGCCGTGCTCGCTGCCCAGATTCTGGCTTTGGGCGACGAAGATATAAGAGGAAATCTCGAAGCGTACAAGAGGAAACTAGCGGAGGGTTGATGTCAGAGAATCCCTTTTTTGCCGACGTCGATCCTGTTCCGTATGTTCATTCTCCCGACATTTCTCCGGATGGTACAACTATCCTGTTCGTGTACGCTGGGGACATTTGGCGTGTGGCAGCGGACGGTGGCCGAGCTCATCCCATTACGACTGGTCCTGGATACGACCGAAGCCCTCGTGTTTCACCCGATGCGACCAAGGTTGCGTTCACGTCCAACAGAACAGGCAATGGGGATATCTACGTCCTCGATCTGAAGACCGCTGATCTGAAGCGGCTTACACATTTCGATGGTGGTAACAGTTTTGGGGGGTGGTCCCCCGACAGTGAGTGGATCCTGTTCGCCTCGCGGAGAGACGGACTGAGTGGGGGAATTTTCAAGGTCCATCTTGATGGCGGGACACCGATCGAGGTGTTCAGCGATTCGAGAGAAACCCAGAGCCAGCCTGTATTCTCCCCCAATGGAAAACGAATCGCCTTTGTGAACGATGCCAGTCCGTTCTGGCGGCGGGGTCCCCTCCCAATGCCGTCGTCGATCTGGGCGCTGGGTGCTGATCCAGGCAGTGATGATTTCGAATGCTTGACTACGTACTCCGGTCGAAATGTGAGTCCTGTCTGGATAAATGAAGACAGGATTTTCTACATATCGGATCAAGGTGGAAGGGAAAATGTCTGGACCGGCGGTCTTGACGGTTCGGGCGAGGAGGCGATCACAAGGTTCGAGAATGGCAGGTGTCTGGGAATCGGTGCCTCGGCGGATGGAAGCTGGATTGTCATTGATCGGATGGCTGAAATCTGGCGACACGATCTGAAGAGCGGCGAATCTTCGAGACTGGACATCGAGATCGTGCCAGACCAGAAGGTGGTGTCAAGTACGCATCGGGTATTCACCAAGGGGCTGGATGACGAGTTCCACCTGTCTCCCGATGGCAAAAAGGTCCTTTTCGGTGTTCACGGCGAGCTGTTTGCCGCCCCCTCGGAGTATGAGGAGACCTACAATGCCGTTCGTGTGACGGATTCCCCATTCCGGGAACAGAACGCCACCTGGCACCCGGAAAGTGTCTCCATAGCATACCTTTCCGACCGATTCGGGAATAACGAAGTTATGGAGTACCAATTTTCCACGCGTCAGGAAAACCGGCTGACCGATGACCAGGAGGCCCAGAAACACTGCCCACGTTACTCTCCAGATGGTAAGTGGATTGCATTTGTAAACAACAATGAGGAGATCCGTCTCATCGAACGGGAGACCGGAAAGGTCAGCCAATGGGTGACGGGCGCCGTATTCACATTCTTCGCTACTTCACACGGGTTCGCCTGGTCGCCTGACAGCAAATGGATCGTCTACGCCGCAAAGGATGAGAATTTTTTCACGAATCTCTACGTGCAGGCGGTGGGGGAGTCGGAAGCCCGCCCATTGACCTTCTTGAGTCGGATTGGCTGCCATATGCCACTATGGTCTCCTGATGGCAAGTTTATCATTTTCAGCACACAGCAGTACCGGACTCAGGGTCAGATCGCACGGGTAGACCTGTCACCTGTTCCACCTGTCTTCACGGAAGATGATTTCGAAAAGCTTTTCGAAGAAGAGAGCGAAGAGGATGAGGAAGGGACAGATTCAGATCCTGAGGATGGCAAGGAAACGAGGAAGGCAAAGAAGGAGATCGAGCCGGTCGAGATAGAATTCGAAGGTTTGAAGCGTCGGTTGAGACTTCTCACGCCGAGTGAATATGACGCGGCAGCAATGGCGATCAGTCCCGATAGCAAGACGCTGGTGCTCAAGGGTTCGCTTTCGGGCATCCCCAATCTTTGGCGTATCTCTCTGGAGGAAGCCAAACAGAACGATCCACCGAAAAGAGTTACAGATACGAAGGGTAAAAAGAGTTGGGTCCATTTCTCCGAAGATGGGAAGAAACTCTATTTCCTGGACGGGGGTGCGATCACTTACCGGGAGTTTCCCGATGGGAAGACAAAGAAGCTTCGGGTGTGCGCCGAGATGGATGTGAACTTTCACGTCGAGAAACGACACGTGTATCAGGAAGCGTGGACGTTGATCCGTGACCATTTCTACGATTCCGAGCACCACGGTACGGACTGGAACCAGATAAAGGAACGCTACCTTCCGCTGGTTGCAGGAATTCAGGTCCAGGCCGATCTGCAGATGATCCTGAATTTGATGGTTGGTGAACTCAATAGCTCACACCTTGGTGCTGTGGGATCCGGAAATTCTGTCCGAGATGGATATTTGGGCTTGAGGTTTGACCCCGGGGAATTGGCCAATGGGCAATATGTGGTGGACCGAATTCTTCGCGATAGCCCCTGTCAGTCGATCGAGGATCCAGTCGTGCAGGGAGATCGACTTCTGGATGTGGATGGGATTGACCTGGATAGCAGATCCAACCTCTGGGAGTCGCTCAAACACAAACCGGGGAAGAAAATCAGGCTCGGTGTGGTGACCGGGGGAGGAGAACGGCGGGAGGTGGAGGTGCGTCCCCTGGGTGGCGGAGCAATAGCCAATCTGGCCTACCGGGATTGGGTCTACGAGCAAACCGAGTATGTTGAGAGGATCAGCAACGGCCGGTTGGGTTATGTCCACATTAAGGCGATGGGCCTGGAGGACCTGAATCAATTCCTCATTGATCTCGATACAGAAGCCCACAGCAAGGAAGGTGTTGTGGTGGATGTGAGATACAACGGTGGCGGACACATTGCCACGTTTATCCTTGACGTTCTCGCGAAGCGAGATTACCTGTCAAGCACCTACCGGGGGAAGATCAAGACGTCTTCGGCGAACCTTGCGGGAGATCGCATTCTGGGCAAGCCCACGGTCCTGCTTACGAATGAACATTCGGGAAGTAATGCTGAGATGTTCAGTGAAGGATATCGTCGCCTGGGTCTGGGGAAGGTGGTGGGCACGCCGACAATGGGCGCGGTGATCTGGACAGGAAGTTGGAGTCTTCTCGATGGGACGACCTTCAGACTCCCGTATATTCGTGTTTCCGCGGAAGGGGACGAGGATCTGGAACTCGCACCAAGAGTTGTAGATATCCACGTGGAGCGCTCGCCCGGGGAGAACGCAAAAGGCGTGGATTCACAGATGGACAAGGCGGTGGAGGTGCTGATCGAGCAAATTGATTCAAATCGCAAATAGTCCAAGAGGTTGTTTTTAAATTTTTTAGTGGGAATATGTCCGTGCTGTCTTAACAGCCCCAGAGCGATCTCTACATTCACTAATAGCGAAATTTGGTCAGGGTTGATGCAGGGCAATGTGAAGGTTGTGACCCGGTCTAGCACATTGTGACCTGACGGTTCTGAACCAGGTCATGCGTAAAGGGGGAGGCGAGAAGATGCTCGTCTCCTTTCTTGTTTATACAGCTAATCTGATTTTGCCACCGTGGTGGAATCCAATGTGCACCATCTGAGTGGTGGGATCAAAAGTGAATTCGTGCTCCCGGTCATCCACAGTTGCCCTGGTTGGGGAGTGCGTTGTAAGGATGCGAATGTGTGTGCAACCGTATAGGTGCGTGTTGTCAATTCCGTGGAAGTGAGATTCCATCCACTCGCCTTTTTCGATTGTCTCATCGAGGCGCCTGGTGAATCCCTCTGCGCTGAACTGTTCATACGCCGCCCTGTTGAAAGGAGAGGACTTTGCTCTCGTCCGGCTGCAAATGCCAGATGTGCTCGGCACACTTTCCAATCTGTGCTTCCGCCTCTGCGTCCGTTCTTGCCCCCCTGTGAAGCATCGTATGCTCTCCCAGTCTTCCTGGAACTGAGCATATCGAGGATTTCCAGGATTGATCAGGAAGGTGCCCACGAAGCCGAACTCATTCAACATCGGAATGGCCTTTTCGATGTGAGTAGGGTGTGAATCGTCGAAACGGTAGCTGAGTGCCGATTTTTTTCCTTCGAACCATTGCGATATCCACACAGAGGAATGGCTTGACCACAATTTGAGGGGAACTATATTCCGGCCCGGTTAATCGATGGGTGGGCATCCTACAGGTTTCTGCGATCGATAATTGTGGTACGAGAGGATAAGATGTCTGATTTTGAGGAAGTTTTATGGTTGGACGGAACCGCCCAGGCCAATCTGGTGCGACGCAGGGAAGTAACCCCGCTTGAATTGGTCGAGGGTACCATCACCAGAATCGAGAGGGTCAACCCTTCGCTCAACGCGGTGGTTACACCCATGTTCGAAGAAGCAAGGGGCAACGCTCAGGGTCGCCTCGAAGGTCCGTTCGCCGGGGTGCCATACCTTCTGAAGGACCTTGGAGGGATATATGCAGGGGTGAAACTCTCTTCTGGATCGCGCTTGTTCAGAGATTTCGTGCCAGAACACGACAGCGATCTCGTCGAGCGGCTGAAGCAGGCGGGCCTGGTGGTCGTTGGAAAGACAAATACGGCCGAATTCGGTTTGCTGCCGGTCACGGAGCCCCTTCTTTTTGGCCCTTGTCACAATCCCTGGAAGGCCAATTTCACGTGCGGAGGATCCAGCGGGGGGTCCTCCGCGGCGGTTGCGGCAGGGATGACGTCAATGGCCCACGCTAACGATGGGGGAGGGTCCATACGGATACCGGCATCCTGTTGTGGGCTGTTCGGTCTGAAGCCAACGCGAGGACGGATCACGCAAGCTCCAGACAGGGGGGCATCACCGGGTGGGTTCGCCGCGTCACACGCAGTCACCCGATCGATACGGGACAGTGCGGCCCTGCTGGATGCTACTGCGGGACCGGCACCGGGCGATCCCTATTATCCGCCACCGCCGAAGAGATCATTTCTGAAGGAAGTCGGGGACGATCCTGGGAAACTCAGGATCGGTTTCAGCAGGGCGATTAAGGGTGAAAGTCAGCTGGATGAGGATTGTGTTGCGGCGGTAGAGGATGCCGCGAAGCTTTGTGATGAATTGGGGCACGAGGTGGTGGAGGCCGAGCCGATCTTTGATCGGGAAAGGCTGTTCGAGGCCTTCGTCTTTGTGTTCACGTCGGGGATGACATCCGGATTGGACGCGCTTACGGAGACCCACGGCTTCGACAAGGTCATGGATCAGGTGGAGCCGTTTTCCAGAGCGGTCTACGAAAGGGCCTGCTCCCATACAATCTCCGATTACCTGCAGGCCGAGCAGGATATTCACAAGATCTCAAGAGATATTGCAAGATTTTGGGAAGATTTTGATATATGGCTTACGCCTACTCTTGGCGAACCTCCGCTCCCAGTTGGCACTTTAACGTTTTCGCCTGGTGATGATCCAATGAAAACCATCGATCGTGCGCTGAAGTTCGTTCCGTTCACCCCGATATGCAATGCAACCGGGCAGCCTGCCATGTCTGTCCCTCTTTTCTGGAATAACGACGGATTGCCGATAGGTACCCACTTCGTGGCTGAGTATGGCGATGAGTCTCTTCTTTTCCGTTTGGCGTCTCAGCTCGAGGAGGCACGACCGTGGGTCGGCCGCAGACCTCCTGATTAGGTGGCGCATGTTCCAAACAGGAACACAAAAAAAGGGCTCAGCCGTGTTACTGGCCGAGCCCTGAACGATTCCTGGTTTTGCTTAACCGGCAGCTTCCTTCGCAACAGCGACGCATTTGGCCGCGAATTCATCATAGGCTGCTTGGAATTCCCCACTGGTTTTCTGGACGGACCCGAATCCGGGCCAGTCGACTGGCTCGAGTCCCTGAGTTTGCCAGCCTGAGACATCTATACCCACTTCTTTAAGGAAGGTCTTGAGAGATGGCGTCAGGTCATATCCACGACAGAAGTCGGGCAGCTCGCGGAGTCGTTGCGCCACACCCGGTTCGTAGGAATCCAGGACAGCCTCCTTGAATTCCTCCAGGTCGAATCCATCCTGCTCGGAGGCAATCTGCACGGCTCGGGCATGGTTCGGAAACTCAGTGTTGCACATGTTCTTTTCACTAAGGGTATGAAAGGTGTCTTCGGGGATCCGTTTGGATGCAGGAAGCACGTCCATGGATTCGAGAATCCACCTTGCCTGATCCTCCGAAATGCCGTGGGTTTTCTGAAGGTAACTGACCCATTTCGGCCGGTTCTCCGGGCTGTAGAAAACGCCGTAGACACGTCGTGCGACCAGGGTGCCGGCTTTCTTGAGGTCCTCCTCTAGAAGCCTGATGGCCTCCGCCGATTGGCCGGTTTTCTCCGCCGCCTCGATCACCGTGGGATGGTCAAGCGATTTGAGGAATTTGTAGGCACAGACGGCCTCGGCCATTCCGTCGATGCCCTGGGCCTTGTCCAGCGTATCTTGATCTACTCCGATATCGGCAGCCAATGCGTTGAGCAATCCCTTTGCGGTGCCCTCTTCCGCCGAGCTTGCTACAGCCTTGAATATGTTTTCGGCTTCCACTTCTCTAAGGTGGCTGACGAAACGACCGCCCATGTTGGTTTCATAGGTCCTGACGACCTGCTGGCCATCCTTGATCGCTGCCGCCTTGCCTTCGAAGGCGTCCAGCACAAGCTGGACCTCCTGGGCTACGGTATAAACGACGGTGTTGTTCGTGCCGATTGCTCCGGAGTTGAGGTCGAGTGTGATCTTGCGAGCCGCTTGGTGACTCGCTGCGACTTTGAACACCATATTTGGTCTTACTTTTCCTGAATCGTCACCCAGACCAAGGAGCCTGTCGTAGTTTTTCAAGAAGTCGCCGGCCAGGTTGTATGCACTTTTTGCGTCTTCAATGCTGGGCTCGGCCTGGTCGGCGATGTTGGGATTCAACTGGAAGCTGACCATGTAGTCTTCGAGATTCCTGTGAACTGCCAGGGGACGGAAAATGGAGAGGTTTGGCCAGAGCGCGATCAGGGTTGCAGCCATCGCGATCTCGTCGGCGTGTCCTTCCGGATCCTGCTTCCAGTCCTCGTGTTTCGCTATTTCGCTACGGAGTTCTTCGGTCAATTCGTCGTCTTCGTCAAATGCCTTGGCCGCCAGGACCGGATTCGTGGAGACCTGACAGAAGCCGTAATGCCGCAGGTATTCCAGGCCACGGGCGAAGTCGTTTCCAAATTTTCCGTAGCTCTTCCCGATGATCTCCCAGTAGACACCACTGCGCATTTCCCTTTTCAAACCGGTTAAGAATTCGCGACCGGGATTGTCATTGAGCCCTGGCTCGATCCGTTCGGCAAGGAGTCCTGCCAGACTGTCGCCAAGGTTTACGGATTTCATCTCCGCCAGGAAGCCGTTGACCACCTCGCCCATTGCGGATCCGACCTCGGCATCCAGATTGTCGATGGCGTCTAGAACGGTATCGAAAGACAAGTTCACTTCAGCGGCACCATAGCCCACGATTTCGGCATCTCGACCCGCCAGATTCATCCCCAGACGGATGAGGGACTGGCAGACCTTTCCTCCGTCCGCCCCTGCTCCTAAAATCGTGCTTACGAGTTCATTCACTCGCGTACCCAGGGAACCTTGCGAAGGATTGATCAGAATCTGATCGGCAACCGCGAGGGTTTGTCCGCTCTCAAGGGCTTCAACCACTTCACTCACTGACATCTGGGTGCCTCCTTCACGTCTTTAATTTACAAAAACAATATGGATCAACAGTTGCCATCAAGCATCATCCGGGATGGCAAATTCGCCTGATTGAAAAACCCATAAACGGGTGACAGGTGACCAATATATCCAAATCGATAAGGGGCAACAAGGGATAAAAAAAGAAAGCGCCCAACTCGAGTTTCTTAGGTAGAAACGAGGAGTTGGGCGCCTTTGGAAATCACTTCGGCTCGGCATTTAGCTAATGCCCAGAACGTCCTTCATGTCATACATCCCGGGCTGGGCATTCTGCACGAAACGAATCGCTCTGAGTACACCGGTGGCATAGGAGTCCCGGCTCTGGGCGCGATGGACAAACTGAATCATCTCACCGGTACCACCGAACATTACAGTGTGCTCGCCTGCAAGATCTCCGGCCCTTACGGCGTGGATACCAATTTCCTCTTTTGTGCGAGCACCTACATCTCCGTGCCTGCCATAGAGGCCGACCTCATCCAGATTGCGCTCCAGTCCTCGCGCTGCGGCTTTGGCCAGAACGAGCGCCGTACCACTTGGTGCATCCGCCTTGAAATGATGATGGGCCTCAACGATCTCCACGTCGTACTGGTCGCCCATTATTCTAGCGGCTTCTTCGACGAGCTTGATCAATGCCGTTACGCCGACGCTGAAGCTGGGTGCGAAAACACACGGGACCGGCTCCAGGGTCTTTTTGAATTCGGAGAACTGGTCGTTGGAGAAACCGGTGGTGCCCACAACCATGGCTTTACCGGATGCGGCGGCAATTTTTGCGTGGTCCAGGGTTCCCTCCGGGGGGGCGGTAAATGCCACTGCAACATCTGCCCCACCAATGACAGATTCGAGGTCCTCGACAACGTGCCTGCCGGTGTGACCTGTACCCAGGAGTTCGCCAAGATCCTGACCGATAGAGGGATTCCCGGGGGATTCGACCCCTCCGACGATCTCCAAATCATCCTCTTCCGCGGCGAGGGCCGCAATTCGGCCGCACATTCTTCCCGCGATGCCACAGATTACGATTTTGATCATACGTACACTCCAAGTCCGGATGACTCTGATTAGCCTTTGAGACTCGCCTCCAGGCTGTCGAGTTCCGCAAGGACCTGCGAAGGCAATTGATTCCCAACGGTGGAGAAGAACTCCCGTATCTCTGGAATTTCCTGCAACCAGTCTTCCGCTCGAACCGCGATCAATTCTGAGACGTCGGACTCGGGAATGTCCAGTCCGTTCAGGTCGAGAGATTCCAGAGTCGGCACCAAGCCTATTGGAGTATCCTGCGCGTCGGCTTTGCCGTCGATTCTTTCGCAAATCCACTTGAGCACGCGGCTGTTCTCACCGAATCCGGGCCACAACCAGTTGCCGTCGGCATCCTTTCTGAACCAGTTCACGTAGAAGATACGAGGTGCGTTGTCACCAAGTTTCTCTCCCATTCCCACCCAATGCTTGATGTAGTCCCCCATGTGATAGCCGCAGAAGGGGAGCATTGCGAACGGATCACGTCTCAATTTGCCCACCGCCCCCGCAGCGGCAGCGGTTGTCTCGGATGCCATGATCGATCCAAGGAATACGCCCTGTAACCAGTTCTTTGCCTCAAAGACCAGGGGTACGACATTGGAGCGCCTGCCCCCGAAGATAAAGGCGGACATGGGGACCCCTTCAGGGTTTTCCCATTCAGGATCCATCACGGGACACTGTGATGCGGGAGCCGTGTATCGGGCGTTGGGATTTGAGGCCTTTCCCTCTGAAGCCGGTGTCCATTTGTCGGCGTGCCAGTCTTCCAGTTCCGGCGGTGTTTCTTCGGTCATTTCCTCCCACCAGATATCGCCGTTCGGCTTGAGTGCGGTGTTAGTGAAGATGCTGT
>CEUS01072929.1_pt1 | contig 12669 bp, 10 predicted proteins | sample 427031 | NCBI WGS metagenome assembly CEUS01 (sample SAMEA2622837, study PRJEB7988) | marine metagenome | biome: marine biome (ENVO:00000447); feature: marine epipelagic mixed layer (ENVO:xxxxxxxxx); material: "saline water (ENVO:00002010), including plankton (ENVO:xxxxxxxx)" | depth 140 m | reverse complement strand
AGATACGTCCAGATTCCGTCTTCCGTCCCCGGACCCTGTGCGAGCACTGAGGGAGCGCTGAGGAGCACGCCCAATGTAAGGGCTAGGTAAGGGGAGAGGCGCCAAGGCTTTTCGTTCATCATCGTTCACTTACTCCGAAGGGAGGCGATCTAATGTTTTTCGGCTTCTCAGCTTGCACGCATTCAGACCAGCTATTTCCGAGAAACCTTCAGCAAGTTCGCTGGGAAGATACGCTGTTTTGTCTGAGATGATATTCCTTTTGCTCTTGTACCTATTGGTGCTGCTCCGGGTCCAGAGACCCTTCGAACACGGGCAGCTAAGGGTTATGTGAAGCTTCAAACCTCTGAATTGATTGATGGGGAACTAGAGGTCGACCCAAATACCCTTGGGACCAGCATTGATGATCCGAGTGTGGCCAATGCGCGACTCCTGCATCCAACAAGCATGCATGTGACCACATACTGCGAGTTGTGGCTTCGCTCGTTCAATCGCCTGCAAGATAGAGTGGCTACCCAGATGCTCTCCACCTGATTGGTCTACGTGTCCATAGGGAGGTGAGTGGGTGACTAGAACTGCATGCTCGGGGCAGTCTTCAAGTAGGACAGCAGCCTCAATCTCATCAATGTCATAACTCCAGGCCCCGAAGGGTGTGATTGGAATTGCTGCTCCGACGCCCCAGAAACTCACTCCGTTGATCTCACATCCGGAGCCGTGCAGGACATTGGCGTTCTTCCAGTCCTTACAGGCCTCGGCTAGTTCATCAGCTGATTCTCCATTGCCTGCCACGAGTACTGTGGGTGCCTCGACTTCGGCAAGGACATCAACCGTGTCCTGAAGGCCCGTCCTCATTACCGCTAGGTCTCCGGCACAAACGACCGCATCAGCTTCCCTAGCTTGTTCAACTAGGTTGCGGGCGGCCTGGAAATCGCAGTGAATATCGCTGCATAGGAGGAGTCGCATGTCAGGTCTCAGCTTTAGTGTGAACTCGTGACTGTGTGCAGGTGCCGAGCAGGTTGCAAGGCTACGGAGTCATCTTTGAAGTCTCGTCTCACTCATATCATGACGGGGCCCACCCCTATCAAGCTGTGGGGGGGCTTGAGAAAGGACTAGCGGCCGTTCTCCATCAATGGTACCGGCTGGCTCATCAAGAGTGAGCGGTCTGCCCAGCCTGGTTTGGGAACGAATTTCTGCGACCGGCCCAACACATTATCAGCACCGTACCATGCACCCTGCGAGTCTATGGCGAATTCATGCACCTCGCCGAAGCGGTGAGGTCCTGAGTTAAGCATCCACGAGTACAGCCGGTTACCATCGGTATCGAACTTCACCATCTGGGGCGGCTGATTATCAGCGACCCAGACTTCCTGATCCACTGTAATGAGGATGTCATTGGGGAAGCTCAACCCACCCCAAGTATCGAGGTGCACCCCGCTCGAATCGAAGATCTGGACACGATCATTGTTACGGTCGGCGACGTAGACTCGACCGTTCGCGTCAGTAGCGACAGCGTGTACTCCGTTGAACTGCCCTTCCTGATCACCACGAGTTCCCCATGCGGTAACGTAGTTCCCGCTGCTGTCAAACTTCACCACCCGTGAGTTGATGATCCCGTCCGCTACCAATGCACTGCCATCGGGGAGGAATGCTACGTCCTGCGGCGCTCCGAAGTGGCGTTCGTCGGCACCCTCCTCGTAGGCAACTCCGAACTCCATCAAAAGTTCTTCGCCATCATTTGAAAAAACATGGATTTGATGACGTCGCTCGTTTATAACCCAAACACGCCGTTCAGGATCGTAGGGGCTGATTCTGATCTTGTGCGGTCCGTTTGTATTTTCGAAGAGGTAGTCCCACTGCGTCCACGTCTCGACAAGGTTGCCACGCGAGTCGACGATGAAGATGCAGTTCCGGAATACGGGGGTCTCCCGCAGTGCGCTCATGCCGATTGAGCCGACCCAGTTTTCGAACTCTGGCGGTACCGGATCAGGTAATGGAATCTCTCCTCGCTGCACGACAAAGATGCGGTCGTCACTTTCGATAAAGACTCCGGGATGGGAGCCCCATGCGAAGCCTTCTTGAGAAAAAGGCTTCATCCAGTCGACCACGTTATAGGGGTCTGGCCCAGGTTCTTGGGCCGATAAAGGCGCAAAAAAGCTGAACGAAAGGATAGCGACGGTCACAATGCGGATCATTTTGTTCCTCACTTAATTTTCTGGATCATCAATTCTGAGCCGCACCTCTTACAATTTATAAGTTCTCTAAGTACCTAAGCAGTTCTTCCATCTCTAAGGCCGCAAGCAAGGTGAGTCCACCACCTCGGTCGTCAGGACCATTCACCGTGGGTCGTTCCAGGTAGTACTCGAGAGTCGGTCCGGCCCCGGTACTTGTACAAACGTCGCGAACAGTCCCGTCCTCCCGAACGCGAGCTTGAATTGCCTCCCATGCACGTTCTACTGGGGGAAGATATTCTCGGCGGGTGAGCCATCCGTTACGAATTCCGCGCGCTATCGCTGTAAGCGTGGTCGCAGTGACAGTGAGTTCTCTGTAACTACCCGGTTCGTCCACTACCTGACGCCAGCTACCGTCCTCGCTCTGGTGGCGCAGTAACGCAGCCATGTGTCTTCTGTAAATGTCTAATACCCGTGACCGTCCAGACCAGGTTTCTGGTAAAAACGTGAGTGCTTCAGCCAGTCCTAGGGCAGCAAAGCCATTACCTCGCCCCCAAGCGAACGGCCCGCCAACCGAGTGAACGAAGAGACCGTCCTCGCGTTGCAGACGCTCTGCGTAAGTCGTGAGTACTTGCTCAACTAGTTGAGCAAAGCGCGGTTCTCCAGATCTGGCAGCTACTCGCGCAAGAAGGGAAGTAGCCATGAACATGTCGTCAGTCCAACCGGTCGCAAATGGCAAGATGTCATCCGCTGGCTCTTGAGAGAGAACGTTGGCTGCTCGGGTCGCCAGTGCAGAAATCGTCTCATCTCCCAAGAGGTCGCCAAGATCAGAAAATGCGGAAAGAGCGGCTAGGCTTGTAAGCCTGTAGGGCTCGGTGATTGCTTCCGGTCCCCCTTCAATAAAGGGGCGCATTTCAGTTTGGGCCGCTTCGGCCCAGCGGTCTTCACCCGTCAATTCTGAAAGACGAAATGCGCCCCTCCATGAGAGTGCGGGGATGTAGCTCATGGACGGCGTCCGTGGATAGACGGAGGCTAGAGTCCGTGCCATTTCCAGAGGCCTGACATCTGGTTGTTGCCCAACAACTTCTGTAGCACCTAGAGCAACGAATAAGGTCGCCAACACCGTAGCCCGCATGTGTGCTGGCCTTTTTTCTTCCCGCAATTCCCTAGGGCGTTTAACTCTCAACGTACAAACACTTCCATGATTTCTACTCTTCTGGCCCCGTCATTTCGAAAGCCATGCGTCGTTCCTCCCTCCAGGAAGTACGGATGCCAGGGTAGAACTTCTAGGGTCTCGCCCTCATCGAGAAGCAGTGTCATAGATCCAGAAATCGGAGTGAAAAGGTGGTAAGCTACGTCACTGTGAGCGTGCATCGCCCGCGTGCCTCCGGGTTCTAGAACAACCCGGAGAACCCTGATTTCATCCTGATTCCGCATAGTGGCGTTACTAATGTCGACGTTTCCCTCACCGCCTAGCGCCCTTAATGGCGTCGAGCGATCACCAGTCACTGTCTCGATCTGTGCGATTGCTGGAGTGGCGAGAATAAACGTGGCGATGGCTGCTACTACGAGTCTCAACATGTTTCCTCCTCAGTATTCGTTAGGTCAAAGTCATGGCCGTCTAACCGCCGTCAATTGCAATGGCCTGTCCATTGATACCCTTCGCGTCATCCCCGCAGAGCATTAGGGTCAGGTTAGCGACCTCTTCCGGACGAATGAGTCGATTCTGTTTACTCAGTGCAAGGATGTGTCCGAGCGCTTCTTCAGGTGAAACTCCTGTCTTCTCGACGATGTGTGCGATTGAGTACTCAGTCATGGGTGTATCGACGTACCCAGGACAGATCGCATTTACTGTTATGCCTTGCTCCGCAACTTCGGCCGCGAGTGCACGTGTGAACCCCACTTGAGCATGCTTAGACGCAGTGTAAGCAGCGATATAGCTGGAGCCGCGGAGCCCGGCCACAGACGCCACGTTGATCACCCGTCCCCACCGTCGTTCGAGCATGCCCGGAAGAAACGCCTTACTGCACAAGAACGTACCGGTCGCGTTCACAGCCATAATCTGGCTCCATTCCTCAAGCGAAAGACGCTTCACTGGGTTAGAACGTGCGATGCCAGCGTTGTTTACTAGAATGTCTACAGTGTCGAGGAGCACAGCCGCTTCTTTGGCCATCATCGCTACGCTGTTTTCGTCAGCGACATCACACTTAATCGCATGGGCTATGTGACCAACTGCAGTGAGTTCTTGGGCCACAGCCTCAATTTCGTTCATTGAGCGAGCAGACACGACCACTTTTGCTCCGTTTTCTGCTAGCTCGTGCGCGACTGCCGCACCGATACCTCTGCCCCCGCCAGTAATGACTGCTCCGCGGCCTTGAAAAATCATGTGCTTATCTTAAGCTGAAGAAGGACATCGTCTACGCGACCTCGAACAGTCCCGCAGCTCCCATGCCGCCTCCGACACACATGGTCACGATGATATTCTTGGCGCCGCGACGCTTCCCCTCAATCAAGCTATGACCAACCATGCGGGCACCAGTCATCCCGTAAGGGTGCCCTATAGAGATCGAGCCTCCGTTGACGTTCAATAATTCGTCAGGTATTCCTAGCCGGTCACGACAGTAGACGACCTGAACAGCGAACGCTTCGTTTAGTTCCCATAGATCGATATCGTCCATTTTCAGGCCTTTACGTTCTAAGAGCTGTGGTACAGCGAATACAGGACCGATTCCCATTTCGTCGGGCTCCAACCCAACTACAGAAAGTCCGCGAAAGAACCCGAGCGGCTGCAGCCCTCGCCGCTCAGCTTCTCCTGCCTCCATAACGACACATGCTGACGCACCATCTGAAAGCTGCGACGCATTCCCTGCCGTAATAGTCTTATCCTCACACACAACTGGCTTAAGTGCAGAAAGACCTTCAGCGGTTGTGTCTGGTCGGTTACCCTCGTCGTGCCTGAGGAGGATCTCATGCTCACTGACCTCACCGGTCTCTTTGTCCTGTACGAGCTTGACCGCTGACAGCGGAACGATTTCATCATCCAACCTTCCTGCGGCCTGTGCCTCAGCCGTGCGTTGCTGGCTGCCGAGTGCGTACTCATCCTGCACCTCTCGGCTAACTTTGTATCTCTCTGCGACAACTTCTGCTGTATCGAGCATGCTCATCCATAAGTCAGGCTTGTGCTTGGTAATCCATGGATCATGCAGATGCTTAACATTGAGATTGTTCTGCACTAGGCTGATGGATTCGACGCCGCCAGCGACCGCGATCGGAATGCCATCTAATACAATTCGGTTAGCTGCCATAGCAATTGCCTGAAGCCCCGAGCTACAGAAGCGGTTTACAGTCGTGGCTGCCGCTGTCACCGGGAGGCCAGCCCTGGTGGCGGAGACGCGGGCTATGTTCCATCCGGTTGCACCTTCGGGTAGGCCACACCCTAGAATCACGTCCTCCACCTCACCAGGATCTACACCTGCACGGTCGACTGCATGTTTGATTGCGTGACCGGCCATAGCCGCTCCGTGAGTGTTGTTAAATGCTCCCCGGAACGCTTTCCCAATAGGGGTCCGAGCGGTCGAGACGATGACGGCTTCCTTCATAAGGTTTACTCCGTTCCCTGGGCTTCCCTGTCAATCAGGATCCTTCGCAGGATTTTGCCTGCAGGCGACTTGGGAATCTGGTCGATAAACTCAACGCGCCTGATTTTCTTGTGAGGGGAGACTCGCTCGTTCACAAAAGACATGACGTCCTCCTCAGACAATGATCCGTCACTCACAACGAAGGCTTTCGGGATTTCTCCCGCTTCGTGATCTGGGCTCCTAACTACAGCTGCGTCCGTGATGTGAGGATTCGAAAGGAGCAACGCCTCCAGCTCAGCAGGGGCCACCTGAAATCCTTTGAACTTGATGAGTTCCTTGACCCTATCAACGATATAGCAATCGTCGCGATCATCGATGTAAGCGATGTCTCCCGTGTGCAGCCAACCCTCCTCGTCTATAGTAGCTCCAGTAGCTTCTGGTTGACCCAGATAGCCCTGCATCACTTGCGGCCCTCTGATCCACAGTTCACCACTTTCGCCAGGCCCTAGGCGCTGTCCCGTGGAGATATCGACAATAGCCACCTCGGTGTTTGGTAAGACCGGGCCAACAGAGGCGTGTGGCGTCTGACCTTTTTCGCGATTTGGAGCCATGTGCGTTACCGGACTCGTCTCCGTCAGTCCGTATCCTTGGGAGACGACACATCCAAGGCGCCCTTCTACTGCTTCAGCCAGCTCTCTGCCCAGAGGCGCTGCGCCCGAGGTGATCCCCTCAAGGCTCGTAAGATCGTAGGCGTCAACGATCGGGTGCTTCGCAAGTGCTACCAGGATGGGTGGGACGAGGTGTGCGAAGGTCACCCCATACTCCTGGACGGCGGCTAAGAACTGCTCGAGATCAAACCGTGGAAGGACAACAATGGATGCGCCCTTAGAGAGTGCATAGTTCATTATTACTGTCAGCCCGTAAATATGGAAAAAGGGGAGGACAGCTATAAGCGTGTCACGCTCCGTGAGTGGCCTGCACAGCTCTTCACAGCCGTCTAGTTGGGCCATGTTCGCAACCAGGTTTTGGTGGCTAAGCATCACACCCTTTGAAATGCCAGTAGTGCCACTAGAGTAGGGCAGGGTGAGCAAGTCTTGGTTCAGGTTGATACTTGCACCGGAGTAAGGCTCTCCTGTTTCCATTAACTCAGAGAATGCAGTTGTTCCTGAAGAGCCATCAAATGAGAAGATCTCGTCGATTCCACCTACCTCTTCTGCAGCTTTGCATGCGTTGTCAGTAAACGGACCTGCCGTGATGATGAAACGCGCGCCTGAGTCTCGTAACTGACCAGCAAGGTCACTTACCAGATAGGTAGGATTCACTGTTGTCACGACTCCGCCCGCATGAGCCACTCCATGAAATGCGATCGGGTAAGTAGGCGTATTCGGGCTGTATATGGCTAACACGTCTCCCTTGGCGAAGCCCCGGGATACCAGTCCGCTCGCTACACTCTTGATGCCTTGGGCTAGCTGGCGGAAGGAGATAGTCGCCCCGTTTGTCCCATCGATAATGGCGACCTTATCCATTAGATGGGCTGCTCGGTTCAGAACGTATTCGGTTACTGATTCATCAGGGATAACCACATCGGGGTAGGGGCTTTTGAAGATCATGGTGCCCGCCACTCCCCGAAGGTCTTTCCTTCGCGTGCGAGTTGCTCCAGCAGGGGTGCAGGCTCGAGCCAATCCGGATGAATGTCATGAAAGTTCTTCATAGTCTCGTAAACGTGTGCGAGTCCGAGTGAGTCTGCCCAAAACATTGGACCACCCCGATACCGAGGGAATCCGTACCCATATAGCCAGACGAGGTCGAGGTCACTCGAACGCTCGACGATACCTTCTTCGAGGATTCGCGCACCTTCGTTAATAAGTGGGTACATACACCGCTGGAGAATTTCCTCGTCAGGGATCTCTGTCCGATCAATTCCCAGTTTTTCTGACGTTGCAATAATGGTTTGGGTGACCTCGGGGTCGGACACGGGCGTGCGCCCGTCTTCTCCGTACTGATACCACCCGGCGCGTGTTTTCTGGCCATAGCGACCCAGTTCATACAGCTGGTCCGCAATCGTCGAGTGCCTAAGGTTCTTAGTTTGAGAAGGCTCGCGGTGCTGTCTGATCTTATAGCCGACATCGAGCCCTGCTAGGTCACTCATCGCAAATGGGCCCATCGGAAAGCCAAGGTCGTAAAGCACTCGGTCAACTTGCTCAGGAAGGGCGCCTTCCTCCACTAGAAACTCAGCCTGCCTTGTATACGGATAGAGCATGCGGTTTGCGGCAAAGGAATCACACACGCCCACCACCACTCCAACTTTTTGAAGCCGCTGTGAAAGAGACATCGCAGTGGCGAGCACTTCCGGCGAGGTTTGGCTACCGCGTACTATCTCTAACAGCCGCATTACGTTGGCTGGGCTAAAGAAATGGGTGCCAAGGACTTGTTCGGGCCGCGAAGTCACTGCCGCAATATCATTAATGTCGAGGGAAGACGTATTAGTCGCGAGGACTGCGTTGCTGTGACAAACGGAGTCTAATCTCGCGAAGATGTCCTTCTTGAGATCCATGTTCTCAAATACTGCTTCGATGACAAAGTCGGCATTCCCAACAGTTTCGAAATCCAAGGTCGGCTCAATCAGAGCGAGCCTAGCTTCGGCGTCCTCCCTTGATAATCGGCCTTTTGAGACTGTGGCATGATAGTTCTTCTTAATCATATCCATGCCGCGATCAAGCGCGTCCTGCGTGGACTCTGTGACGGTGACCCTAATACCAGCATTTGCGAAGCACATGGCGATGCCACCACCCATGGTTCCACACCCCAAAACTGCAGCACGGGTAACCTGAAGCACTGTGGTATCTGACGCCAAGCCTTGAACTTTCCGTGCTTGGCGTTCTGCAAAGAATACATGGCGCTGTGCCTTCGATTGGAGCGACTTGCGACAGCGTTGGAATGTTTCACGCTCGAACAGAACACCTTCAGAAAAGGGCTTCCAAAGGGCTGCCTCTACGCACTCTATACATGCATACGGTGCTTCGAACCCACGAGCTCGATGGGCGATCTTCCTCCGGAATTGGTCGAATAGTTCTGGTTCGTCACGCGCCTCAGCGAGACGTTCGTCTCGGTCCCTAGTCCTGACCGGGTCTCCTAACTCAGCGAGCTGGAGGGCCAATGACAAACCAGACTCAACAAGGTTGGTCTCAGAGTCTGTGAGTTCATCGATTAGCCCAAGCTTGTGAGCTTGCTCAGCCGTAAGTGGTTTGCCTGAGACGATCATGTTCAGTGCAGCCGGAACACCGATCAGCCGTGGCATACGTTGCGTTCCTCCTGCCCCTGGCACGATACCTAGTGTGACTTCCGGTAGTCCGATCTTGGTTCCGGAGGCGGCTACGCGTCCGTGGCATCCCAGGCACAGCTCGCAGCCTCCGCCCATGGCATTTCCGTGAATAGCTGCCACAACAGGCTTGGGAGCATTCTCAACGAGTTCGATAAGTTCGGGTAGTGTCGGAGACTGGTTAGACACACCTGAATCGAACTCTGTAATATCAGCGCCAGCACTGAACATGCGGCCGCCACCTGTGATAACGATTGCAGTGACGCCATCATCCTCTATGGCCTGGGTCAAGGCGTCCCTGAGAGAAACACGCAGGGCCAGGGAAAAGGCATTGACTGGAGGGTTGTCGAGGGTGATAAGCCCTACGGAGTTGATGTGTTCGTAGCGGATAGATTCAGACATACTCACAGGGCCTGTGTAGAGGACAACCAATGCAGTGCTAGCGTTTAGTGGATCTCTAGTGACATTTGGGATAGCATGGTGCGCGAACCCAGGCAACTGGCTTTGGTTGACTTCCTATAGCTCACCTTCATGCATGAGACCATGACGGCGTATGTTTCACTTGTAAGTACCGGCTGCCTCATCCAAGACCGAGTATTATTTTTAATATCGGTGATAAACCATCAGAGGCTTCCAGCTGGCTACGACCAGCTCGTTTCGTGAGTCGATTGATTTTGGTCCGGCACGCTCAGGCGACTCTATCCCTGGACAAAACCCAGGCTTTTGACGATTACGACAAGCTTTCCGCGCTCGGTATGACACAGTCAGAAGCTCTTGGCGAGGAACTCGTTGCGGCTGGGGTCATTTTTGAACACGTCTTCGTTGGCCCTGCTGTACGACATAGTCAGACGGCTGAAATTGTTGGCGCCGTCTATAAACGTTGCGGACACCACTGGCCAGAGCCTGAAATTCAGGAGGGCTTAGCTGAGCACGACGGTGCCCGCGTTGTTGAACGTGCGTTGGCACATCCAAACTTTAGAGATGAATTGAAGAAGCTTGAGGACCTTGCGGCAGCAGAAGGATCTGGCAGCAACGATGTTCAACGGGCGTTTTTCTCAGTATTCCGGAGTGTGACTAGGAAGTGGGCTCGGCAGGAGCTTCCGGAGGAACTTGTAAAAGAGAGTTGGCAGGACTTCCGTGAGCGGGTCGGCACTAGTGTCGGAAAGATCTTCCAGGCTCTCCAAGAGAGTGCGACCATGGGAGTTTTCACATCTGGGGGGCCGATAGGATCCACGGTTGCTTCTGTTTTAGGGCTTACCGACGAGCAGGCACTTGAACTCGCCTGGGTCGTGCAGAATGCTACGCTTACAGAGTTGTTATTCCGTGAGGGTCTTGCCTCTCTCAAGTCCTTTAATGTTCTGCCTCGTCTCGGTTCCCCGGAGTTATCCACCTATGTCTGAACGCATTACAGACATCGTCGAACGTGTTCGTAGGTTTATGGAGTCGGACGTCTATCCGTTAGAAGAGCACACCAACGGAGAGCCTTTCTATACGATCTTGCCCCTGCTTGAGCAGAAGAGGGTAAGGGTTAAGGAACTGGGCCTTTGGACTCCACAGGTCCCTGAGGAATGGGGTGGTCTCGGACTTACGCTCTCCGAGTTTGGTCAGATCAGTGAGGTCATGGGACGTAGTCCCTACGGATTGTTCATCTTTAACTGCAACGCACCCGACGCCGGTAATATCGAGGTGCTGATCACACAGGGCACGGACAAACAGCACGAGCAGTTTCTTAAACCACTGTTGGCTGGGGATATACGCAGCTGTTTTAGCATGACAGAGCCAGAGCACGCCGGTTCTAATCCTGTCATAATGAGCACAAATGCAGTGCGTGATGGAGATGACTACGTCATCAACGGCCATAAGTGGTTTACTACCGCCGCAGATGGGGCCGCATTCGCGATCGTGATGGCGGTGACTAACCCGGACGCAGAGAGTCCTTACACGCGTGCGAGTCAGATAATCGTTCCAACGGAGACAGTAGGCTTTGACCGGGTCCGCAACATCTCGGTGATGGGTGAGGAAGGTGAGGGGTGGCTGAGTCACGCGGAGATCTACTACCGAGAGTGTCGAGTTCCTGAGGCCAACCTGCTTGGGCAAGAAGGAGCAGGATTTGCCATCGCTCAGGAGCGCTTGGCTACGGGGCGCATCCACCACTGTATGCGGTGGATGGGGATTTGTGAACGAGCCTTCGAGATGATGTGCGAGAGAGTCGCGGCCCGTCAGTTGAAAGAGGGTGTGCCTCTCGCTAGCAAGCAGACAGTCCACAATTGGATCGCTGAGAGTCGTGCTGAGATTGACGCTGCTCGACTACTGATTATGGATACGGCTGAGAAGATTGATAATGGAGGCCCTGACGCAGCACGTATAGAAATTTCACTGATCAAGTTTTTTGCTGCTGGTGTGCTGCACCGAGTTTTGGATAGAGCAGTACAGGCCCACGGCGCGTTAGGAGTGACCGATGACACCTTGCTCTCGTTCTGGGTGCGGCATGAGAGAGGAGGGCGTATCTACGATGGACCAGATGAGGTTCATAAGAGTCGTGTAGCAAGGCATATCCTTAGAAAGTACGGGCTTCGCCTTGCGACCTAGGTGACTTGAGAGTCCATGATTACGCGTCCGTGGCTTGATGTTCCTGGTCCCGTAAGACCCGGGGAGGAGATTGATGAAGGACAGCTGCGGGTGTACCTGTCCACAGTTCTTCCGCAATTCAGAGACCAGCAGTTGCGCGTTCAGCAGTTTCCCAGCGGGTACTCAAACCTTACGTATCTGATACAAGCGGGAGGTGAGTCCATGATCCTCCGACGTCCTCCCGTTGGTGTGAAAATCGAGACAGCTCACGACATGGGCAGGGAGTTCAAAATACTTTCCGCGTTGCACCCAGCGTACGGGAAAGTACCTGAACCCCTTGTTTTCTGTAGCGATTTAAGTGTTATCGGCTCTCCCTTTTACTTAATGGAACGCGTAGAGGGGATGATTCTGCGCAGGGATATCAATCCGGCCGCAGTGCCCAGCCCCGAACTGACCTCGGATATCGCACACTCTCTTGTGGACACGTTGGCAGAATTGCACGGTGTCGACTGGGACGCGGCTGGGCTATCAGGCCTGGGTCGCCCAGAAGGATATACAGAGCGGCAGATCGCCGGTTGGACTAAGCGTTATGGCCTTTCAGAGACCGACATGATTCCCAAAGCTCAGCGGGTCGCTAACTGGCTCGCCAACAATATTCCACCACCCCAGCCAACATCTCTGATCCATAATGACTTCAAGCACGATAACGTGGTACTCGACTCAAGTGATTGTTCCAAGGTCATAGCCGTGCTCGACTGGGAGATGGCGACGCTTGGAGACCCGCTTATGGATCTAGGCACTTTCCTAGCCTACTGGATTGAGCCTACAGATTCTCCGGAACTGATCGAGTCTAGGCTTACTCCGACAACCCTGCCTGGGACGCCGACCCGGATAGAGATTGCTCAGAGGTACATGCGGGCTACGGGACAACCCCAAGAAAACATTGTTTTCTACTATGCCTATGGGCTATTCAAAGTGGCGGTCATTGTTCAGCAACTCTACTCCAGGTATGCGAACGGGCGTACATCAGATCCCCGCT
>CEUS01283666.1_pt1 | contig 12670 bp, 10 predicted proteins | sample 427031 | NCBI WGS metagenome assembly CEUS01 (sample SAMEA2622837, study PRJEB7988) | marine metagenome | biome: marine biome (ENVO:00000447); feature: marine epipelagic mixed layer (ENVO:xxxxxxxxx); material: "saline water (ENVO:00002010), including plankton (ENVO:xxxxxxxx)" | depth 140 m | reverse complement strand
TGTTCAAAAAAGTGGTAATGAAATTATTTTAAATTATAAAATTTAAAATCTAAAGTAAATAAAATCTTGTGGATTTGTATCATAGAAAAATATGATACTTGTCATTAATAATATTAAGAACATTGTCCAATATGTTAAATTAAGTTTTGAAATTTTTTCAAGAATATTCTGGTGTTTATATGAAATTATATGCATTATGACAAATAAGAAAATTAACGCAAAAGGAAATTTATGTATCAAAATAAAATCTAAAAGTCCAGTTGAAATAAAATCTAAAAATATGAATTTTTGAATTGAATATGATAATAATTCCAAATCATGTATTCGAAATGCTAAAAATGATAAAAATATTAAATATTGAGTCGCTAGAATTGATACAATTTTTCCAAATCTTGATTTTAAAAATGAATTTTTTCTAAGTGAAGGGAATTTACTTGTGATGTAAGTTTCAATACCGACATAAGCCCCATGAATAATACCATAAATTATAAAATTCAATCCTGCACCATGCCAAATTCCAATCAAAAACATTGTGACAAATATACTTGAAGTTATTCTCAGTATTGATCTTTTATTATTCATTACTAATGGAAAAAATACATAATCTTTCACCCATGATGAAAGACTGATGTGCCAACGTCTCCAAAATTCTGCAGGGGATGTTGCAAAAAATGGATAATTGAAATTTTTTGGAATTTTAAAACCAAGAATTAATGCAGCACCGATGGCAATATCTGTATATCCGGAAAAATCACAATAAAGTTGAATACCAAATGCAATAGTTCCAAGTACTATTGCAAATGAATCCAGACCAATAGGATTCAAGAATATTTCGTCAACAAAAGGTGCAATATTATCTGCAAAAAACATTTTTTTAAAAAATCCAAATGACATTAGTGTTAATCCAATTTTTAGATTAGAATTTTGGATAATTGCCTGTTTAAGATTTTGGTTTTTTAGTTCAACAAATTTTTCTCTTACTTGTGGTAAAAAATTTGATGCACGAAGTATTGGACCTGCAACTAACTGCGGAAAAAATGAAACAAAGAATGCAAACTCCTTTATGGATTTTGATGGTCTTAGTGTTCCTCGATATACGTCAATAGTATAACTTAGGGTTTGAAAAGTATAGAATGAAATTCCAACTGGAAGAACAATTTCAAGTAAGGGAATTTGGTTAATTCCTACTAAGCCGAAGATCTCGTTAAATTGTAATATTGCAAAATCAGTATATTTGAAAAATCCTAACAAACCTAAATTTCCAAATAAACTTAAAATCAGTAATTTCTTTTTCTTAGATCTATCATCTGTTATCCAAATTTGTTTTGCAACATAAAAATCCAAAATTGTTGAAAAAATCAATAATGTAATTAGAAAATTATTAGAAAAATAGAAAAAAAAGTAACTTCCAGCAATTATGAAAATATAATGAAAATTTCTATTTTTAATAATAACAATCATCGCTATTATGAATGCGAAAAAAACTATGAAATCTACAGTATTAAATAACATCTTAATTCAATTCATCAATTATAATTTGGTATATGTCATTTGAGAAAATTTCAGATTTTGGATTAAAAGCGACATGGTTATGATCTTGCCAAATTTCTAAATTTTCATAATTTCTACTTAAATTATAAATTTTAATATTAAATTCATTTTGTAATTTGTCTAATGAATTCAAGAATAGCTTTTCATCTTGTTTGGGAACTAAATCCAAAAAATATTCTTGTTGTGGCAAGACAATTATAATTAATTCGGTATTTTGATTTTGTGATAATTTAATTATTTTTTTGAGATAGTCTATTTGTTCATTAGTGAGTGTTGGGTCTTGATTAACTCTATTTGCAACAAACGATGGACTGATCTTTTTTAGCTCCTCATCAGAAAGAATCACAGTTTGATATTCATCAAAATATGAAAAAGGTGAATTGGGTAATTGAAATCTATCTTTTTTTGTAGGAAATAAATCTGAATCTGCGAAAGAATTACGAATAAAATTTAGGGTCGTTTCTTTTGGATTAATTTCTGAAAAAGGATCTGTATTGGATACAATCAGTTTGGATGGATTTAACTGAATCTCGGGAAGTGGTTGAGGATTTTTTTTTAGATCTTCCCATGTGTAACCATTAAGATCATAGTAAGTAATAGCATAAAGAATTAGTTCAGGTTTTAAAGTTAAGGTCTCATCAATTGATTGATATCTTTGTTTAGGAGTATCTGCATTGTAAGCAAGATTATAAAATGATAATAGGTTATGATTATTTTTTAATGATTTATCAATCATTGTTGAATTTAATTGGGCTGCACCACTGCCTCCCAATAATAAGATTTTTTTTGAATCATCATTTAATTTTTCATTAAAAAAATCATTTCCTTGAACATCAGATACTCTTTCTGGAGGAAACAATTCATGAAATATAAAAAAACATAGAGATGAGATAGTTAATGCAATGATTGTAGATGATAGGATTTTTTTCAATTTAACTACAAAACTCACTTTTGTCTATTACCCTATAAAATATGCTATTCAATATCAACATTTTTTGTATATGAAAAAATTAATTTAAAAAACATTATTCTGGAATCAAATTATAATTAATTTCAAATACTTTGATATGAACATTATATCCTGATTCCGAAGAGTCATAAATTTTGTTTAGGAATGAATATTCCAGCTCGTTTTGAAAAATATCTTGCAAATAACTATTTTCTAAATTAGAATTATCTAAAACTAAATGTGTTAATCCCTGTGATTCTGCAAATTCAAAATAACCTTCCATAGTTTCAAATTCATTTTCAGATTTATTCCCAATTATGATTATTTCTACTCGATCTCTTTGTTCAACTTGAGTACTAAGTACTGGAAAATTTTCTAAAACATCTGAATCAGACCATTTAAGAAAATGTAATGATTCATAATCTCTGTTTACACTAGTTGTTATTTCATTAATTTTTAACGAAATTTCAAACTCTTCTTTTTCTCTTTCAAAATCTGTTATAGTTAATCCCAAGAAAATTAATGAAATGGTTATCACTAATGTTACAATTCCTACAAAAAATATTCTTGGTTTTTTAATTTTATTTCCAATTATTTGTATAAAATAAATTGAAATTATACAAAAGATTGGATAAAAAATATACAAATATCTTGTATCTTGAAATCCTCTTGAATATGCATAAAATGCAGGAATTAAAAAGACTAATCCAAAAACAATTAATGTCCATTTGTTTTCATCTTTTCTTTTTATTAAATTAAGAATCCCATATGGTAAACAAATTAGAAATAATGGGATTGAAACTAATAAAAAATATTTTGATAAAAACGATATACCCTTAGAAAAAAACTCTAAAAGCATATGATTGCCTTCATCTTCCACCATTCCTGAATAGTACTCTCCCCCTGCAACTATGTGGCTAGTCAGTCCATTATCTCCTGTTGATTCTGTGCGTAACATTCCCATAGGTAATAATATTATCACAAAAACTCCTAATGCTAAAACATACATCATAATCTGTTTCTTATTTTTATGAAATCTGACAAAATACATTATTGTCATTGGAATTATTATCAATAATCCTTCATATCGGATTAAAGAAAATAGTGCAGCAGTAGCAAATGAAATTAATATAATTTTATCATTTTTATTTAGAAAAAGTGTTAATGTAATAACTCCTAATAATAAATAAATTGGTTCTGTAACTCCTAATAATGAATTTTCAATTAATCTAGGTTCAAAACTGAACAAAGATGCAGCAATTATAGAATATGTTCTATTGAAAAATTTTCTACTTAGATAATAAATTGGTATTATTGTAAACACTGAAATCAATACGCTGATCACTCTTTGGACATTCATGTAATCTAGAAAATTTTCTGAATTAACTAATGAAAAAAATACTGATAAGAATGTCGGCCATCCATTATTTGGAAATTGTGTGTCTATATTTGCAGAGATTTCCGTTGGAAATCTACCTAAAATAGACACATCATTTGCATACCAAAAGTATGTCGCGCTATCATTATTAAGAACTAGATCAAATGGAAGAAAATATAATCTAATTACAAAACCAATTATTCCAATCAGTATTAAAAATAAAATAGTGTATTTTCTTTTCTTAACTATTCCTTCCATTTGTAGCTGATTATTTTCGTTCATCATGACTCCTCTTCTTTGAATTACTTATCAAAATTATTGATTCTATTGCAATTGCAATAACATGTACTATAGATAATCCAACTATTCCTAAAATTGGCCCAAGTAAAATGAATCCTATAACTATAATTCCTACTGAAACGATATTTGCAATTAATATTAATTTACTTTTCTCTTCTGAGAGTAATTTGGATGAAAAAATTGAAATTAAATTTCCAAAAAATACACTAATACTAAGAATTTGTACTGCTATGACTGTTTCAATATATTCTGGAAAGAATTCAGGAATTATTATTGGTGATAAAGTTATACCTAAAATTGTAATAATTAATGAAAGAATTATTGTAAATTTTTTAATTCCTTTGGTATCCTTTCCTGCTGAATCTAATGGAAGAATAAATTTAAACACAATTGATGAGAATATCATCATCACTGAAATAAATTGTAATGCCAAGGAATAATTTCCTAACAGTGCAAATCCTAGAATTGGCGCTATGATTAATTTATCAATTTGTCCACCAAATCCGCCTGCTAATGTGTTGAAATAATTATTTGATATGAATTCACTTCTTGTTTTTAATAATGAAAAATTAATTTTATTTTTTCTAAATTCTTTCATAAAAAAATAGATGTAAGGTATAAAACTACAACTTAATCCGAATAAAATTCCTTCAGGACCAAATACAAAATAGAAACCTACACCTAGCAATAATGTTAGGGCTTTTTGTAATACTACAAGTTTTGAATATTTGTTAAATAATCTCCTTCCTAATAATACTGAATTTACAGATTCAAAAATTATATAACCAAAAAGTAATGTGCTTACGTCTGCTCTTTGAAGTAGAATAAAGATAATGATAGAAGAAATAACTGTTGGAATTATTGATAATATGTATAATGTAGATTCAATATTCACTTTTTTTGCTGAATAAACTGTTAAAACTGATGAATTTCCTATTAATGAAAATAATTGTGCTATTCCTGCAATGCTAATGAGATAATGAATTTCTCCATACGATTCAGGAGTTAAAATGGCTGCGATATAAAACCAAAAAAATGCACTTAATCCTGAACCTAAAACATCTCCAACTCCTATTGACATTAAACCTTTTTGAGGTTCAATTTTTTTGAATAAATTCTTCCAGATATCTTTCAAGTTTTTTCAAAATTTATTTAGAATTATTTTCTCTTACTACACTTACTAGACTGTATAATAAAATACTTGTAATTAATAATACAACTGCAATCAAAACAGTTCCAGCTGCTACTATAGTTAAGTTAGTATTGAGTCTGCCAATTTCAGCATAATATTGTGTAGCTGCATACGTGAATGATAAACCAATTATAAAAAATATTAGCGATGGTATTCCATAAAACTTCAATGGATGTTCAATTGATGTATACTTTATTGTACTAAGAATTACAGATGAACCATGAGAAACTGGATTATGTGTTGATGTATCTCCTGAATAAATTATTTTAATTGGAACTTCGGTGATTTTAAAATCTTTACTGCTCGCTTTAATTAATATTTCAGTTGATATTCCCATTCCTAATTCAGATGGATTTAATTCACTTACAACTTTTTTTGAATATCCTCTAAATCCACTTTGTGAATCTGTTAATTTTTCTTTCAAACTTGCATTTGTAATCTTAGTAATTATTTTTATTCCAACTTTTCTATATTGAGGAACTTCTTTTTCACTATCATCTAAAAACCTTGAACCAATTACTATGTCTGCCTCTTGGTTAATTATGGGTGTAACTATTTTTTCAATATCTTCAATCTGATGTTGACCGTCTGCATCAAAAGTTACTAAAATATCTCCCTCTAATTCTTTGGCTTTAAGGAAAATACTTCTTATTGCACCTCCATATCCCAAGTTTTTTTCATGATTAATTACTACTGCGCCCATCTTTTCAGCTATTTCTGATGTTAGATCACTCGAACCATCATTACAAACAATTACTGTATTTGTTATATTCCTCAATTTTGTAATTATTGGAGCTATGTTCTTCTCTTCATTAAATGCTGGAATTCCCACAATTATCTTCAATTTTGACCCTTTTGATTAATTTTAAAATTTTAGGCTATAAAATGTACTACTCAAAGTTTTTCCATTATTTGAAATTTTTAAGCCATCCCCGTTAATTCAATAGAAAATATAATTAAACAACTCATTCAACCTTCAACGTGCAAGTTGACGAAATTAAAGCAATATTGGAAAATAATGGATATTCTATAGACTCTGATACAATTTTAAGAATCCAAACCATGTTGGAATCAATAAGAGATGATAATCAAATAAACAAACTTGATGATATCATTAATTGGTTTTATAAAAAACGTGAAGAGTCAGATATGATTGTTGAAGAAATTGGAATAAATGATTTAGACAAATGGAATGTTGATTCAGAAACAGGAAATGTAAAACATGAATCTGGTGGATTTTTTGAGGTAATTGGAATTAAAGCTTCAAATACATTTGATCGTGAGGTCGGAAAAAAAGGTTGGACACAACCCATGATTGCAAAAAACCCTGGTGGGATTTTAGGAATTATCATGAAAAGAATCAATGGAATACCGCATTATCTTTTACAAGCAAAAGCTGAACCTGGTAATATTGGAAAATTACAACTATCTCCAACTCTTCAAGCCACAACAAGTAATCTGTTAAAAGCCCATGGTGGTACAAAACCATTATTTGCTGAATATTTTGATGAAGAAAACAACCCAAAAATTATTTATGCAAAATGGCAATCAGAAGATGGTGGAAGATTTCATTTAAAATCAAATTACAACATGATTGTTGAAGTAAACGAAGATGAGAACTTGGAAATTCCGGATTCATTTATTTGGGTAACATTATACCAAATTAAACAGCTAATGAAGATTGAAAACTTTGTTGGTCCACATGTAAGAGGAATCATCTCTTATCTGTAGAAAAATGAAACTTTTAAAATTTGGAATCATTGGATGTTCACGAATCGCAAAACGTTCAGTTATTCCTGCTATACTAAAATCAGAATATACAGTACTTGAAATTATTGGAAGTCGTTCAACAGAGAAAGCAAAAGAATTTGCTAGTGAATTTAATTGTGAAAAATATGGTACCTATGATGATGTCATATCAGACGATTCAGTTGATGTAGTATACATTTCTACACCGATAGGCACACATGCAGAGTGGTCCAAAAAAGCAACAGAAGCAGGAAAACATGTCTATGTTGAGAAATCTTCTACCTTTAGATATGATTATGCTCAAGAGATGGTTCAATCTGCACAAAAAAACAATGTGAGATTAATGGAAGGTTTCATGTTTAGATTTCATCCACAGCATCAGAAAGTAAAAGAATTGATTAACGAAGGTAAAATTGGAGAAGTAAAATCATTTAATGGTGCATTTGGTTTCCCAACATTCCCGAAGGGTGATATAAGATATGATCCTTCACAACTTGGTGGTGGATTCTTATTTGATTCTGGTTGCTATCCAATTTGTGCAAGTAGAATGATCTTTAATGAAGAACCATTGGGAGTCTATTGCAAGCAAAAAATGATTCAATCGGAAGCTAAGAATTTTACTGATGTTAGTGGTTCGGCAGTTTTATTTTATGAAAACGATAAAACTGCAACTGTTACATATTCAAATGGAATTTACTACCATGCAAAATATGAAGTATGGGGAACCGACGGAGTAATATCATTAGAAAGAGCATATTCTGTTCCACCTGATTTCACGACTAAGGTAACTTTACAATACAATACCGAAAATAATTGGGATGGTAGACATACAGAAACTTTTGAAATTGAACCAAAAGATCACTTTTTAGTGATGCTTGAAACATTTTGCATGGAAATAATGGGATTGAAGAACGCACCATTCAACTTTGAACAGGAATTGCTTAATCAAGCAAAAGTTATGGAAGCAATTTCGTCTAGTAATGGGAAAGAAAAATGGCTAAACCAAATACCTTGAAATTAATAAGATTTGATTACTTTAATTACTGCATCCTGATGTTTTTTTGAAATGTTTGGGAATAATGGAAGTGCTAAAATTTCATCATAAATTTTTGTTGTATTTTTTACATTAGATTTCTTTGCAAATTTTTGATATGCTGTATATTCGTGAATTGGCATCCAGTATACTGTTGTTCTAATTCCATTATCTTTTAATTTCTTATACAATTGATTTCTTGATAATTTGAAAGGTTTAGTCACACGAATTGTGTAAAGATGATACGAATGACTTTTGTCTTTTACTATGTCGGGCAAGATTATTCCAGGAATGTTTTGTAGATGCTTGTGATAATATAGAGATGCCTTTTTGCGAAGTTCATTTATTTTCTTAATTCTCTTTAATTGTGTAATTCCTAATGCAGATCTGATCTCATCCAAACGATAATTATAACCAGGTTCAATAATGTCAAAAATCCATGGATATTCACTTGAATATCGACTTTTCAAAGATTTTGTCATGCCATGACTTCTTAACTGTCTAATTTTTTCAGCAATTTCTTTTGAATTTGTAGTAACCATTCCACCTTCAGCAGTAGTAATATTTTTGGTTGGATAAAATGAAAAACACCCAGTACTCCCTAACGTCCCTACATGTTTTGATTTATGAAAAGTTCCAATTGCATGTGCACAATCCTCTACAACTTTAAGGTTATTTTCCTTTGCAAGATCTAAAATCTCATCAATATTACAAACCTGACCATAAATATGAACTGGAATTATCGCTTTGGTTTTTTTTGTAATATTTTTTTTCACATTTGAAAGTGATAAAAAGAAATTTTCTTTATTTATATCTGCTACTACGGGTTTAGCATTACATGCAAGTACAGCATTTGCATCTGCAACAAAAGTTAGATCAGGTATTATCACTTCATCATTTTCTTTAATTCCTAATGCCATTAATGATAGATGTAATGCTGCAGTACAATTTGAAACAGCAATTGCATATTTTGCTTTTGAATATTTACAAAAATCAGATTCAAATTTTTCTAATTGTGGGCCAAGTGTTAACATACTTTGTTTCAGAGTTTTACTGATAGATTTTTCATCTTCTTTTGAAATCCACGGCTCATATGCAGGAAACTTAATTTTGGAATCTTTAAAAAAATCTTTTTTCATACAACCAACCTCAAATACCTCTATTTATTATCATGATCTTCTACTACCTGTTCGTATAATTTCAAAGAATTCTTTGCCATCGAAATACAATTACATTCTGCATGAACAAATTTGTATCCCGACATGCCTAATCTCTCTCTCAATTCATCATCAAGTACTAATTTTGTTATTGCCTTTGACAATTCATTTGAATTTTCTGGTTCCACAAGAATTCCATTTTTATCATCTTGTACTGTAAAAGGAATACCATGTGATCTTGTAGAGATGACTGGTTTTTTGAATGCAAATGATTCAAGTGGAACGAGTGGAGAAAGTTCCCACTGTGAAGGAAGAATTAAAAATTCACTTTCTCCATAAGCTGAAATCACATCTTCACGTGGAGGATTTTTAATAATTAAAACATTTTTTTCTAGATTGAATTTTTTTATTAAATCCTCCATTGATTTTTCAAAACCAAAATCTACTCCCATTATTACTAATTTAACATCTGAAATTTCTTTATCATTTTTTATCTTATTAAATGAATGAATCAACGTCTCAATGCCTTTGCTTTTTGAAAATCTTCCTACAAATAAAACAAATTTAGAATTAATATTGTATTTTTCCCTAAATTTTACTTTGCTGATTAATGTTTCAAGATTTACTCCATTACGAATGATTTGAATTTTTGATTTTCTATCTATATCTAAAAAAATTTCTTTTTCATATTCATTGGCAGCACTAATTGCTGTAGAATCATTAATTATTTTTTTAATAAAGTAATTTTGAATTTTATAAAGAATTTTTAAAATTAAACCTGATTCAGTCAAGAATGGATGGGTGGTTAAACCTCCTTGATCTGATAAAATTAAAGGAATTTTTAGTTTTTTACTTACACGCCATGCTACAATTGATTGGTAACTTCTTAATCCAATCGAATGTATAATGTCTGGTTTATCTTTTTCAATTTGTTTAAACATTGAATTATTAATAAAAAATAATTTTAATGAGAACCATACATGTGTTCTGTTAATTAAAAATTTTCCAAATTTTTCTATACGTGGAAGATCTTTATTGAATTTGTTTGGACCGTTACTAAAATCTAAATCTGTTGTATAAATTGTAACATCGTGCCCCATTTCAGAAATTTCGCGTGCTAGGTCTACTGCCAAAAATACAATTCCTCCAAATTGTGTTGCAGGTAACGAAGCTGGGCAAACTAGTGCAACTTTCATAAATTTTCCGTTTATGTATGCTTTTTAGAGTCTTCTACTCAATTTTTATGAATTGTTTATTAAATCTCAGTTAGAAATTGATTCATGAGAATTTTTTTCCCAATAATTTTGTCGATATTTGTCTTATTGTTTTATAGTATGCCTCATATACATGCAAATTCTGAATTTTTTGTATCTAATACTAAAGGTTCCTATAACCTAGGATGTGAATTGGATAATTCTTGTTTTGAACCATATATTGTAAATATCTCGATTGGTGATACTGTGACTTGGACTAATAATGATGATGCTATACATGTAGTTGTAAATAGAGATGCAAATACAGCACAATTGGAAAATTCTCAAAATGGAGAATTTTTTGATAGTGGTTTTCTAAAATCAAATGAATCATTTTCCTACACTTTTAATCAAGAGGGAATGTTTGAATATTTTTGTACTCTTCATCCCTGGATGAATGGTTATGTTACTGTTGGTGATGCTGAATTTACCATTCCTTCAACTAATGTTGAATTTGAAACATCTCCAATTGTTTTCGATCCTGATTTCAAAATTATGGAATTTGCTTCAGGATTATTTGTACCCGTAAATATGGAATTTATTGGAAATGATCTGTTAATCTTAGAAAAAAATTCAGGAACTGTTCGTCATATTAAAGATAATTTACTTTTAGATTCTCCTGTTTTGGATGTAGAAGTCAGTAATTATGGCGAACATGGTCTACTAGGAATCACTTCAGTTGAAAATGATATTTACATCTTTTTTACAGAAGCATACCATGATGGAGGTCGTGCATTAGAAAATAGAGTTTACAAGTATTCATGGGATGGAAATAATCTGATAAATCCTGTTTTATTAAAAACAATACCAGGTTTTGAACGAGAATATGTTGGTGGTGAGATGGTTAGTGATCTAAATGGAAATGTTTTTGCTGTTACTGGAGATAATTACAAAGCAGGCTTGTTACAAAACCATCCTGAAAACGAAAGCTATAGACATTTTAGCTCTATAGCATCATCTGAAGAAAAAGCAATTCGAACTATATCTGATAGCTTTAACCATTTACTTTCATGTACAAAAATCTCTTTTCAACAATATACTACTAATCCGTTTGGTTGGCAATCTGAACAACCAGATCTTTCAGAAAATCCTCCAGAGCTAAATATTTTTAATATTTTTGGAAATCTTGATTCTTGTATAAGACAATTCTCGTATGAAAACTTTTCAAATGGTCATTGGAAAGATACCAGCACAATAATCCAAATACAACCTGAAGGTCCATATGCTGCAATTGGTATTAGAAATAGTTTTGGACTTGCGGTTGATCCTCAAACAGGTTTTATGTGGGATACAGAAAATGGACCTGATGTTTTTGATGAAATTAATCTAATAGAAAATAAATTTAACAGTGGATGGGCAAAGATTCAAGGACCCTCTAATGGAAAATCTTTACCAGAAATACCTCAATATTCTGAGTATGTATACAGTGAACCAGAATTTAGCTGGGAAATACCTGTAGGTGTCACTGCAATAGAATTTCCAAATTCTAATGACTTTGGTAATTATCAAGATTTTGTATTTGTTGCAGATACAAATAATGGCATAATTTACAAATTCAAATTAGATGAATCGAGAAAATTTTTTATTTTTGAATCTCCACATTTACAAGATAATGTATTGAATATGCTTGATGATTCCTCCGGAACTGAACCTAATGATGAAATAATCTTTGCGAAAAATCTTGGATTAATTAGTGATATGAAATTTGGGCCTGATGGTGGATTATATGTTATTTCTCTTATGGAAGGAAAAATATATAAAATTTCAACCTAGATATTTTTAATACATTTTCCTATTATCTCTAAATAAAGAATATCATCTGCATCTTTTCCTGAATTTTTTACTTTACTCACGAATGTTTTAATTAAAATTTTATCAGTACTAAAAAATGATTTATTCTGTTTCATTTTTGATAAAAGATGTTTTGTTGCAATTTTTTTCCCATCACTTTTCAAATTACTTGTAGAAAATTTCAATAAATTTATGGCCCTATAAGTTGATACCAGTCCATAATCTATTTTCATATCTGTAAACTCTGAAATAATTCTTAATGTTTCAGAGTGTTCTTTGAATTCATCTTCTATTTTCATTTGACCATGAAATCTACC
>CEUS01039190.1_pt1 | contig 12671 bp, 8 predicted proteins | sample 427031 | NCBI WGS metagenome assembly CEUS01 (sample SAMEA2622837, study PRJEB7988) | marine metagenome | biome: marine biome (ENVO:00000447); feature: marine epipelagic mixed layer (ENVO:xxxxxxxxx); material: "saline water (ENVO:00002010), including plankton (ENVO:xxxxxxxx)" | depth 140 m | reverse complement strand
GCGGCGACCGTCCACAGGGCGAGCAGAAGTGCAATCCTGGTCACGTGTTGGTCCCCCTTTCCGAGGCAGGCCTCAACCGTTTTGTGACCCACCGCCAGTTGACGGTGTCTAGCGCCCCCGGGAAGCCGCAGCTTCCTGTCCAGCCACTGTCAAGAAGACCGGGTTGGATGCGTAACTGGTCATGATCGTGTACGTGATCGGCACACGGGCCACCACTGCGATTGGCCAGCGCGAGATCGGCCTGGCGGCGGCGGTAGCGGCCAGGGTAAATGTCGCTTCCAGCATGTCGCCGGTCAGCTTCCGGGTTGCCTCGCCCTGGACGCTGACCCCCGGAGGCAACTGTTCGCCAACGGTCTTGTTGAAGAACAACAGGGCCATATTCAGCAACACCTGCTCGCTGTATTCCGGGCTCCGCTTGATTCGGACGGTGATCCTGGACGTTCCTCCCGGTTTCAGGGTGACGTCGACCGGGGTCGCAGTCACCGCATGCAGGTCCAGCGGCCTGGTCACACCCAGCAACTGGGTGCGGATCGGCATCCGTACGAAACGGCTTGCCCCGGCTCGTCGCAACTCACCGAGTACATTCGCCTCACGCACCACCTCCACCTTGCTCTTGCCGCGGGGCAACTTCGCCCGGCCACGCACGCGGACCAGGGACGCGTTGATCGGAGCCTTCCGGTCGGCAGAGAACACCAGCGCACAGTGATTGACGCCCGAGGGGATCACGACCGGTTGGCAAGTGACACCACGGGGCAACCGATCCACCAGGATCTCGACCGGGCCGTCAAAACCGTTGAGCCGATTCAACCGCACAAACCAGGCCGCGTGACCGCCCGGGGCCAGCATCCCGTAGTAGTATTCGCCATGCACTTCGAAGTCCGGGCCACTGGGCACGACCGACATGTGGTAGATGAACCGGTCACCCGCCCGGCGGTTCAGATCTCTCACTCCGATCACGTACTCGCCATCTGCGGGAGCCCGAAAAGACAACCCGGCGTCCTTGGTGAACGAGCCGTCGTCGGCGGTCGCCAGGATCTTCCCTTTGGCGTCCATGACCAGAATCACTCCATCGACGGCCAAGCCACGCCGCTGAGACTGCACATCAATCTTGACGACGTCCTGTTTGTTGGCCCGGAAGCGATAAAAGTGGGTCTGCCCGGGCCGTTGGAACCGGCCACTGATGCCCACGGGCAATTCTATTGGCATCGCCAGTGCCACTTTGAGATTCCGCCCATCGGCAGTCCGTTGGAGATGCGGACTGACCAGTTGAGGAACCGCCGGACCGGGACGGCTGTCGGCCCCCGGGATCCGGACCCGCCGCCAGCCCGGCACCGCATCGGCTGCCACATTCCAAGTGACCTGGCGTCGCTCTCGCGAGGTCACTCGTGGCACATTGATCGAATGCGTCTCGACAACCTCCACCGAAGCCGAATGCCCCCGCTGGACCGCAACCGGAAACGTCGCCACCGCCAACGGCCCCTCGGTGATCTCGACACAGTAGACGTACCGGGGATCACCGGCATAACGAGAGTCACGAACCTCCAGGAAATAATCTCCCGAGGATGGCAACCGGCAACGCAACATCGCATCGCCGCCGACGAAGTTGTCGTTTTCGGCCACCACTCGTCCCTGCTCGTCACGGAGCGTGAGATACGAATCCATCAGGTGGATTTTCGGGTACTGGATCGCCATGCAGTGGATCAACCGTGTGACCCGCTGGGCAAAGATCTGGCAAACCAGTTCCTGCCCGGCTCGACCGCGAATCCGATACAGGTCCACATCCTCAAAATCGGCGATGTTCCCGCACACAGCCGATGGGACCGACACCATCTGGGCCGTCTTCGACGTATTGTTGTCGCCGGCCGTCTCGGTCACCACCGGATGATCAGTCACAAGCAGGTGTCCCACACTGCTAACGGCCTGATCCGTGGCAATCCGGTACTCGTACACACCGGCCATCTGCCCGGCGGGCACTTCAACGTCGAACCCGAAATCCTCGCCCTGATCCAATTCCTTGGGTTCAAAGAACGCGATTTTTTTGGGCGGCTCCTTGGCCTGGGTCATCCGAATGCCAGCAGGAACGAAGAATGTCGAGTGCGAGTTGTCCAGGGTGAAATTGGACCAGACGCGGACCTTGGCCTTGGTGCCTCGCTGCACGGCAATCGGATGTGTGCGGGTGATCTGGCGGTAACTGATCTTGTGTGCTGCGACGCTCGGACGAGCGGTCGCCAGCATCGTGCCGACCACCAGCATCAACGGGATGACGGCCGTCAAGCAGTGGCGCCAGGTCGGCAGACCGGTCTTCAAAGTGGACACGCCGTGCGTCATGACAGCTCCCGGATCGAATGGCCTTCGCACAATCGCATCGGCCGCCCATCACCAATGATGTGGGTTGTGTCCAAGGGGATTCCGAGCTTCGTGTAGATCGTCGCAGCGATATCCTGAGGATAGTACTCCTCGCCGACGCTCCGCCCCCCCTCGGCATCAGTCTGGCCGACGATGACTCCCGGAGGTGTTCCGGCCCCCGCAAAGACCGCCAGCCCGGCCGATGCCCAGTGGTCCCGGCCGGCGGCAGTGTTCACCTTGGGGGTCCGCCCAAAATCGGTCAACCAAACCACCAGAGTCGACTCCAGCAGGCCTCGTTGTTTCAGATCAGCCACCAGCATCGGCAGCGCCTGGTCAACCGGCGGCAGCAACTCCTTGAGCCGACTGAAGTTCTTGGCATGAGTGTCCCAGTCGGCGTTGCTGACGGTCACGAACCGGGAACCCGATTCAATCAATCGCCGTGCCAGCAGGCAGCTCTGCCCAAACGTCGTTCGGCCATAGGCGTCACGCGTTTTGGCGGACTCGCGATCCAGCCGGAACGCCCTCTGGGTATTGGCCGAGGTGATCATGCGAAAGGCGTCACGGTAATAGGTGTCGATGGCCGACAGGGCCGCTGGCCGCTTGGCCAGTCCCCGTTGCAATGTGTCGATCCTGGCCAGTGCCTCGCGCCGCAACGACACCCGCTTCGGACTGACTCCTCCCGGAAGCGTCAGGTCCCGGACCGTGAATTTGTCAGCATTGGGATCCTCAAACACTTCGAACGGATTGTGCGTGATCCCCAGGTACCCGGCCGTCCCGCCCATGAACTTGCGGTCGACCTCGTTGCCCAACTGCACGAAGGCCGGCATGTCTCGCCGGTTGCCCCGTTCACGAGAGATGACCGACCCGTAGGTCGGATAGGTGACGGCCGGATTCAACTGCCAGCCGGAGAGAATGATGGCATCTGCCGAACCGTGAGCTCCGTTGATGGAATTCAGGTTGCGGACAACCGCCAGATCCTTGGCGCCCCGTGCGAATCCCGGCACGTGATCCGAAAACCGGACACCGGGGATCGACGTGTCGATCGTCCCGAACTCCCCACGGACCTCCGCCCGCGCCTTCGGCTTCGGGTCCAGCGTGTCGTGGTGGCTGGTACCGCCTCGGGTCCAGATCAGGATGCAGTTGACATCCTGTCGCGGGGCGGTAGCGGCCGCCTGACTTCGAAGTGCCTGATCCAGGGACAACCCGATGCCCCCCAGCGCCCCGACCTGCAACAGAAAGCTGCGGCGGCTCGACGACTGGCAATCGGTGTGGTGAAGTGGTCGAAGATCGAGCATCGGAATGTTCCCTGGCTGAAACACCGGGCAAGGTCAGTTGGTCATGGTCAGTGGTTGAAGAGAAACTCGCGGCTGTTGCAGAGAGCCCACAGGATGTTTTCCAGGCCCTTCCTCTGATTCTCGGACTGGCCCACCACCTCCCGGCAGGTGACCAGTTCGCTGGCCGAAGGGAGCCGGCTGAACGTGGCCAAGTACAGTTGCCGCAGATTCTGCTCAAGGGGTTTGCCAGCCGCTATCAACTTCGCGAGTCGCCCGGACTTGTCGGCCAACTTCTTCTCGAACTTCGCCCCGTTGCACAGGTGCAACACCTGGGCCATGTTCGGCTCGGCCGTCCGTTCACACTCGCAGTTGGTCAATCGACGCGGCCGCCCCAGGGTGTCGAGAAAATACGACTCGAAGTTCGGATCCGGCAAGGCAATCGCTCGCGTGCCGGGGGGAACGCCGGGAAATCGCTCGTGAGTGCCGCAGGCGTGGTCGATCGCATCCAGCAGAACTTCAGCCGGCAACCGCTTGACGTTGTAGTGAGTGTAAAAGCGACGATCCGTGACGTGTTCGGGCCGTGATGTCGAGGACAGCTGGTAAGTGGCCGAAGTCATGATCCGACGCATCAGGTGCTTCAGATCGAACTTGTGGGCAACGAAGTCATCGGCCAGGGCGTCGAGCAATTCGGGATTTGTCGGCGGATTGGTCGATCTCAGGTCGTCGACGGGTTCGACGATCCCGGTACCCATGAAATGGCCCCAAATGCGGTTGACGATATTCCGCGAGTACAGACGGTTTGTCGGCGATGTCAGCCAGTCGGCCAGGGGCTCGCGAATGTCGAGCACGCCCCGGATGTCGACGGGGTCGCCTCCGAGTGGCCGAGGCGGAACGACCTGTCCGGTCCGCGGATGCTTGAGACTGCGCTCGGCCGCCAACGGAGCCAGGCTGACCACGGCGTCAAAGCCCAGTTCTCCGAAGGTGCCGCTCGACTTGCTGTCCAAGCGTGTGAAGAACGCCGCCAGGCCATAGAAATCGGCCTGGCTGTACGACTCGAACGGATGATGGTGGCAACGGGCACACTGCAACCGGATGCCCAGAAACACCTGCGCGGTGGTCTCGGCCAGATCGGCCGGATTCGAGATCGTCGCCACGTCGGTGGGCCGCCGCGAGGAGGCAATGAAATTGGCTGGGCCGTGTTCGAAAATCGAACCCTGTGCAGTGATCAACTCACGAGTGATCTGGTCGTACGGCTTGTTTCGTCGCAGAGACTGCCGGATCCAGTTGTGGTAGGCCCACATCCCGGCATCACCTGACGTCTTGCGATTGTTGCGAAGCACGTCAGAGAATTTCAGCGTCCAGTAGGTACTCCATTCGCCCACATACCGGTCCCGTGCAGGATCCCCGGTCACGCCCAGGACCTCGTTGATCACTCCGGTACGTTTCTCGGGGGACGACGAGTCCAGGAATTGCTGAACAACTTTTGGATCAGGCAACGTCCCCAGACAATCCAGGAACACTCGCCGAATGAACTCGGCATCGCTGCACCCGGGTGAAGGCCGCATTCCAAGAAGCTTCCATCTTCGAGAAACGTGCTCATCGATCAGGTTGTCCGTCTTCAACAGCACCGCGGCCGTCCCCGTGGTCGCAAAGGGGGACATCACGTGGGCCACAGCCGTCTGGCCGCGGTAGCGAACCATGACGGCCGCCTGCCCACTTCCGGAGACCGTGACACGGCCATCGTCGCCGACGTCGGCGATCCCGGATTCCAGACTGTCAAAAGCGGACCGACGGGTGACGTCGTTTCGGTGACCATCGGCGTAACGGGCCACGACCCGCAACTGCTGTGTCTGGCCGACCCGATACGTGTGTTCTCGAGGAAAAACGTCCAGTCCCACGATCCGCACCGCATCCGGATTCGCCCGACCGGGACCACGGGCCCCCTCGGCGATCCAGGTCTTGAGCACGTCGTACTCGTAGCTGTCTCGACCGAATCGGCGGCCCCCACCATGCCCGACAGACATCGTTGCCTTCCGCAGCACCAGGCTGTCCGGCGGGGAGACCAGCGACACTCTCCGACTGTCCCATTCGCGGGTCAACGCGAGGTGATCTGCTTCCGGAGCAAAAGAAAACACCGATAGCTTGAAGCCCCCCTTGCCGAACTGCGACGCATGACACGCCCCCTGGTTGCATCCGGCTCGACTGAGAACAGGAAGCACATGATCCACAAATCGGGAACTGTGGTCGGCAAACCCGCTGGCCACCACAACCGGAATCTGGCGAAGGGCTCCCGCGTGTCGAACCCGCACCACCGTCCGGCCCGCCAACTTTGCCCGGACTCGCCCCATCCGGTCGATCGAAACGACCCGGTCGCCCTCGATCTCGAACCGTACCACCCTCGTCACGTCACGAGATTCTCCAGAGGCCGTTTTCTCGGTGACGAGCAGTTGGACCTGGTCGAGCCGACTCGACAACTCGATCCGGGTCGGAGAGACCTCGAACTCTTCGACGGCATCGGCGTGACCACTTGCCGCTGCGCACAGGAAGATCCCGACCTGCAGCACCCGCGCAGCGAATCTCGAAAAACACATCAACGGCGCACCTGATCGACGACCGGAAACGCGGGCCGCAACCCGCAAAGTGCCATTCTGACCCGCGTCACCTCCAGGGGTCAATTTCAATGTCCTCCCACCACCACAACCACCTTGAGGCCGCTCTCGAGTACACTGTCTGACACCCCGGTTTTTCAGCCCCCATGCTGAACACCCCAACACGTGGAGATTCGAACATGGCACCAGACGTCAACAGGCGAGATGCAATGAAACTGGGTGCCGGCGTGGGAGCCGGCGTCGCCCTGACCGACTGGGCCTTGGCAAACAAGCCAAGCCGAGACACCGAGGCCGACGATCCACGACTGAAACCGATCCCGCACATCCGAGTCGGGCTGGTGGGAATTGGCGGCCGCGGTTACCACCTGCTGCGGTTGCTGCTGGAACAACCCGGTGTCGAGGTGAAGGCGGTTTGCGACCTGTTGGAGGACCGTTGCCAACTGGCGCAGAAGACCACGGTGTCAGCCGGCCAACCCAAGCCGGACGCCTATTTTCCCGATGACCGGGCCTTCGAAAAGCTCTGCGACCGAGACGACCTGGACCTGGTCGTCACCGCCACCCCGTGGCGGTGGCACGTACCGGTCTGCGTGGCGGCCATGAAGAACGGGCACCACGCCGCAACCGAAGTCCCCGCCGCGGTGACACTGGACGAATGCTGGGAGATGGTCGAGACCGCCGAGAAGATGAAGCGGCATTGCGTGATGCTCGAGAACTGCTGCTACGGCCGGACCGAGATGATGGTGCTGAACATGGTCCGACAAGGCCTGCTGGGAGACCTGGTTCATGGTGAAGCGGGGTACATGCACGAGTTGCGAGACGACCGGGAGTTGCTGGGCCCGGATGCGGAAGTTCGCTGGCGGCTCGATCACATGATCCGACGCGACGGCAACCTCTATCCCACTCACGGACTGGGCCCCGTCGCACAGTGCATGAACATCAACCGGGGTGACCAGTTCGACCACCTGGTCTCGATGAGCACCGCCTCCCAGGGACTCAACGTCTTTTACGCCAGTCGCTTCGGAGACAAGCACCCGTTGGCGACCCGCAAGTACAAGTGCGGTGACGTCAACACCACGATGATCCGGACCAAGAACGGTCGCACCATCACGCTCGGGCACGGCACCCAGTTGCCTCGCCCCTACACCCGGATCAACATGGTTCAGGGCACCCTGGGAATCGTGCAGGGTTATCCCGACCGCATCGCCCTGGAATCCCATTCCCGTGGTCACACCTGGGAACCAATCGACAAGTACCAATCGAAGTACGAACACCCCCTGTGGAAGAAGATGATCCGCGAGGCCCAGGGCAAAGGGCACGGGGGAATGGACTTCATGGAATTTCACCGGCTGGTCGAGTGCCTGCACCAGGGAACCGAACCGGACATGGATGTCTACGACGCCGCCGCCTGGAGCGCGATCTCCGAACTCAGCGAACGCTCGGTCGCCAAACGCAGCAAGTCGCTCGACGTGCCCGACTTCACCCGCGGCCGCTGGAAGAAGAACAAGCCGCTGGGGATCATCGGCGGATGACTTTTCCGTCCGAAAACGACCTGGAGGTCTCGCGGTGAACACGGTTCTGATCGCCGAGTTGGGTGAAAACCACTACGGCCGCTGGGATATCTGCCGTGGCATGGTCGAGGAGGTCGCAGCCAACGGGGCGACGGTGGCCAAGTTCCAGACGTACACGGCCAACCAGTTCGGGACCGACCACGAGTGGCACGACTGGTTCCGCGGCGTCGAAATGCCCGAGGCTGTCCATTTCGAGATGCAACAGTTGTGTGAGGAACTGGGCATCACCTTTCTCAGTTCAACCTTCACCCGACGTTCAACCGATTTTCTCGTCGATCGCATGGGCCTGTCCGCACTGAAGCTCGCTTCGAGCCGTATCGTCGATCACGAACTGCTTGGTCACGTCAATGACCGGGCCGAACAGGTCCAGACCGTGTACCTCTCGACCGGCGGGTCCACGATCGAAGAAATCCGGAGAGCAGTCGAGTGTCTGGATGCGATTGAAAACCTCTCGCTGCTGCACTGCGTCAGCCAATACCCGACCGAAGACGCCAACGTGAACCTGCTGGCGATTCGCGCCATGCAGGCCGCCTTCCCGGACATTCCAATCGGGTACAGCGACCACAGCCGAGGAATTGCAGCCTGCCTGGCAGCGGTAGCGCTCGGAGCCACCGTGCTCGAGAAACACTTCACCTATCACACCCGCATGCCCGGTGATGACCACGAGGGAGCCCTGACCCCCGAATCACTGGCTGAACTGGTCGGACAGGTCACTCGTCTCGAGACGATGCTTGGACGCGAGGAAAAAGTCCCCATGCCCGACGAACAGAAAGCCCTTTCGCAACTCAGAGGAAAGATGCTCGAGGTCGATTTCGACAGCTGATGCCCCCCGATCAGCCGGTTTTTTGTGATATGGCTCCGGCTTGCACGTCGCCCCCCGTTTCGCCGATCATCGCTCGCTGAATCCCACCGCCGAACGTTCCGATTCCACTTTTTCAGGCTTCAAGTATGACCGACCCGCAATACAAGGCGATGACCCGTTTCCTCCGCGACATCGGCACCGAGTCTGTCCCACACACCGACACCGTGTTCCTGGCTCACCTGATTGGTGTGTACAACGATCTCAGGGACTGGAATGCCTCCACCGCGGTCTGCCGGGCCGGGATGTTCCACTCGATCTATGGCACCGAGATGTTTCAGACGTTCGCCTTGCCCCTGGAACAACGGGACGAGGTCCGCGAATTGATCGGTGACCACGCCGAGTTCGTGGCCTGGGTCAACTGTGTCATGGATCGAGAAACCTTCGACCAGCAACTCGACGCATCTGCCCCTTATGCGATTCGAAACCGGGTCACCGGAGAGCCGATCGAGATGGACGAGACACAGTTCACCGACCTGTGCATCGTGCACCTGTGCGATTGGCTCGAGCAACTGCCTCGACTCAAGAAATGGGATTTCCGTCGCGGCCCCTACCGAAAAATCGCCGAGCGTCTGGGAGGGATCGCCTTGTCGTCGTTCGACGACGTCTACGCTGACGAACCAGCCGAACCGGCCGCGTCGGCCTGATTCACCTGACCGGGAGTGCCCAGATGATATCGCCCCGTGTTGCCCTGTTCGCCGCACTTGTGATTGTGTCGGCACTCGCCTCGCCCACTCGAGCGGCCGGCCCACCCAACGTCGTCTTCATCATGGCCGACGATCTCGGCTTCGCCGAATTGGGCTGCTACGGCCAGAAGCGAATCCGCACGCCCCGCATCGACCAGCTCGCAAAAGACGGCATGCGGTTCACCAGGAACTACTCGGGCAATGCCGTCTGTGCGCCCTCGCGGTGTGTGTTGATGACGGGCAAACATCCCGGCCACGCGTGGGTCCGCAGCAACAAGGAGGTCCGTCCCGAGGGACAAACCCCGATCCCCGCCGCAGAAGTCACGCTGGCCGAACTGCTGAAATCAGACGGGTATGCGACCGGGGCCTTCGGCAAGTGGGGGCTCGGCCCCCCCGGATCCGAAGGCGGACCACTGCAACAGGGTTTTGACCGTTTCTTCGGCTACAACTGCCAACGACACGCCCACAGCTATTACCCGTCCTACCTCTGGGACAACAACCAGCGTATCGCACTGAAAAACAATCCGCCGATTGGTGGCCACGCCCGGTTTCCCAAGGATGCCGATGCCACCAACCCGGGCAACTACAGCCGCTTCAAGGGACAGGACTACGCCCCGGACCGGATTGCTGCCCAGGCCCTGCGATTCATCGAACAGAACAAGAATCGCCCCTTCTTCCTCTATTACCCCACGGTGATTCCTCACCTGGCGCTGCACGTGCCCGACGAGGCCCTGGAACCCTATCTCGCCCTGAAGTGGAAGGACCCGCCGTTCACCAAGCTGAAAGGTGGCGGTTACACCCCTCACTTCACTCCCAGGGCCGCTTATGCGGCGATGATCACGCGGCTCGACACCTACGTCGGCCGCATTCTCGACCTGCTCGAGAAACTCGGACTGACCGATAACACGATCGTCGTCTTCACCTCCGACAACGGCACCACGCATCTGAAACGCGAGGTCGATTATGACTTCTTCGCCAGCGTCAAGCCGTTGCGAGGACTCAAAGGATCGCTTTATGAGGGTGGTGTCCGTGTGCCGCTGATTGCCCGCTGGCCCGGTCACATCCCTGCGGGAAGCACGTCGGATTTCCTCACCGGCTTCGAGGACTGGATCCCGACTCTGCTGGCTCTGACCGGCAGTCGCCAGGCGGTTCCGGCGGGCGTCGATGGCGTCAGCCTGGCCGACACCCTCCGTGGAAAGCCTCAAACGCCCCGGCCGTACCTCTACCGCGAGTTTGCCGGCTACGGCGGTCAACAGGCCGTGTGGATGGGCAAGTGGAAAGGCGTCCGTCAGCGACTTTTACGCCCCAACAATCCCAACCGCATGAAGATAGAACTCTTTAACCTCGAACAGGACATCGCAGAATCTCGCGACATCGCGTCCCAGCATCCCGAGATTGTCTCTCGGATTCGCAAGCTGATGAAACGCGAGCACCGTGCATCGGCGATTTTCCCCAACAAGGCTCTCGACTGATCCCGAGCCCTCCATGACCAGCCTGCCACCCCCAATGGAACTCTCGCGGCACGCTGCCGCCCACCTGGGCCATGGGCTCTTGGCCCTGGCGATGTGCCTGGCCGGTTGCGGCAGTGAATCCCCCCCAACCTCACCTCGATCTGCCCCTCCACCTGAAGCGACTCCGACTGCCGCTGAGGCGGTGACACCCGCCCCCCCTCCAGTCGCTACAACGCCGGGCGACACCATCGAAACCGAGTCGATCGACACGACACCTCGCCGGTTGAAACCGCCCTCACCTTCACCGGTTGAAACCGCAGCCAGGGAACTGCTGTCTCACCTCATCGCCGGCCGTTTCGTCGAAGCCGTCACGACCTTTTCCCCGGAAGTCCTCGAGGCACTGCCCGCCGAAAAGCTGAAGACCACCTGGAAGACCGTCCAGGCCCAGGTCGGCCTCTACCAGTCCGTCGCCGAGACAGCCACGGAAATGACGATCCAGGACAACCGGGTCGTCGACCTGTTGTGCACGTTCGAAAAGGCCCCACTGGTATTTCGCCTCTCCTACAACGACAAGCAGAAGGTGGTCGGGATTTTCTTTCGCCCACCCCCGAACGCCAGCCCACTGGCCGAGCCTGCCAAAGACCGGGCCGGGCGAAAGGTTTACGTCACGCTGAAGACCGGAAACGGCACGCTCACCGGAAGAATCGACTGGCCCACCGGCGACGGTCCTTTCCCTGCCGTGCTGGTCATTTCTGGTTCCGGCCCCAACGACCGTGACGGCAACCAACCCGGCCTGGAGTCCGACTACCTGAAGAAACTCGGATCAGCCCTGGCCTCCAATGGCATCGCCGTGCTGCGATTCGACAAGCGAGGCAGTGGCGGCAGCCAGATCACCAAATCGAAGGCCAGGGACCTCCGATTCAATTCGATGATCGACGACGCCCGCGGTTGGATCCGCCTGATGACAAGGAACAAGAACATCTCGCGGATCGGGATCATCGGTCACAGCCAGGGCTCGCTGGTTGCCCTGTTGACCGCGCAGAAGGTCAAAGTGTCTGCCGTGGTATCGATCGCAGGCGCCGGTCAGCCAATCGGCAAGATACTGGAACGCCAATTGACCACGAACCTGGCCACGATGCCCAAGCTCAGGGACCAGGCCCTCGCGATTCTCCGTCAGTTGACCAACGGGAAGAAGGTCGACGAGGTCCCGGAAGCACTGGCAACGGTTTTTCGTCCCGACGTCCAGCCCTTCCTCATGTCCTGGATGAAATACGATCCGACAGCAATCATCGCCAAGACCACCACCCCGACCTTGATCGTCCAGGGCACTCGCGACGCCCAGGTCACCGTCCGTGACGCTGAAGCCCTGAAAGCGGCACAGAAATCGGCCGCACTGGTGTTGATTGAGGACATGAACCACGTTCTACGCCATATCCGCACCGACGCCGAACAACTGCCCAGCTATTCGAACGCCGAACTGCCGCTGGCCCCCGAACTCATCCCGGCTCTGTTCTCGTTCCTGGAACAGGAACTTGTTGCCGAACCGTCCAGGTGACCGGGCCGGTCATGGCGCAAAGGGCACCAGTCGGCCGCCGGTGACCCTCAATCCCCTCGGAAGAGTCACCGTCGGCCGAAATGTGCCGTCACCTCGTCCACGGAGGATTGAGATGGAATTGTCCCGGTAGTTGGCCGAGACCAGGTCAAGATGGCCGTCCCGGTCAAGATCTGCGATGTCCAAGCCATAACTGCCCAGGCCACTCGGAAGGTCCACTCGGCGGGCAAATGTGCCATCACCGCGGTTGAGGAACACCGAAACGAAGGCTTCGGTCCAGTGGGTGATGGCCAGATCGATGTCCTTGTCACCGTCCAGGTCTCCCA
>CEUS01284422.1_pt1 | contig 12684 bp, 14 predicted proteins | sample 427031 | NCBI WGS metagenome assembly CEUS01 (sample SAMEA2622837, study PRJEB7988) | marine metagenome | biome: marine biome (ENVO:00000447); feature: marine epipelagic mixed layer (ENVO:xxxxxxxxx); material: "saline water (ENVO:00002010), including plankton (ENVO:xxxxxxxx)" | depth 140 m | reverse complement strand
TTGGAGGATAGCGTTTTTGTCCGATCTATTCCTTCGGGTAATCACCCAGGGGGAATCCCGCCCCATCTCGACGAGATGTGCAGGGCGCTGTCCTATTGCGGCTGGAGCAGAATTGTGATTGAGACTGTGGGGACGGGGCAATCTGAGGTCAAGATTGTCGCATTTGCAGATAGAGTATTGCTGGTCGATGGTCCCGACAGAGGGGATATAATACAGGCTGAAAAGGCCGGAATACTGGAATTAGCGGACGTTATCGCCGTGAACAAAGCCGATCTTCCTAGCGCTGAATCAGCCGCACAGAGCATAAAACTCTCGCTTGGCCTAGTCGACGGCGACCACAGGAATGTTAACCTTGTATCAGCATTGGATGGAACGGGAGTAGAACAACTGATCTCAGAAATTGAGTTGTGCGAACCCGATGAGGCCAGGAAACGGCTGAGGATGAAGGAGAGGATCCTCTCTTCTTGGGATTCACTATTGCTCAATCACCCAGAAATCGACTCGTACATATCCCGCTTATGTGATGGTTCTATAACCCTCAACGAGGCGATTGAGCCTATCGCAATGACTCTTATGGTGGAGGACGAATAAGATGGAAGTACAGAAAAAAGACGTCTATGTAGACCACGTTGAGCATTCAGTGGGGGGTTTTGGGGGACATGCCTTCAGAAGGGCGACACACGTCTCAATGGCCGCTGTTCCCTACTTGTACTACGTTCACGGAGAAGACATAGCGTCCCTTTTGACATTCGACTACCTCGAGCCCAGGGAATTCGTCAGTGCATTTTGCCTATTGATTCTGGCTATAGAGGCCCTACGTCTGCGGACTGGCATAGTCATAGTAGGTCAGAGGGAATATGAATCAGATCAGATTTCTGCACTAGCATGGGGATCGGTGGCCGTATCTTTGGCACTACTAATCGCTCCTACGGAGGGAAAGGATGGCTTGGCCTTGGAGGGAATTGAAGCAGGCCTATACGGTGCCCCCCTAGTAATTGCAATGACTCTGGTGGACCCACTAATGGGGGAGGTCAAGAGAATAAAGAAGGACCTCAAGATGGCTATTATTGCAGGAATGGTAATGTCTTACACTGTTTGGATTGGTTGCCACTTCTGGTTGGGGACCGACATCATTGCTGCGATCCTATTAGCACCATTGACTGTGGCCGGAGAGGTTCCCTCGAACAATCTGATCGATGACAATGCGACAATGGTTCTATTTCCATTGTGCGGGCTAGTACTCCTATTGCCGTTCCTGTAAGTCGAATCCCGTCATGTTTACATCCTAATTTCCTGCCCCCGACACGATGGATGTGGACGAACATGCAGCACCCTTGCCTCCTGGGGATGACAATCCATCCAACGCGCAAGCATCTTCGGAACTTTGGGATGCCCCACTGGGACAAAGCACGTACCTGTTCATCTGGGCCCTGGCATCACTAGCTTCGTTTGCGATTTTCTTCAAGTATTTTTAGACAAGAACCTCGGTGGATTTTCTCCAGTTCCAAGAGCCTCTTCTTCTCGCCCACTCCACCGGCCCCGCTGTATCCGCCAATCCCTCCATCAGATCTAACTACCCTGTGGCAGGGAACCTCAACCGGATTAGGATTGGCCGCGCAAGCGTTCGCTACCGCCCTTGCAGAATTTGGATGGCCAATTGAATAGGCCACTTGCTTGTAGGTCCTAGTCTCCCCAGAGGGAATCGTCTTCAGCTCCATCCAGACCTTTCTCTGGAACTCGGTACCAATGGGGAATGCCGTCAACTATCTACATCTCCGGAGGCACTATCCTCCTGTTCGCTCATGCCGACTATTTCGTAGTTTGAGGGGAAGAGTGCGATGATAACCCCTAGGACCAAGCATCCGAGCCCGAACCAGAACGACTTTCTAATCATCAGCTCTATACCTATGGCGAAAAGAACCAACCCTCCTACATTAGATACCCAAACCAGGGTCTTGAAAGTAGATAGGGAAACTCCACTCGATGACCTTGTCCTCTTTGGCCCGAACTCAGCACCGAATCTCACAGGGTCTTCCTTGGACATCTTCTCACCTGTCAATCATAATTATCGCATCTGTCGGGCAACCTAAGACGCATAGTTTGCAGCCAGTGCAGGGATCTCTCAGAATCCTTGCCTTCCTATTGACATCTACGTCCATAATCGGGCTTGCCAGTGGGGTGTCGTAGAGCTCTATTGCATCGTCATCACACACTATGGTGCACTGGTCGCACCCGATGCACTGTTCCTCCTTCACCCACGCGACTGCGTCAGGGCCCCCTTTCAGTTTGGCTTCCTCTTCCGCGCGCATAGAGTTTAGCAGAATCCTGATCCTGGATTGCTCTGCCACCCTCCTTTCAAGAAGATCGGGTATCTCAGTCATGCATCTCCCCGGGTTTCGCCGTGAGGATTGTGCTTATGATATTGAGTTTCTTATGCATTCCCTATCGAGCCTTAGACTCTTCTATCTGCCTAGCAAGGAAGCTAACTACGTCCAGAATTTCGAAGTCATGCCTTGGGTCGCCTTCGAACTTCAGGCATTCGAAGTGGGCAACACACTTGGGGCAGGTGGTTAGCATGATATCAGCCCCGGTAGCCTTCACTTCGTCGAATCTCTGAAGCCTTAGTGCCCTGCTGTTCTCGTTGCATGACATCATGCTAGATACTCCACAGCAAAGAGCATCTTCCCCTGTGTGTTCCATTTCCACCATGTTGACCCCCTCCACCGATTTGACAAGCCCTCTGGGCTCTTCGTAGATGTTCATCTGCCTACCTAGCCTGCATGGATCGTGGTAGGTCACAGTAAGCTCGTCATCAGTCTTGAGGCTCATGTCGAAACCCTTCTCGACAAGGAATTCGGTGGTGTGCATTACCTTCATGTCATCTAGTTCGTAGTCCATGGCGAAGGTCCTGAAGCACTCAGCGCACGATGTAACTAGTGTCTCTATGCCGCTCTCCCCCAGTTTCTTTTGGTTGTATGATTTCAGCTTCTCAAAGACCTCAGACATACCCTGCCACTTCTGATCGTGGCCGCAGCACTTCAGGAAGTCTCTTCCCAGATACGTCACATCCTCCCCCATCTCTCCGAAGATGGTGAACGCAGAGGTAGTGGTGTCACCAAGGTCCATTTCTCCCTTGTTCACGTGGCTGAAGACCATCTCCTGATCGATATAGTCGACGCAGCCCGGATAGTATCCTATGCTCGAGTCCAGAGGGTACTCCTCGACTGGAATGAATGACTCGTCCGCGTCTTCCTCAGCCTCGGCGGCTAGAACGGCCTGAAGGACGGTGTGTGGAATTTCAGCAGCCGGGGGCCCTCCGACTACCAGGTTCCTCCTGATGTCTATGTATGAGTCGTAGTCGACTAGCTGAGGGCATGCGTTAGTGCAAGCTGTGCATGTTAGGCAGGAGTATAGTGGAACTCCATCGTCTTCGTTGTTCCAAGTGTTGTAGATTATGTTCAGCTTGTCGCCGGCGTTGAACAGTCTTACGGGACAGGCGTCGTCGCAGAGGTCACATCCGTAGCACTTGTTCATCTCCCACTCGTACCCCCTAGCCATGTTTCTCATCAGCATGAAAACAAGAGCGCCTACTCCTAAGCAGGGAATGAAAAGAGAGTAGATCAGCTTGGCATCTAGGCTCTTAGGGTTCTTCTGGAAGGTGGGGTTGGTAACTGACATCGTAGAGAGCTCTTCAGTGCTCATGCTTACTTCGGACCTCAACAACGCAGTACCATCATCTGAAAGGAGCAGGGGCTGGTATGCCACAGCGGAGAAGTCAGAGATCATTGTCACTGTATCGTTTACACCCTCAGATCTTGTCGTGAATGTAACAGTGTAGGAGGTTCCTGCATCAAGGTATATGGTTCCAGAGTCGCAGGTAGCTCCTGAATTGGACCAAACCATCTCGCCCGCATCATCCATGAGTGTAAGGCTCTGAGAATGCGTTCCGGCAGCCCTTACGGTGGTCCTGAAGTTGCAACCTATGTCGGTGGGGACGCTGGAGAGCCCCAAGTCCTCTACAGCGAACTGAATTGACTCTGTTATTTCTATCGGACTGCCATCCCCTGCCCCGTCATAGATGATTTCGTTTGCACCGATATTCCTCGAAATCTGCGTGTCTGCGTGTTCGTTTGCACCGCTAAAGTCGATGATTGAAGACCTAGTAGGCTGGTAGACTCCCCAACTTACCCAATAATTGGCCGGTAAAACGCACCATTCCGAGTGCTCCGTGCCCTCTTCCATCGAGTCCCATGCCGCTAGCCAGCTAGTTGACTCGTAATCTAGGCAGTGGTCAGCAACGAACCCTCTGACGTTCCCCTTGTCCGTGTGGATAAGTGTGTCCGATGGCTGTCCCCTGATGCCATCAAGTTCGGCCAATTTCGCATCGTTCTGGTATTCCCAGAAACCCATTGTCCCCAATCCTCTCTGATTCCAGAAGCCGTTCTCATAGACTGGCCATGTCACCGTACAAAGAAGCACGGTAACAACCATTGATCCGACTGCTATCTGCTTACCCAATACAGGGGTGAGCCTCGAACCCATAGGCCCCAGTAGGAACTTCCTAATCGAGAAATATAGAAGGACAAAGACGAATATTCCCGTAAGTAACCAAGGAATTGCGTTGAATACCTCCGCAGTCCAAGGTGCTTGCGTCCCACAGTAGAAAATCGCATGCGAATCGGCCCAACAGTAGTCGGTCCTGTTTTGGGCGTACATTTCCAGGAAGATGTTTATCGAGAAAACGGAGATGAACCATACGTGTGCTAGGTAGACGGCTCCTGCCGTAGCAAACCATGGATCCTCGACCCCCCTCTTCTCTCTCTTGCCGATGATGAATGGTGGTAGCGCGAGTATCATCACCGGTAGCCCGGTAATCAGCGCACCCCACCAGCCCGCGTTCCAGGAGATTATTGGCTGGCCGAAGAAATCGCCAATCGGCCCGGCTGGGATATCGAACTGAGGCAAGTATTCCCCCCATCTTAGGTATCCGTAAGAGAACAGGACATACCAGTCCGGGAATACAAATCCTGCTTGTGCATACGGATCAGCTGCATTGTGAAGAGGAGGAGGGATAATCCAAGAGTAGAACGCAATCACCATCACTATCGCACCGAAAATGATGGTGTCACGGAGTACCTCTGTGGGCCAGAAGGCGTGACCAGTGAAGACCCTCCTCCTTTCCTCGTCAGCCTCAAGCAATTGCTCCTTCTCAGTGATGTAGGTGTCCGCAATCCTGCCAAATCTTTCCATAAGTCCCATAAAATCAACTCAGTGAGGCTCCGCGATCCCTTGAACCCAGACAATGAATAGGTGAGCAAGTATGAGGGCAGTAACTATCACGGGGAGTACGAAGACGTGAAGGAAGTACATCCTGACAACTGTCTGCCCAGTTAGGGTTGTACCCCCAAACATCGCATTCGCCACCCACTCGCCGATCAGTGGGGTCGACATTGCCATGTTTATCCCAATAGTCGCAGCACCGAATGCTAGGCTGTCCCATGGCAGGAGATAACCCGAGTACCCGAAGAATATCGTGAAGAACATTAGCGCTACTCCAATGAGCCAGTTGAGCTCCCTCGGGTTCCTGTACGCCCCCGTGAAGTAGACCCTGCACATGTGCAAGAAGACAGCTGCAACCATGAAGTGTGTCGTCCAGTGATGAATTGACCTGATGATGTACCCAAATGGCAACTCTAGCATGATGAATTCCATGGATGCGTACGCAGGGGTGGGGTCGGACTCCAAGTCACCTCCAGGGACGTAGTAGAACCCGAGAATCGTCCCACTGATCACGAGGATGATGAATGCTAGGAAGGAGATTCCCCCTAGGCAGTATAGCGGGTACCAGTACCAGATAATCCTGAGTTTGTACTTCTCCGCGTGAGTTAGGGGCATCTGCCTGTGCATACTGTGGTATGAGTCCCTGCTCATGCCCCAGTAATCTTGGATTCTGAATCTTGTATCCAACCAAGAGAATGCCCATAGGAAGGCCTTCTCTGCAAGCCCCATGCTACCGGCGTTTGACTCCACTGCTCTCAGAATGTCCTTTCGAGGGACATCGTCCCTCTCTCTACGAAGGGTGAATGCAACGATAACCACCACGATGGCGATGAAAATCCAAAGGAACCAGAACTGAATCATTTTATCACCCGCAGAATGTGTACCAATCTAGAAAGTCAGGAAGGGCCTCTATAGTGTCGCCGTTCAGTGTGAATGGGATTAGTGGCATCCCATAAGGGGCCGGTCCTCCGGTTTTCTTTACTCCCAGGAAATCGAACTCCTGACCGTTAGATCTGTTCCTAGCTCTATTCTTCTCTATCACAGTGTGGTCGTACCTGCTCGAGTGGCAGATGCAGAAGGACTTGTTGCCCCCGCTGTCGGTACCTCCAGGGAGCCAGGAATCGTTGGTGAAATCGTTTGATACCAACTGCCATCCAGGAATGCAGCATAGATGCGGGCATCTGGCGAATACGATGATCATGTTGTCGTGGATGTTCAGTGATGCGTACTCCTCCTTCTCCTCGATCTCGTATCCGGATCCGACGTAAGCCCCTCCAGCTGTGTATCCATCCATCATCTGGAAACGGGGCACATTCTCAGATAGAGGTTTGTTCTTGTTCTCCTCATGGGGGACGTAAGTGGCGATGACCGGAAGCCCGGACCAAAGGCCTGCGGCCCCTGCCATTCCCGTAGAAGAGCTAGCAGCCTCGTCCCTGAACGCCTGTATGGACATCGGCTGCTTGTCCATGCTTCCGTACCAGACGTCTGAGCCTTTGGGGACATAGAACTTGATCGATGAATCGGAAGCCCCGGAACTGGACTGCCCCATCAGGAACGAGGCAAAACCAACACTTCCCAGGCTAGCCATGGTGATTAGTCCAGCCGCGGTATTGAAGGACATCCTCATGAACTCCCTCCTGTCTATTGCGCCGCTCATCTCGTGAGACGAAACTCCTCCGGATTCCAGCGGACGCAACTTGAACTTCCTAGACATATTCAGACCTCATATTTCTTCCAAGACTCCGTGTCATGACTTGTGATGTACTTGTTCCTACGATGCTTTACAATCAGGACGTCGGGAAGCACGTACTTCAGGTACACTATTCCCATGATAATCAGAGTGAGGAGAGTCATAGCTAGGTTGAATGATAGCAACTGCTGGTCCCAGTGGTTGAACAGACCATATGAAAGCGCACCAGCCCAGTATAGGGTCCATAGGATGCCCCATAGGGCCACCATCACGATCAACCATGATTCCCCGGAGGGAGATACGCTGGCACGTACGATGGTGCCTGGCTTGGGGTCATTGAATACTCCGTGGTCAACAGCGGCAGTGTATGCCTCCTCTGTCAGGGAAGCGTCCTCGAGGGCCTTGCGAGCATCCTCGACGCTCACCTCGCCGGACTTGACCTGTCGTAGAAGGCGCATCACGGAATCGTCCTTCATAGCTGATCACCTCTCCTCAGGTGCTTTATCCTGAGTCTTAGCAAGTTGCTTCTTCCCGCATAGTGTCTGGAGAATCCGTACCTTAGGAAGAACCCACAGAACAGAATAACAAGCATTACGGCGGAGAATCCGAGCAGCCCAAGCCAATGTGCGAGTAGCTTTGCCCCCATGTGGTGCAGATCCGTATGCTCTTCGATAGGGGCCGGCGGAGTGATGTCCCCGTTCCCGGAGAAAACCGTCTTCGTCCTCCCATTGTCCTGGCCCTCGTCGACACTAGTGGTCAGCCTGTTCCACCTGTCAAGGTTCGATGGTGCCATATCGCCGTTAACTGAGTTACCAGCAATCGAGAAAGTAACAGTGCCAGAACCTTCTGCAGGGCTGGTCCACTGGATCATCCAAGTCCTATCTGGCGTGTGCGAACCCGCATCGGTGTGAGTAAGAGTTGAAACATCACCTTCCCAGTTCTGGACCATATTTTCGAAACCTTCCGATGACCCAAGGGATCCTGAGCTAACCCTCATGGAGAATCCTCCGGTGTATGATTCGATATTTACCTCAGGACCTCCAATCAGTTGGATTTTCATTTCATAGGATGTTTCCGGGGAATAGTGGAATGGTACCCCGTCGAGAATAACCGTTACAGAGTTGTCAGGATTCTCGGCGTGGCAGGTGCATCCAGCAAGAGCCACGTCTCCCTGCCCATTGGCATTTCCGCCCACTCCGGAATGTAAGGCCTCTCCAGAACCGGAAACGAAAACCGCAACCAAGATTAGAACCAAGGCCTTACGACGAGATGCCACGAAATCTTCACCTAGCCCCTGGAGTTGTTGCATGCACAAAAAAGGGGGATATTAACGTTCCACCCCGGCCCCTACGGGGCCGATGCATATCATCCGTTATTCGGAAAAAACTCAAACACTCTGCCCAGAAGTGGGAAAACATGGGAGCACCCCAGTGGAAGAACGTATACGATCTAGACGAAGATCAAATCGGCAAGCTAGAGGAGGCCGAGAATAAAATGGAAGTCATGCAGATCAACGAGGCAGAGGCCATACTCATGGGGATGCTGGAAGAAGATGGGAACTGCATACCAGTTCTGAACATCCTGGGCCACCTTCATGGGAGGTATCTATCAGACTTTGAGCTGGCAATAGAGTACTATGACAGGGTTCTGTTCCTAGAGTCGGACAACTCTTGGGCTAGAGACGAAAGGAGAAGATACAGGCGTTACGTTACCTACGAATAGAACACAATAATCTAGCCCCCCACTAGCCGTCGAGCGTGGAAGAGGGCACCATACTGATTGTCGGGGTCGGTGGTATTGGCTGTGGTTGGTCCCAGAGGGCCCATGACAGATGCCAAGAACTCTCTGACCTACTTCTAATAGATGCAGACGAATCTTCGTTTTCTTCTGCTCATTCCGCTCATTGCCTGCATCTGGATGCCTCTGGAAATGGGAGGGGCTCGGCGGCTCTTCCAAACCTCGCAGCGCACAGGCTAAACGAGGGCATCGCAAACGTATCTCCACTCTTAGATAAGTCAGAGCTAGTTGTAGTTCTGACAGCGTTGGGCGGGGGGACGGGGTCAGGAGCAGCTTCAGAGATTGCAGCCAAGGCGAAGGAGGCGGGTTCTCTGGTAATCAGTATCGTCGGCCAGCCATTCGCAGAGCAGCCTCTCCGGTGTGCCATCGCGGAAATTTCTCTTCCAGCAATCGAGAGAAACTCGGATCTCTGTATCCGAGTCAGCCTCGAGAGACTGGCCTGGCAGGCAAGGTATAGGGATTCTGACTGGAAGCTAGGATCAGAGTGGATAGGCGAATTGATCGAAGGCCTGGTAACCACTCTGGCCAAGGTAGGCAAAATGAATCTGGATTTGATGGATTTGAGAACAATCGTTCAGAGGCCAGGTAACGCTACCCTGATCGTAGGAAACGGAACAACTGACAATCCCGATGAGGTCGTGAGGATGGCCAGGAAGTCACCACTATCTGACACATCAATTGACGGAGCGAAGGGGTGCCTAATTCAGGTAGAGGGGGGTCCTGACATGACTCTGGGACACCTAAATTTAGTCTCCGAAGCCTTCGTCTCAACCCTTGACGATGACTGTCAGGTAATCCTCGGAGCAAGGGCGAGCGACGATTTGGCTGGTAGGCTTAGATTAGTAGCCGTGGTTAGTGGACTCTAATCTACAAGCTCGACTATGTCTTCGTAATCGGACTCTTCTGATTCGGCCACTTCTTTGTCTACTCTTGGTCCACCTTGTTCTTGTTTCATTGGCTCTTCTGGTGTCAAATCTCTCTTCTCTACGAACCCAACGAGGCCGATTGTGATTGGCAGCATAACGATAATTGTTACCGCCGTAATTAGGTGTCCCAGGGCTGTAATTGTCACTAGATCTAGAAACCCCCCACTAATGGAGGACAATGAGGCTATACTGCCGCCGTATGCATAACCAAAACTGACTCCCCAGAACATTGCTGATTGGCCTTGAAAAATCTTCCAGCCCTTGTCCTTCCCCCTGTTAGAAATAGACCAAACCGCTAAAACTATTGTAATCGACATTAGCAAACCTTCCTCTATTAGAATGGAAGTTTGACTCGGATCTTGGACAAATGGATTCCTTCTCCAAGCACTGAAGAGATGCCAGCAACAAGTAGCAATTACGAACATCATGAACCTGTCAACTGCCCTCCCATCAACGGATTCGCCCCTCCTCTTTTCGGACGTAACACTATCTACAAATATGACAATTAATCCCAGAGAAATAAGAAACCCCAATTGTAAAATCCAATTAAAACTCAGGTAAGTTATCTCCTCACTCGAGTCTCCAGAAGTGTATTCGATCCACCAAACTAGGGGGCTGAATGCCAGAACAATTAGGATTGCTCTGAAGGCCGTGGCCAAGCGGCTAGAGTTACTTTCCCTAACCTTCAGTTTCCGACCGTTTGAATACTGTATTCCTCCATAGATTATCGATACCGCCTGACCTAGAGACATCAGTAAAAATAGTGAACCCATGAAGATTATGACTTTGCTATTATGCTCGCCCAACTGGGTAATTAGCAGCATCGAGACTATCAAGCATATTGTGGCAATACTGAGCAGGACCCTCGCACTCTTTTTCCAATACTGGAAATTGAAAATCCCCCTACCTTCGTGATTTACATTTAGCAATAATTTTCCTACTTTGCTGGGATTAATTATTGCCGCAATAATGTACGAAGTAGTTAGTGAGAGGAAAATTATGCTACCCTTTTCGTCCAAGCCGAAGAATTCGATCTTCATCATCAGATAAAGAAAACCGGAGATTAGAATCATTAGGATGAGGTGTGGAAATGTTGAGGGATTTGCGAATGACTCCAGGACTCCTTCGGTCCTTTGCTCACTCTCATTAATGGGCTCCATAGGAATCCCGAGACCCCACTCTTGGTTAAGGTAAACCCCTACGCGTGACCATGGCACGCGTGAATAAGTCCGCGCGAGGGAAACACAGGTGGGTTGGTTTCGTAGTTAACCATGAGATATCTAGAGAAGGGCTCAATGAGCTACTTTCTGAAAATCTGAATCTACACTATTGGAAGATTTTCGATATTTTGCAAAGTGACAGTAAGACAATTGCAATTCTGAAAGTGAGCCTAGGCGACTACCTGGATGCAGTCACCGGACTCAACGGTCTCGATGGTATTTCGACCCTGACCAGTTCAGGTAAGATTAAGCTGGTCAGGGAGAGGATTGGCGGACTACTATCTGAGTAGCCATTCAGTTCCGTCCAATTCAGCCACAACTCCATGCCCACCCGGCCCAATTGTCTCTAACTCGCCACTTCTGTTAAGTCCGACAGGACGCATCAACTCGCCATTTACTTCCAGCATAGTACCCCTGGAGAGCAATGCAGAAAGCGCCTCCCACGACATCGAGACTAGGGTGTTCTGAGGCGTTCCGGGCAGAATTCCGGTCTCTTCGAAGAACGAAGAAACGGATCTGTCAATCCTGGTGAAAACCTCCCTCGAATCAATCGGGCCAAGGGTTTCCTCCCATCCCGAACATGTAACTCCACTCTCGTCGAATCCATGCCTATTTACCCCGACTCCAACTCTGATCGGGTTCCCGTCAGAAGCCTCAACTAGAACTCCCCCCATCTTCCTTCCATCATGGGAGATGATGTCGTTAGGCCACTTCATATTCGCCCCCAATTCGTTTGCCACAATTGAGCCTATGCTTGTCTGCAAGACCCCTGGGGCGATTTTCTGCAGAACTTTCCTTTCTAGGGCCCACGTGGCAAACAAACCCCCTTCCATTGATGCCCATTCTGACTCTCTCCTACCCCTCCCATCAGTCTGTTCAGAGGAGCAAACTCTATGCCACCCACTTCCAGAGAATTTCTTTGCTTCATCCATGGTAGAAGCGCATGACTCAATCATAGTTGCACCTAATCCGAAACCAGTCCTCCATATGCCGAAAACCTCGATCTTCTCTCGACCCATCCTAGTGGAATTCAGAGACCTGCAAGACCATCCTCTACTCTCCCAGTCAGAGATTCTGCTGGCACTATCTGGATCCGTTCTCATGACTAGAAGAACCATGAGTTCCTGTTTTATCGAACTGGGGTTTTCTGAAATTAGCTCTAGTAATGCGCCCCCCCAACCACCGTTGGGAATGTCCGAAAGGGCCGCCTCCTCAATTGAGTCAATCAAGCCCACACCATCGTTCCCACGATCTAGGTATGGGATGTTCCATACCAGCAGGTCAGTGCCCTCGGGAATCTCAAAACCATCCCCAATCCCCGACTCAATCACCCTGTCGCTGGGGAATCCGTGACTCTCCAAGTTCCCTCTCGTGGCAGATACGGCATATGGGTTAACATCGATCGAGGTAACCTCCCACCCAAGGCTTGCAAGCAAAATGGAAACAATGCCCGAGCCGCACCCAATTTCTACGGCCTTACCACCATGGCGCGCTAGTCGACAAACCTCTTTGCATAGCAACTCCGTATCTTCCTTTGGCGGGTAAACCGTCGCTGGCACCAGAACCTCCCAGTCACCATACCCCTCCAAGAAGAACCTCTCCATTACCATCGACAATTACACTAACTACCCGGCCTAAATTGTTGTGATTTTGAACCTTCTTCGAAATCGAAAACATTTATGTCGTATCCCGTAGAAGCAGGGTCGCTCCTAGTTCCCCCAGGAGCCCACCCCCCATTAGCGAGAGCACGCTATGGACAACCTTTTTGAAC